>Ga0224504_10000177_pt1 | contig 27398 bp, 26 predicted proteins | sample SF_Oct11_sed_USG_3_FD_170160 | JGI IMG/M metagenome (GOLD analysis project Ga0224504, IMG submission 170160) | Sediment microbial communities from San Francisco Bay, California, United States - SF_Oct11_sed_USGS_24 | ecosystem: Environmental > Aquatic > Marine > Sediment | place: USA...
GCCAGAGTGGCCGACCCGAGTCCGCCGGAGGTGCGCGACATGCTGCGCGTCCTGGGGGCGCTCGAGGCGCTCGGGGGCGAGCTGGCCTGCGCGGAGGCCAGCGACGACGAAATCGAGGAGATCAAGGCGCTGCACTTCGAGATGCAGGCCGCGTTCACCCGCAAGGACCGCCTCGAGTACTTCAAGACCAACCAGAAGATCCACCGCGCGATCGTGGCCAGCAGCCACAACCAGTCCCTGATCGAGACCCACGACCGGCTGAACGCACGGCTCTACCGGGTGCGCTTTCAGTCCAACCTGCGCAACCGCACCTGGCCGACCGCGATGGACGAGCACAACAGCATCCTAGATGCCTTGATCCGCCGGGACGGAGAGCGGCTGCCCGCGGTGATGCGCGCGCATCTCGGCAGCACCTGGGAGAAGGTCAGCGAGCTCATGAAACAGGCCCTCAGCACGAGCGGCGGCGCCACGGGACCTGGCGCAGAGCACTCTCGCGCTAAGGAGAGCCGGAAGGGTCAGGGCCGCTGAACCGGCGCTACAGCCGGATCGACGCAGGTGCGTGACCGAGAGCAAGGCTTCCGGCATCAGGCAAGCGCCCGTAGCTCAACTGGATGGCGCACCTGACTACGGATCAGGAGGTGGCGAGTCCGAATCTCCGCGGGTGCGTCAGTTTTTCAAGGTTTTCCGCGTTGTTTGAAGGCCGCCGGAACGGAGACGGGGCACGCGCGGTCTCGGGCCCGGGTCCTCTTATCTCCAGACGTGGCATTTTGACCTAGATCAAGGTGCTCTGGACGCCCGCCGTGCGATTCTGGCCCTCGGAAATCACGCGCTCAGGGTTCAACAAAATGGCAGGTAGCTACCTGGTCAGGCCGCTCGGCGTAGAGCAGATCGCTCAGGCCTATCCTCTGGTCTCGTTCTTCGATCCGACGTTGACCCAGGAACAGTGGTCGGACTATGCCGGCGCCCTGATCGCTCATGTCGGCGCCGGCAAGGACCACAGCATCATCACGGTGCAGAGCACCCAGGGCGCGATCTACGGCCTCTCGGTCTATTGGGTGAGGCCCGACCTGCGCCAGGGGCGAATTCTCGAGATCGAGAACTTCGTCGTGGTCGACATCACCGGAAACAGGAAGGCGGCCGTGGTGCTGCTCCGGGCCCTCGAAGACTTGGCGCGGCGCTCGGAGTGCAACTGCATCACCCTCGGCCTGCTCAATCCGCAGATGCGCAAATGGCTGCGCGAGCCGAACAATCCGGCGATGGACGTATTCCGCGCCGCCGGTTTTCGTGGCGAGCAACTGCGTCTGCGCAAGTGTTTTGCCGCGGCCGTCACCTAGCGAAGTCCGCGGGCACCTTTTTGCCTTGAGTCCCTTGGATCGCGGCCGGAGTCACACGGCCCGGGAATGGCGCCCCTTGCCGGTACCCAGATACCGGTCGAAGACGGCGCAAACCGTGCGCATCAGCGGCTGTCCGGTCTCGGTGATCCGGACACGGCTGCCGTCGAGCTCCACCAGGCCGTCGCGCGCCATGGGGGCGAGCGCCGAAAGCTCGCCGGCGAAACCGTCCGGCGGCGCCCCCAGGTCCGCGCCGACCGCGGAGAGGTCGACCGACAGGTCGCACATGAGCCGTTCGATCACGGCCCGGCGCAGACGGTCGTCGGCGTCGACCTCCACGCCGCGCGTAACCGCCAGGCGGCCGCTCTTGATGGCGTCGGCATAGGCGCCGAAGGGTACGGCGTTCTGGACATAGCCCTGGGCGAGGCTGCCGATGGCCGACGCACCGAAGCCCAGCAGCGCCGTGGCCTGGTCATCCGTATAGCCCTGGAAGTTGCGCCTCAGCCGGCCCTCGTCCAGGGCCCGGGTGAGCGAGTCCTCGGCCCGGGCGAAGTGGTCGAGCCCGATGCGCCGATAGCCGTGTTCGGCCAGGCGCCCTGCCGCCGCTTCGGCCTGATGCAACCGTTCCGCGGCGCCCGGCAAGGTCGATTCGTCGATCATCTGCTGGTGCTTCTTCATCCAGGGCACGTGGGCGTAGCCGAACAGGGCGAGCCGGTCCGGCGCCAGCTTTACCGCCAGGTCCACGCTGTGCAGCACGAGTTCCACCGTCTGGTGCGGCAGGCCATACATCAGGTCGAAGTTGATCGCCTCTATGCCGGCGCCGCGCAGCCAGTCGATCACTTCGGCGGACATCTCGAAGGGCTGCACCCGGTTGATCGCCTGCTGGACGATGTCGTTGAAGTCCTGCACCCCCAGGCTGGCACGGGTGACCCCGGCGCCGGCCATGGCTGCGGCCTTTTCCCGGGTCAGGGTGCGCGGGTCGATCTCGACCGCCACCTCGGCGTCCTCGGCGAAGTCGAAACGCTCGCGCAGCGCCGACATCAGTGCCGAGAAGTCGTCCGGAGACAACATCGTGGGGGTTCCCCCGCCCCAATGCACGTGCGACACCTCGCGGCCCTTTGGAACCGCACCAGCGGTCAGTGCGATCTCGCGGTCGAGCACCGCCGCGTAATCGCCGACCGGCTGGTATTGGCGCACGACCTTGGTATGGCAGCCGCAGTACCAGCACATTCGCGTGCAGAACGGCACATGAAGATAGAGCGACATCCTCTCGCCGGCCGGTATCTCGGCCAGCCAGTCGCGGTAGACCTCGGCATCGATGCCCGCGTGAAAATGTGGCGCCGTCGGATAGCTGGTGTACCTGGGCACCGGCGCGTCGTAACGCTGCAAAAGTTCCATATCCATAGTCATATGATATACGCCTCTATCCTGCGGGGATTTGACTCAAATCAATTTCTTAGCGCCTTGAACATGCTAGTCTCCAACAAAATATAGAGTACGCGTTCAGAGAAAAAAGTCATGCAAGGAGAGCGGGAAAATCACGATAGAAAAGCAATGGATACGAGATCGTCTGCGGGGCACAGCCCCTGGACCGCCCGTTGCGATGCACACTAATGACCGGCTGCAAATCCACGCATGACTTGCCAGCCGCCTTCCCGATGCTGCCGGAACGAGCCGGGGCGGGAAAGCCGGCGTCGGAGGTCGCCTCGAGCCGGTGGCCCGGGGACGGCGATAGTTGGGATGAGGGCGCCTGCCATTGTCCTGTGCCAGGGATTGGATGAATGAAACCGAAAAAACGGCGTCTTGTAATAATTCTGGCCGGGCTGTCCCTCTTTGGGCTGGCCACGGGCTTGGTGCTGGCCGCCTTCGACGAGGGCGTCACCTACTTCTACAGTCCGACCGATCTGGTCGAGAAGCAGGTGCCTCAAGGCCGGATGCTGAGGATCGGCGGACTGGTCGAAGAAGAGAGTCTGGTGCGGGGTGAGGGGCTCACCGTCACGTTCCGGGTCACCGATCTTGCGGAGTCCGTGCCGGTCCAGTATAGCGGCATCCTTCCGGATCTGTTTCGCGAGGGCCAAGGAGTGGTTGCAGTGGGAAAACTGGAACAGGACGGCGTGTTCGTGGCCTCGGAGGTGCTCGCCAAGCACGACGAGAACTACATGCCGCCGGAAGCCGCCGAGGCCTTGAAAAAGGCGGGCCAGTGGACCGAGGGTGACGGCCAATGATCGCCGAGATCGGCCATTACGCCCTGATCATGACCGTATTCGTGGTCCTGATCCAGGCGACCCTTCCGCTTTGGGGCGCCAAGCAGGGCAACGCGGGGCTGATGGCCCTCGCCAAGCCCGCTGCACAGCTCCAGCTCCTTCTGGTGCTCGTCGCCTTCCTGGCCCTGACCTATCTCTTCGTGACTTCGGACTTCTCGGTTGCCGTGGTGGCTCAGAATTCCCACTCGGCCAAGCCGATGCTCTACAAGGTCTCCGGCGTTTGGGGCAACCACGAGGGCTCGATGCTCCTGTGGATCCTGATCCTGGCCATTTTCGGCGCCGGGGTCGCGACCTTCGGGCGAAACCTGCCGGCCAGCCTGCGGGCCCGCGTCCTGGCGGTCCAGGCCATGATCGCGCTGGGCTTCCTGGCCTTCATCGTGGCGACATCGAATCCCTTCGAGCGCATCATCCCGCCGCCGCTCGACGGCAGCGGCCTGAACCCTCTGCTCCAGGATCCGGGGCTCGCCTTTCACCCGCCGTTCCTCTACCTGGGGTACGTCGGCTTTTCGATGGCTTTTTCCTTCGCGGTCGCGGCGCTGATCGAGGGCCGGGTGGATGCCGCCTGGGCCCGCTGGGTGCGGCCCTGGACGCTGGCCGCCTGGTGCAACCTCACCCTCGGCATTGCGCTGGGCAGCTGGTGGGCCTACTACGAACTGGGCTGGGGCGGCTGGTGGTTCTGGGATCCGGTAGAGAACGCCTCCTTCATGCCCTGGCTCGCAGGCACCGCCCTGTTGCATTCGGCGATCGTGGTGGAAAAGCGCGACGCTCTGAAGAGCTGGACCATCCTGCTCGCCATCATCACCTTCTCGCTCAGCCTGATCGGGACCTTCCTGGTGCGCTCCGGGGTGCTCACCTCGGTCCATGCCTTCGCCACGGACCCGACGCGGGGCGTGTTCATCCTGGCCCTGCTCGTGATCGCCATCGGCGGCTCGCTGACGCTCTATGCCCTGCGCGGTCCGGCCCTCAAGGCGACCGGCACCTTTGCGCCGATCAGCCGCGAGGGCGGCCTGGTGCTCAACAACTTCCTGCTCTCGATCGTCACTGCGACGGTCTTCATCGGCACCCTCTATCCGCTGTTCATCGATGCGATCGGGGCGCCCAAGCTCTCCGTGGGGGCGCCTTATTTCAACGCGACTTTCTGGCCGTTCATGGTGCCGCTCCTGGCCGCCGCGCCGATGGGCGCGATCCTGGCCTGGAAACGCGGCGACCTGCTCGGCGTGCTGCAGCGCCTCTGGTTTGCCGCCGGCGCCGCTCTGGTGGTCCTGCTGGTTGTCTGGTACGTCAAGTTCGGCGGTCCGATCCTGGCCGTCTTCGGCATGGCGCTCGCCACCTGGCTCGTGGTGGGAGCGCTGGTCGAGCTGGCCGAACGCCTCAAGCTGTTCCGCATTCCCCTGGCCGACAGTTTGCATCGCGCCAGAAATCTGCCGCGCGCCGCCTATGGCATGACCCTGGCCCACGCCGGGGTGGGGATCGTCGTGGCCGGCATCGTCGGCTCCAGCGCGTGGCAGGTCGAGGCTATTCAGATCATGCACCCCGGCGAGACCGCCGAGGTTGCGGGCTACCAGCTTACCCTCGAAGAGGTGTCCGAGGTCCAAGGCCCGAATTACACCAGCCAGCAGGGCACCTTCCTGGTTTCCCGCGCGGGCAGCGAGGTGGTGCGGCTCTATCCGGAGAAACGGAATTATCCGGTACAACGGATGCCGACCACGGAATCGGGTATCCACACCACCTTGTTCGCCGATCTTTACACGGCGCTCGGCGACCGTCAGACGGACGGAGGCTGGTCCGTGCGGATCTACTACAATCCGCTGGTGCCGTGGCTCTGGGCCGGCGCGATATTCATGGTGATCGGCGGTGTCGTCTCGCTGACCGACCGCCGCTACCGGGTGGGCGCCCCGACGCGCCGACGCGCCGTCAAGGCGCTGCCTACCGGCTCCGCCCCAGCCGGGACTTGAGCCGGAGGCCCGCTCTTGAACAAACGCCTGCTCTTCGTCCTGCCGGTGGTGCTTCTGATCGGCATTGCCGTGCTGTTCGCGGTCGGCCTAAAGCACGATCCGAGCATCGTGCCGTCGGTCCTGCTCGACAAGCCCGCGCCGTCCTTCGACCTACCTCCGCTGTCGAACGACAAGCCGGGGCTTGCGACGGCGGCTTTGAACGGAAAGGTCTCCCTGGTCAATGTCTTCGCCTCTTGGTGTGGGCCTTGCCGGGTCGAACATCCGCTGTTCATGCACCTCGCCCAGGAAGGCGAGGTGCCGATCTACGGCATCAACTACAAGGACAAGGCGGCGGACGCCAAGCGCTGGCTCAGGGATCTCGGCGATCCCTATACGCGCATCGGTGTCGATGGTGACGGCCGCGTGGCGATCGAATGGGGCGTTTACGGCGTGCCCGAGACCTTCGTCATCGACCGCGAGGGCACGATCCGCTTCAAACACGTCGGGCCTCTCTCGCCGGAGGTGCTCGAGGAGACCATCCTGCCGCTGGTACGGAATCTGCAGCAATGAGAGCCCTGTTCGCCGCCCTGCTACTGGCCTTCAGCCTCGGTCCGGCCTTTGCGGTCGAGCCGGAGGAGATGCTGGACGATCCGGCGCTCGAGGCGCGTGCCCGAGAGATCAGCAAGGAATTGCGCTGCCTGGTATGCCAGAACCAGTCGATAGACGATTCCAACGCCGGCCTCGCCCGCGACCTGCGTGTCCTGGTGCGCGAGCGTCTGACGGCCGGGGACAGCAACGAGGACGCGCTAAGCTATATTGTCGCCCGTTATGGCGACTTCGTCCTGCTGCGCCCGCCGGTCAGCCCGCGGACCTATGCCCTCTGGTTCGGTCCGGCACTGTTGTTCGTGATCGCGGGCCTGGGTCTCGTCGTGTTCTACCGGCGTCGCCAGGCGGCCCCCGCCGAAACGCCGCCCCCGCCCCTCACCGAAGAGGAACGGGCGCGGCTCGAGACACTCATGGATGAAGATCGCAAGCCATGACCCTATGGTTGATCCTGGCGGCGATGACCGCCGGAGTTCTGGTATCGCTCCTGCTGCCCTTGGTGAGACGACAGAGGGCCACCTTATCGCGTGCGGCGCTGGAGACGGCAATTTACGGCGACCGTCTCGCCGAAGTGAAGCGGGACCTCGAGCGCGGTCTACTGACGCCTTCGGAAGCCGAGGCCGCGGAGGCGGAAATCTCTCGCCTCATGCTGGCCGCCGCCGGCACCGCAGAGGCGCAGGCCCAAGAGAAGAGCGATCCATTGGCCGGGCAGGGCGCCCGGTGGGCCGCCGCGACGCTCGTGGCGGCGGGCCTGCCCCTTGGCGCCGTCGTCCTATATCTGGCCTTGGGATCCCCCGCCGAGCCGGGTTATCCCTTTGCCGCCCGAGAGGACGAGACGACCGCCGCGGCTCAGCACGTCGGCTCCGACATGGCAGCGGCGATCGATCGTCTTGCCGAACGGCTCGAAACGGAACCCGACAACCTGGAGGGCTGGACCCTGCTGGCCCGTTCGTACCTTTCGGCCGGACGGTACCAGGAAGCGGCCGGAGCCTACCGGCGGGCGGTGGACCTCTCGGGCAACCGGCCTGATCTGGCCGGCGCGTATGGCGAAACCCTGATTGCCGCAGCCGGCGGGATCGTCACCCCGGAAGCGCGCGAGGTGATGGAGGAGGTTAGCCGCGCCCAACCGGACAATCCCGGTCCCAGGTTCTATCTGGGACTGGCCCGGGCCCAGGCCGGCGACGGCCGGGGGGCACTGGAGATCTGGCTGGCACTCGAGGCCGAAGTGGATCCGGGAACGCCCTGGCTGCCGGATCTGCGCGAGAACATAGAGCGCGCCGCGGCCGATTTCGATATCGACCTGGCCTCCATTGCCCCCAGCCGGCGCGCACCAGCCGAACCGTCCGGGCCGTCCGAGCCATCCGCCGAGGATCTCGCGGCAATGCAATCGATGACCAGCGACGAGCAGACCGACATGATCCGCAGCATGGTGGCCCGGCTCGCCGAACGCCTGGAGGACGATCCCGGCGACGTCGAGGGTTGGAGCCGCCTGGGCCGTTCCTATGTTGTGTTGAACGAGCCCGAGAAAGCGAAGTCCGCTCTGGCGCACGCGGTGACCTTGGACCCTGCGAACATCGATCTGGTCTTGAGCTACGCCGATGCGACCCTGGCCGCCCCGGACCAAATCGACCCTTTGCCCGGCGAGTCCGTGGGGGCCATGCGCGATCTGCTCGGCCGCGACGCGAACAACATGCGGGCGCTTTGGTATCTGGGGCTCGCCGAGGCGCAGGGCCGGAACCCGGCAGCTGCCGCCGCGCTCTGGGGCCGACTGCTCGTGCAGCTCGACCCCGGCACGTTCCCCTACGAAACCGTCAAGCGCCGCATCGACTCACTCGCCTTGACGCAATAGCGCCCTCCGGGCCTGGGTCCGTATCATCGGTGTTTTGGTCAGGCGGTGGTGCGGCGGTGGCGTTGGGGTGCGTCTGCCTCGAGGGCCTTCAGCGCCCGTTTGCGGCTGCGCAGGCTGCGCAGGGTCGAGATCAGGAAGGCGACCATGATCGCGGCGGTAAGCCCATAGGCGGGCCAGACATAGAGGCCGTAGCCGCCCATGGCCAAGAAGCTCTCGATCTGTTCCATCGGCTCTCCCTCCGCTCACGCCGGCGTCACGAGGACACCGCTGCCGGACGCTCGGCGCGAGGACGGTTGCCCCGGCGGCCCTCGCCCCGCCCCGCCTCCAGCGCCGTCAGCCGGAGCGCCCGCGTCCGCGCCGCAAGCAGCTCGCTCTTCATGCGCACCAGCAATAGCGTCACGTAGTAGAACGTGAAGCCCACCGCCATCAGAAGCAGCGGCCACAGCATCTCCGCGTGGATGCTCGGACCCTCCATGCGCAGAACGCTCGCCGGCTGGTGCAGCGTGTTCCACCAATCAACCGAAAACTTGATGATCGGAACGTTCACGAAACCCACAAGCGCCAGAACCGACGCCGCCTTGCGGCCCCGGCCAGGGTCGTCAAAGGCGTTCATCAACGCCATGTGACCCAGATACAAGAAAAACAGCACCAGAACCGACGTCAGACGCGCATCCCAAACCCACCAAGCCCCCCACATCGGCTTGCCCCACAACGACCCCGTCGCCAAAGCCAAAAACGTGAAACCAGCCCCGATCGGTGACGAAACCTTCGCCGCAACGTCCGCCAGAGGATGACGCCAGATCAGCGCTATCCCGCTCGCAATCGCGATGTTCGAATAAACAAACAACGCCATCCACGCAGAGGGAACATGCACGTACATGATCCGCACGCTCTCACCCTGCTGATAGTCCGCCGGAGCCACAAACAAACTCAGATACAACCCTACCGACAAACACAACAACGTAACCCCGATACTCCACGGCAATACCCGACCCGATAGCCGAATAAATCTCCCCGGATTCGCAAACCTGTGCATCTTTAGAGCCTAATTTGGAAGGGGAGGCCCGTATCGAGGCAATCCGAGAACCGGCGTATCCGGCTCTCGTCGGGCTCCCTCCGCTGTGGGCGGAATACTATATTCGAAACCACATTGCTGTAATTGACATAGATCAGAAACATTGCGTCTCCGTCCCCAGGCGAGATCCGGTCCGTGTCGGCACAGATCTTCCCTGTCCGGCATGCCAACGCCCCTAGATGGAGTTCAGGGACGAAAGTCCTCGGGGGCCACGGAGGCTAGGACCTCGACCTTCTCGATTCGGGTATGGCCGACGTGGCGTCCCATCGCATACTGCTCCTCCCGTCCGGCAACCAGAATGCCGTTCCAGCTTTGGAAATTCGCGTAGGTGGTCGCGAATTCCATGATCGGGCGCTCGTCCGCATAGAGGGACCCACGCGAGTGGCGTATTCGGCCGGTTTCCACGTCGATCAAGACAAAAAGGGCTAGGTCCGAGCGCAACGGGAGTTGCAGAACGCGGAATAACGCGCCGCCCGGCCCGGCCTCCGTCCCCAGGTCCTTCAGATTTGCCATTTCCTCGAGCAGAAGCAGCGGCATGGCAATTCGGGCCGCCTGCAACAGCATGGCTTTGTACATCGGGCCCGAAATCTCGGAATTCCGGCGCCAACCCTGTGTGCCGTTCAGGATGCGGACCTCGACTTGCTCCCCCGGAAAGGCGATCTCGACGCGCAACTTGTCGGGGCGCTGGAAGACGCGGGTCAGGGTGGCCGTGGCCCCGCCCCGCGTCAACGACACCGTCTGGCCCGTCTGCCGCACGGTGCGGGCGCGCGACAGTGCATCCTTGCCGCCATAAACGGCAATGACCCGGTCGACGAAGACCTCGAGGCTCTCTGCCGCCGATCCCGAAACGGGAACTCCGATGAGGCAGACGAGCAACGGAAGAATCTTGTGCGGTGCGATAACGAACGTCCTTTCGATAGCAGGTGTTTGAATGTTATAGTGCTGCTGGACGGGCTATGAAAGGGGGAAGCTGGTGCCTGAGGGCACTATAACCTCTTTGGAAAACAGATGCTTACCAGGTCTATGGACGCTGTGACGGAAGAACGCGCTGGGTTCTGCTGCGATGCTCACGGGGCGCCTAACGGCTGTGAGAATTGCGCTATACGCCACGTTGCGCTTTGTGCCCAGGTTGAGGGAAATGATTTGGACGAGCTTCGGTCCATGTCCTCGAAAGCCCTCTTCCTCAAGGATAGTCTTCTTTTTGAACAGGATACCCGGCTCGAACGCGTATTCTTCGTCATTGAGGGGATGGTCAAGCTCTATCGCCTGCTCCAGGACGGCCAGCGCCAGATCACCGGGTTTCTCGGCCCGGGCGATGTCCTTGGCGGAATCAAGCGGCAGGCGGGCGCGCACTGCACGGCCGAAGCCATAACCGATGTCAGGGTCTGTGCCTTCAATCGGACGGAGTTCCTGCAGTTCCTTCAAGACCACGCGGACCTCTGTTTCAGGTTGCTGATCACTGCAACCGATGAAATCGAAGCTCAGCAGGATCACATCACGCTGCTCGGGCGCAGACGCGTGGGCGAGCGGCTGGCGGCATTTCTGCTGGTCTCCAACCATCGTTGGCCGTTGAACGGCGGCATCAATCCGGCCGTTTCCCTGCCCATGACCCGCGCCGATATCGCGGACCACCTCGGGCAGACTGTGGAATCAGTGAGCCGCGCGTTCAAACAGCTCAAGACACTCGGCTACATCGATTTGCCGAAACCCAATCTGGTCATCCTCAAGAACGTTCCGGCGCTATACGGCCTCGCCGGTTTCGATGAGATGCCCTCGCAGCATATCGCGCTCGGCCTTTAGGCGCCCTGTCCGCGCCTTCCCCCGGACCCTTCAAGACCCGCGAAATACTTAATCCGACTGCTTCTTTAGGTGGCGCTCCTTGGCGCGCTGGAGCTGCTCGGCGTAAGCTTCGCAGGGATCGTCCTCGTCCGCGCGCGGCGTAAACCAGACGAAGTCGAAGGGCAGAGCGGTGCCGTGGAACCGGGCCGCATAGGCCGCCGGGTCGCTTTCCTCCGGCTCGACCTCGATCAGGCCGATAGACGTCACCAGCTTCTCGGGCGCCATGCGCCGCAGGTGCCAGGGCACACCCCGGTCGGTGCGGGTGTGGCCACCGCCGGCGATCAGGACAGCCCCGTCCCTGCCCGGCAGGCTTGCTCCACGCACCAAGGCGTCGGCCATATGGCCGTCCTTCGCGACCGTAACCGTCACCATCGGGTCGACCATCGAATCCGGAAGCTGATTGCAGTGGGTCTCGACGATCTCCAAGCGCAGGTTGGCGGCCTCGTGGGGCGGCAAGGGCCGGTCGAGACCGAGCGAATCCACCTGGGCCGCGCCGAGGGCTTCGAGCCCATCCTTGGCGACCGCCCGCACCGTCCGGCGCGGCAGGCTCGCCGCCAGTAGCGGGGCGTCGCCGTCGAGCGCCGCCTGCGCGATGGGCTGATACATGGCCCAGTCGGGCCAGCCGCTCCGCGCCCAAGCCACGGCCTCGCCAAGGCCGGCGGCATCCCTGCCGTGGCTGGCCAGATACCCTGCCAAGGCGTCCTGTTGGTCGGTGTCGAACATCTCGAAAGCCACCGCCGGCCGCCGGCCGCCTCTCACCATGCGGCCCAGAAGCCAAGCCTGGATGCGGTGATGGTCCACGTTATCGTGTTTTTCCCCGAGCAGCGCGAACGGGGACTGCAATAGGGCGGCCACGACCGCTTCAGGCTCGGCGAACCGGTTTTCCGCGGGCTGCCAGATTCGACCCATCAGGGGATGTTCCAGAGCAGAAGTGGACGCCCAGGGCGGCCCCGGCGGGACAAGCGGATCGACGCGAGCGTCTTCGCTCGCCAAGCACCCCCCCAGCACCGCCAGAAGAGGCGCGAGACACAGCCAGGAACGCATTCTAGATACCTCATAACGCTCTGCGGCGACCGAAACCAAGACAGCGCGATTTGGCGGGTCGCCGGAAATCGAGGAATTCCGCCAACAAATCGATCATGCCTGGCGAGGCCGTTTGGAACAAGCTCCGGCGCGGGCCGTCGCTGGTTGCCTCGTGTCGTTGGCCGGGTCAGGAACCATAGCGAGCGGTGTCCCGAGCAGCCCGGCTTACTCCATGAGAGCGAGATATAACCACGTAAATTTACCTAGTTAATTTTGTTAGATTTTGTTAGGAAATTATTAACCTTAAAAAGCTATTTTATTAGCATGAAGCAGTGTAGCAATAATCTATGCAGCCCATATATCGATAGGCCGCTTCGCACCTTGCGGCAGGCCTGCGCGGACCGTTGCCCCGACAATACGAGCGGTGGGCACACCTGTGCCAACTGTCCGCTTGCTGTTGCCTGGCCACCCAAGGCACCGAATATCCAACCGGCCATCGTCGCCAAGCCTTGCGCCGCAACCCGGTCGAAACGCCTCGGTGCCACCTGATTCGGCCAACACCCCAGATAAGAAGGGCAATGTCCCGACGACTGTGCCTTGGTCCGGCGCCCTTGCCGTTGTGGCATGGACCCGCCGCATCGCGCGCCCTGTGATGGTGGCCGCCAGGATTCCGGCTATGGTTCGGGCTCAGCGGTCCTTCGCGATGACCTCCTTCAGGACCAGCTTGTCCAGCGTGAGGTCGGCGACCGCTTTTCGAAGCCGGGTGTTTTCCCGCTCCAGCTCCTTCAGCCGCTCGGCCTGGTCGACCTTGAGGCCGCCGTACCCCTTGCGCCAACGGTAGAATGTCTGCTTCGTTATGCCGAGCGCGGCACAGACTTGGCCGACCGTGCATCCGCTCGCCAACAAGGCCTCCGCCTCCCTGAGCTTGTCGATGATCTGCTCGGGGCTGTGCTTCTTGTTACGTGCCACTTGGCCCTCCTATGGGGCCCCTCACTCCTACGTTCGGGACGGGGCCCGTTCGAGGGGGCAGACCAGCAAAGCCGACAGCGACGTCGTCACAAACACACGGGAGAGGCTAGCTGCCGGACCAAGACCGATCGTACCGTTCTTGCCAGACTGAACTGGATGACCTTCGGACACCCTTCCCGGCCGGGCGGCGACAGCCCCCGCGGCAGTCGATCACACCATCGACGACCGGGTGATCCGGATAGGGTTGCCATGCACAGCTTGATTCCTTCCGCAATCAGGGCGCCCATCGGACCCTCCGGATATCTTATGGGCATTCGCCGTTCCTCCTGGTTCGTGTCATTCAGCCAGCAGCGGCATCTTTTCGTTGTCGGCCGCCTTTGGCATGGCCTGCTTGTCGGCATCATCCCACGGCGGAAACAGCTGCGTGAGCACCCAGAGCAGACCGAAGGGAGCGGCCATGACGAAGACCGCGGCCAAGAGACTCTCGCGGCCGAGCAGCGGCGGGGTATAGCTCAACAAACCCTTCAGGGTCTTGGAGATCATTTGACCGCCGATCACCACGTTCCACCGCATCATGAACACGGACATCAGGACCAGCAAAGCCGAAACGACGGCCCCGACTACAAGCGTCCTTCCTCCGACCTTTCCGAAGATCAGGAAGGCCAGTATGCCGATCGGGAGGAAAGCGCCGATGCCGAACTGCAGGACGAAGTAGGGGACGAACAAGGGTCCCGAGACAAAAACCAGGATCAGCTCTATGCCTTCACGGGCCTTGTAGATGACATTGGCGTACTCCACGCCCTCGAGCAGCACGCCGAACATCAAGAAGCCCCACAGCGAGCCGGCCAGCCCCCTCACGCAGTCGAGGTTGATCGGGACTTTGCGGAACTTCGACGTCACCACGTGGAGGACGATCAGGAGGGCGAACCCCGAGACGACGGCCGAGAACAGGAAGATTACCGGCATAAGGTCAGAGCCCCACCACTCGCGCGACTTCAAGGAGCCGAAGACGAACCCGACATAGCCGTGCAAGCCATGCGCGGCCGGAACGCCGATCACGGCCAGGACGAACAGCCACTTGTGGTCATAGGTGCGGGCCTTCTGCGAGACGTCGTCCGACCAGAGCGTGACCGCGCCGTAGAAGAGTTTCCCCAGTCCCGTCGCGTTCTTGGCCCTGGCCACGTTGTCTTCGCGGAAGACGAAGAAGCACTCCAGCACCAGGAGACAGACATAGAAGGCGGCGAAATAGCCGAAGGCCGCGAAGGCGGAGGTCCAATGGGGGGTGATCATCGCGTTGAAGGCCCGCTCGGGATGCCCCAGATGAAGCAGCAACGGGAGCGGCACGAAGATCATGAAGCTCAGCGCGGTCAGCAGAGCGAACCGCGCCAAGGGTTTGTACGTCTGCATGCCGAACACGTGATAGAAGCTCGAGACCGAGAAGGCGCCGGCGACCAAGCCCGTCATGTACGGATAGACGGCGATCATCACCGACCACGGGAACACCGTCTCGTTGGGAAAGACGTAGCCGGTGTAGGGCGAGACGTTTAATACATGCTCCATCATTGCACCTCTTTATCGATCCCGATGTAGAAGCAGTTCGGCGCGTTCCCCGTCTCGGGTTTGAGCACCGACACGCGGTTGTTGCGGATAAATTCGCTGATCGGGCTGGCCGGGTCGTTTCGATCGCCGAAGATGCGCGCGCCGACCGGGCACACCTCCACGCAGGCCGGTTGCAGCCCCTTGGTGATGCGGTGGTAGCACCAGGTGCATTTCTCGGAGGTTTGCGTCTCGGTGTTGAAGAACCGGGCGCCATAGGGGCAGGCCTGGACACAGTATTCGCAGCCGATGCAATATTTCTCGTCGATCAGCACGACACCGTCCTTGGTCTTGTAGGTGGCGCCGGTCGGACAGACCTGCACGCAGGCCGGGTGGGTGCAATGGTTGCAGATCTTGGGCACGAAGAAGGCCTTGTCCACCTTCTCGTCCTTATAGCGGTTGTCGAAGCGATAGACTCCCTCCGCCCCGGCAGCCGCGATATTCTGCGGGTCGGCTTGGCTGTCGACCCGCGCACGCTCCTCCCCTTCAAGGTAGACATAACGCTCGACCCAGGTACGGAAGTGATGGGCGTCGGGATTGGTGCCGTTCTCGGCCTTGCAGGCTTCGGCACACCGCAGGCAGCCGATGCAGCGAGTGGCGTCTACCCCGAACGCCCAACGGTGTTTGGTCCAGTCGTAGTCCGCCGTGGGAAACGATTGCGCGGATGCGGCCTCTTTCTTGTCCAGGAGGCTCCCGGCGCCCAGCATGGCGCCTGCGGAAACGACGGTCTTTCCGATCATGTTGAGAAATGCGCGCCGTTCGGTCTTGGGCGGGGCTTTCTTTCGCTTCACGACCTCGTTCCTCCATAAAGCGCCGAGCTTGTCGCCGGCCTCACTCGCGGGTTACAAATCGCCTTACTCGCCGCCCAACGCTGCGTAGTGCGCGGCCAGGTCCATGATGTCCTGATCGTCCAGGGCCCCGGCGATCATGTTCATCATCGCGTTCTCCGCCGCTCCGGTCTTGTAGTCGCGCATCCGCTGGGCCAGGAATTCGGCCTGCTTGCCCGCCAAGGGCGGAGAGTCCTCGGTGCCGAGGCCGTCCTCCCCATGGCAGCCGGAGCACTGGGCCACCAGGGCGTCGGCCCCGGCCGGGCCGCCCGCGACCCCGCCGATCTTGGGAGAATGCGGGTTGTGACAGGCGATGCATTGCTCTGTGCCGGCGTGTTCGGCCACATCGATCTGCGGCTGGGCCGCGGGCCTTGTCGGCATGGCCTCGTGGCACAGGGTGCACAGACGCACCGTATCGGTCGGAACGGTCATCTTGCCGGAAATCGGGTGTTCTCGGGCCGCTTCGTGGCAGACCTCGCACTTCACTACTGTCGCGTGCACGCCGGCCGACCAGTCGGCATGCCGCTCCTCGTGGCACCCTTGGCAATAATCCGTGCCCTGGTATTGCGGGGTCAGCGCGGCGATTTCGACCACCGAGTCAGCCCGGTAGTGGCCGTAGCGGTAGAAGGAATCGTCTGTGAAATACGACTTCGCGGCGGCCACCACCACAGCGGCTACAATCATCAGAAGAATGAGCCGAATACCGTGCTTTGGCATGGCGGGCCCCTTTTGGCAAGTTGACAGGCCGGAACCGGTAGGTTTGATCACGGCGCAGTCTATGGATGTACAAGCGAAATGTAACCGGCCGAAGGAAGGGTTTTAATACTGTACTTAGGTACTGCCATGACTGTACTTTGGTACAGGGTCGACGCGTGGGAATGCGGCTGCCGGCCAGCGGCGGCAGGATGATGCGGCGCCTCCATGGAGCGGCCAACTGGCCGCCATCAACGCCTGCTGCTATACTCGCGGAAGCGGGTCTCGAGCCGCGCGACGGGCCCATGGCCAAGGCGGCGACCGGCGTTTCGGGGTATCGGAAATGGGCGAACTGGTTCGAATCCTGATCGCGGACGATCATCCGGTCGTCCGGTTCGGTCTCACGCAAATGCTCGAGGCAGAGCCCGATTTCGCCGTGGTGGGCGAGGCCAGTGACGCGTACGACGTTGTCGAGAAGATACGGGGGCTCGAACCGGACGTCACCGTGCTCGACATGGAGATGGGCGAGGCGCACGGCGTGGATGCCCTGCGCGCGCTACGAGCCGTCGATCAGGCCGCGCGCGTGATCATCTACACGGGATACGATGATACCGAGCGGATCGTGGAGGCCGTACACCTCGGGATTCAGGGCTACTTGCTGAAGGATATGGGCGGCAAGGAGCTCGTCAGGGCGATTCGCGTGGTACACGGCGGCGAGACGGTGTTTCAACCGACGGTCACGACCAAGTTGCTGGAGCATATGCGCCGCGAGTCCAGCCCGAGCGGAACGCTGCCGGAGCCGCTCAGCGGGCGGGAACGGCAGGTCCTGGCGCTGATGGCCGAAGGCCAAAGTAACCAGGACATCGCCGATGCCCTGCACATCAGCGAGCGCACGGTCAAGTTTCACGTGAGCTCCATACTGGCGAAGCTTGCCGTAAAGAATCGCACGGAAGCGGTCATGGCCGCGATCAAGCACGGCATGGTCGACCCGGAAATCACCTCGGGCTAGGTCAGCTTTGTCCGTTCGGCGGCCAGGGCCTGCTTGGCGCGTTCGAACTCTTTGCCCAAGCGGCTCAGGGTGGTGTCCGCCCCATCCAATGAGCCGGCACGCGCCGCCATCTGGAGCGCCCCGCAAAGATCCACCATGGCGGTTGCCCCGACCTGGAGGGAGCCCGCTTTCAGGGCATGGGCCTCCCGGCCGAGCAGGTCCGGTTTCCGGCCGTCCAGGGCCACGCGCATGGTTTGCAGACGAGATTCCGAGTCATCGACGAAGAGGGTTATGAATCTGTCCATCACGGCGAGGCGCTCGGTCCTGTCCTTGGCGCGCAGATGGGCCCAGGCCCGGGGGTCGAGCGTGCCACCGTTCGGGCTGCCGGCGTCGTGCGGCTCGGCCTTTTCGGAGCCATTCCCGGCAACCTTCGGCAGCCACGATTTCAACTTGGCCGCCAGCGTATCCAGGTGCAGCGGCTTGCCGAGGTGGTCGTCCATGCCGGCCTCCAGACAGCGGGCGCGGCCATCGCTGCCTGCCACCGCGCTGGCGGTTATGGCTATGACGACCGTGTGCTTGTCACCGTTCTCCCGACCCCTGATCTCGCGCGTGACCTCGTAGCCGTCCTTGCCGGGCATGTGGCAGTCGAGGAGGACGATGTCATAGGGATTGGCCTCCAGGGCCGGCAGCACTGCGAGGCCGTCCTCCACCGCGTCGGCCCGGTAATGTAAGGTGCTCAGCATGTCCAGCAGAATTTCCCGGTTCAGCGGATTGTCCTCCGCCACCAGAATGCGCACGGCCTGGGCCCCATTGGCATTTGCGGCCGGCGCAGCCTCCGCGGCCGGCGGCTCGGCCACCCGCGGAGCGGAGCCGACTACGTCGCAACCAGGCGCCCCAAGCAGGCTCTCCCGCAACCGCCATTGAACGACCGGTTTCTGGACGCAGGACACCCGGCCTGCCCGAGCGAGGGCGTCTTCATCGAGGAGGTGCGCTGCCGAAGCCAGCACGACCAGGCGGGCCTCCCCGATATCGCGGTCGGCCTGGATCTGGCGGGCCAGCAACAGACCGTCGGTGCCGGGCATGTCGACATCGATGACGACGAACCGGTAGGGCTCGCCCTCTGCCGTCGCCCGCCACAGACAGTTCTTCGCGTCCTCGGCCCCGGCCGCGGTGTCGGGGCGCATTCCCAGCGATTCCAGGTAATTCCCAAGCAGGCGCCGGACCGTCGGGTTGTCGTCGACCACCAGGACCCGCCGATCCTGGAGATCGGGGGCCTCCTCACGCGATTCGCCGGTCGACGCCTGCAGCTTGTGCAGGGGTAGATCGAACGAAAAGGTGGAGCCCTTGCCCAGCACGCTCTCGAATTCGATCTGGCCGCCCATGTTTTCCACCAGGCGCTTGCAGATCACCAGACCCAGGCCGCTGCCGCCGAAGCGGCGAGTGGTCGATTCGTCGACCTGGCTGAAGGGCTTGAACAGCCGCTCCTTCTCCTCGGACGAGATTCCGATCCCGGTATCCTGCACGGAAAAGCGCAGTGCCTCTTCGCCGTGGCTGTCCTCGCCCCGTGTCACCAGCAAGACCACCTCTCCGCGCTTGGTGAACTTGACCGCGTTGTCGACGAGGTTGATCAGTATTTGGCGCAGTCGGTAGGAATCCCCGGTCACCCGGATCGAAGGGTCCACCTCGACGAGACACACCAGCTCGATGCCCTTGGCATAGGCGCGGTGGCCCAGCAAATCCAGCACGGTCTCGACCACCTCGCCAATCTCGAAGGACACCTTCTCCAGGACGATTTCATCGGCCTCCATTTTGGAGAAATCCAGGATGTCATCGATGATGCTGAGCAGCACGTCGCCGCCGTTCCGGATGGTCTGGACGTAGGCCTGTTGTTTGGGAGTGAGCTCGGCGGTCAGCAGCAGATCCGTTGCGCCGATCACGGAGTTCATCGGAGTGCGGATCTCGTGGCTCATGTTGTTCAGGAAAAGCGACTTTGCGCGTGCGGCCACTTCCGCGGCCTCTTTCGCCTTGGTCAGTTCGACGTTCTTTGCTTCGGCCTCCGCGAGGATCGCGTTGAACGGGCTGATCAACTCGCTCAGTTCGTCGGCCTCGTCCTTGGTGACCCGCACCGAATAATCGTCATCGAGGGAGGCCGCCTTGGCGGCACCGACGAACCGCTGTACGCGGGCAGCAATGCGGCGCTCGAACCGACGTGCCAGCAAGAACGCCCAGGCGAAGGCGCCCGTCATGACCAGCGCCCCCACCAGCATGATGGACGCGACGTGTTCGTAGACCTGCATCAGACTGACACTGAGGGAGACCGCCCCGACCCTCCGATCGTTCGTCAGGATCGGCACCACGCCGGTCACGCGCGTGCCCTCGAATCGGGTGCCGGGCGAGGGCCTCTCCAGCATGGACGCGTCACCTGCGCCCGCACTGACATAGCGCGCTATGAGCTTGCCGTTGGCGTCATAGATCGCCGCCGCCAGGACGTCCTCGTGGATGCTCCACAATGCCAGCTCCCGCTTGACCGCGAGGACATCATCGGATTCCACCGGGGTACCGACATGCTTGGCGATGTGGGCGGCTTTTTGCGTCAGTTCGTGGAGGGTCGCCGAGTAGTCGACCGTCGCCTCGTAGGCGATGAACACCAAGCCCGCCAGGACCAGCGGCAGGCCGCTGACCAGGAAGACCATGAGCCGCAGCTTGCGGTTGGGGGAGAGCTTTCCCAGCAGACGCATGATCATGTTCCACTGGGCTTGGTCTTGCGGTCAAGCCGCCACACGTCGCCGGCGACCCCGCAGGGGTCTGCGGTAGGTGCGGTCAGCAAGACCAATCGCCCCACGGCGGTCCCGGGAATTTCTCCATGGCCAGCCCCAGGTCGGACCGGGAGGAGGCTCCGCCGACCGGGCCTGCGGGGTTGCGGATACGATCCGGTTTCACGACCTTCTGCATCCTTATGCACCTGACCCGGCCCAGGCCCATGCGGGTCCCTATTGCGCGGCGCCCCTGGCGTAGTAGGCGGCCAGTTTGAGGATATCTGCCTCGTTCATCGCGAAAGACATCGCGAACATCATGGGGTCGCCGCGTTCGCCGCCGTGATAGTGCTTCAGCGTCTTGATCAGGTAGGACTGGGACTGGCCGGCCAGGATCGGGAATCGCGGGTCCGTGCTGTTGCCGCCGGGCCCATGGCACCGGTTGCACTTCTCGGCCCATTCCTTGGTCGTGAGCGGCTTGAGCACCGGCAGGGCCTTGGGGGCCTTCGCCGCGTAAAAGGCCGACATGTTGGCGATGTCGGTCTTGTCGAGTGCCGCCACGACGTCCCGCATCACAGAGTGGTCTCGCGCGCCGTCCTGATACGCCACGATCGCGGCGGCCAGATACTCCGAGTCCAGACCCGCGAGCCTCGGGGTCTTCGGGTCCTCGACATTGCCGTCTTCGCCGTGGCACACGGCACAGGCCGCGGCAGGGGCCCGCCCGGCGAAAGAGTCGCCGACCATCGGGGTCTCTGCCCGTAGCGGCTTCATGACGGCATAGTAGAACGCGATTTCTTGGATTTCGGCGGTGCTGAGCGGCTCCACGAACGCCTGCATCATGTCGTGCTTTCGCGATCCCGTCTTGTAGGCGTTTAACGCGTCCACCATGTACTCGGCGTGTTGACCCGCCAGGCCGGGACTGCCGGGCTGGTCGCTGTTGCCGTCCTCGCCGTGGCAGCCGGCACAGGCCTCCGTCATCGCCTTGACGGCCGCGAAAGGATCCTCCTCCTCGGGCGGCGCGTCGCTCTTCGCGGCCTGCGCCGCGACCTGGGTAAAGGGCGTCAGGCTGGCGTAATAGGCCGCGACGTTGGACATCTCCTCGCCGCTGAGCGTGCTGACGGCCACTGTCATGGCCACCATGAAGTCGCTTACGCGCCTGCCGTCTTTGTATTGCTGCAATGCTGTTGACATGTAGTCGGCATGCTGACCGGCCAGATGCGGCACTTCGGGTGAGTCGCTTGTCCCATCCTGACCGTGGCAGGTCACGCAGTGCTGGGCCGCCGTCTTTCTGCCGGCCTCGACATTGCCGGCCGCGGCCGTGGCGAGCGCCGCACAGCTCAGTAGCGTCGTGCAGAACGCTCTTGCCAAAACAGCCTTCATCGTCACTCTTTCGAACATGTCTTTGAATTTCCTTGCCTCTCGCCGCATCAACTGGCTACCCGCGAACCCTCCTACCTTCGCAGACCGGTCCGCTTGGCGTGTCACACCGTGGTTGCTTCGCCCACCGGTTTCTCCACCGAATACTTCGAGAACCAAATCTGGTACATCGAGACCACCCACTGGAAAGCGAAGCTCAATCCCATTAGCCCGCCGCCGAGGATCACGGCATAGGCGAAGGGCGGGAAAACCTTCGTCACGTACCAGGACAAGACGTCTATGATGATGGCGAGAAAGGGCAGGGCGACGACCAGCGATTTGAACCAGACCGGGCGGACGAAGGCATGGCTGAAGATCAGGCCCATGATGAAGAAGATGAAGGTGATGCCGAACAGGTGGATGTGGGAGACGCGGATCAGGGTGAAGACGTCCATCCCGGTATCCACCTCGGCCAGCTTGGCGACCTCTTCGTAGCCATCGACGTTGGGAATGTGCGGATTGCTGCCGTCATGGCAGGATAGGCACCGCTTGTCGAAGATAGGCTTGATCCGGTTGTCGTACTCCTTCTCGTCCAGGCCCCGGCGGACCCAGCCGACGATGTCTCCCCTCTCGTCGGTCGGCAGCATGCCGGACATCGGACCCAACAGAGCCGCCTCGAGCTTCGTCGCATCATCGCTCCCGCTATAGGCGATCGCAATGTCGTCTACCGACATACCCGGACTGCCGTCGCGCCCGGAATGCGAATTGTAGAGGTGCACCATCGCGAAGAGATAGGCCAAACCCAGTACCAAGAGCGTCCCCGTGAAGAGGGTGCGCATGCTGAGCGGGAACTCCGAGTAATGGAAAAACATCCTGTGAACTTGAGGCATCTTCTAATTCCCCTCTTCCTGGGCACACCAAGAACCGACCCGTTCAGCTACCCCCGATCTCACACCCGGGCACTTTGCCCTAAGCGGTGACCTCCTGCACGCGGCTTGAGCAGCCAGATCCACCTTCCCCCATCGCGCGCTGCCTTGGAGGCGGCAGCGGAACCCAATAAACAGGGCCCAGCTTGCCCGGCGGAAGTTAGCCGCTTCACTCGCGCAACGTCTTGACATAGATCAATTGCGTTGCACCAGGCACCAACTAGACTATTCCCTAGGGTGGCTTGGTACCTCTTGCTCCACGAACAGAGTATCCGGGGGGGATGACTTGTGAAAGGTCTGCGTATCATGAAGCGGGCATCATCCGTTACGCTAGGTGCCGGTTTCTGCTACGGTCCCACGAGCGACGTGTCCGCACTGGAACAATGGCTCAGTAAAGGGGAGTTACCATGATCACTCGGTGCCGCATTGGCAAGCTCGCTCGGGGTGCTATCTTTTCTACCATGCTCTTGGCCGGAACCTGGTCGTCCGACGCAATCGCACAGGACGTGATCAGCTTCACGGAGGACGTCTTTCCGGTCATCGAGCTCAGGTGTCTGGAATGCCATCAGCCGGGCGGGCCCGGCTACGAGAAAAGCGGCCTTGACCTCCGATCTTACAAGGGGCTCATGAAGGGCACCAAGCATGGCCCGATCGTGGTGCCGGGAAGCGCCTTCACGAGCAACCTGATCGCCGTGATCGACGGGCGAACGGATCCGTCGCTGCGCATGCCCCACAACCGCAAGAGAATGTCGAAGTGCGAGCGGCTCCTGCTCCGCTTCTGGGTCAGCCAGGGCGCCAGAGACAACTGAGTCGCCCTGCCCGGCCAAGGTGTGAGAAACCGAGCGACCGAAACATTGCGTTACGCCATCGGATATGCGCGTCTGGCGCAAACAATGCGCATCCGCTTGTCGCCCCTCGTTGCGGGGGCAATTGGTCAAGGGGGGGAACCGCCAATGCCACAAGGGCCGTGAACGAACTTGCCAAAGGGTACTGCGTGGTGTTGTGATCCGGGGCACCGATGCCCTGTCCAGTATCGCCAGAACATCCCCGATAACCGCTTTTACACTCGAACTTCAAGGAGAATGCAGATGATGAGGACTTGGTTGATTGCTGCGGCCGCTGTCTTGGCCTTGGGCGTGGCGGGTACGGCACAGGCCGCCGGTGATGCCGCCGCCGGTAAGACGAAAGCCAAGAGCTGTGCCGGTTGCCACGGCGCGGACGGCAAGGGCGTGAAGAAGAACCCGCCGCTCGCCGGCAAGGACGAAGCGGCGTTCGTCGCCGCTATGAACGACTACAAGTCGGGCGCCAAGAAGCACAGCATGATGAACATGCTGGCCAAGAAATTGAGCGACGCGGACATCGCCAATCTGGCCGCATACTACTCGTCGCTCTAGGAAGGATTGCGTAGTAACCATGTCTCCCGGGTCCGGGATACGGACCCGGGAGACATGGTGAAGATCCCGGGACGGCATCGTGCGCCGAAGCGTGCGCGATGCCGTTTCGGCGGGCAGGCTCACACTTTTCCTCGCCGCGAAACTGCCGCGCCATCGTCGTGCCGGAAGGGTCTGCAGGCTGACGACCGCTTCATTTGTCGTGGCATTCAAAACAAAGCTCGGGCTCAGGTTCTACCAGCGCGCCGTGCTCTCGGCTGTACGCGCGATGGCAGGAGACGCAGCTCACCCGGCCGTTGGGCGCCAGGACCGTGCCCCCTGGCCCGCCCGAACCCCAGCGGCCGACCATTCTGAGTCCGACCGTCGCGCCGACCGGGTGGTTGAACGCGCCGAAGGCCCCCCGGGTGCCGTCCCCCGGCAGGGAGATCCTGTCTTCATGGCACTGGATGCATTGCATCGTATAGGGGTCGGTCGACGACGTCGGTTCGGTCCGTGCGTCGAGATGGCCGGAGACCATCAGCGACAACCCCGCCTCCGGCATGCTCTCGAAGAACCCGGCGCTGTGACACGACAGGCAGAAGACGCGGCCTTTTTCCGCCGACCGCAGCCGTCCAGGCGCTGTCTCGTGGACGTCGTGACAGGTGCTGCAGGTCATCTGGCCGTTCCCGTCGAGCGGGAATGCTTCGGGCAAGGGCCGCTCGGGGACGAAGCCGCTGGGATGGCTGGCCTCGATCCCCCCCCGGTGGCAACGACCACACATCCCTTCCTGGGTCGTCGTAAGTTTCCCGGCGTTCGCGGGTGTGGCATCGCGCCCTGCGAGATGGCAGCTCTCGCAGAGCAACCCGAGGTGCAGATCTTTGGGGCCTGCCCCAGGGTCCACTGGCATCCAACCCGATACGGCCCCCTGGAGAAGCAGAAAGAGCGCCCAGGCGCTACCCGCGGACCCGGCCATCTCGCGCCTCTACCTTGGCATGGGGTGTCCCACGCGCATCCTGCGCGTCGGTGTGAGATGCCTGGAGTCGCGTTTCCGCCGCTAGGCGGGTCCTAGTGCGTCTGCCGGGCAGGGCGGCCTTGTGGCGGCCGGAATCGAGCATCCGTGGCATGCAACCTCCGGGACAACTCGGCCGTTGGCGCGGTCCGCTGCTTGGGAGGCGCCGTCAAGCGGGCCCCCTCGGACCCAATCAGCACCCGACCCGGCGCAGCGGCCAAGGTGTCGGGCTTTTTAGCCGAGTATGGTACGAGTAGCTGATTAGTATGCGTTTGACGGGTGAATCGCCGGTTAATTCGGAGCGCGGACCCGCGCTTCGGCCCGGGTCAAGCCTGGACCCCGCAGAGACGCGTCCGGCGCACCCGCCGAGGCCGCGCGGGCTTACCCTTGCGCGAGGCTAGGGGTAGTCGAAGGCGGCCAGACCGGGGGCATGCTCTGCGCCGTGGCAGGTGAGATAGCACTCGCCCGTTAAGATGCCTTTGTCTTCGAAGCGCAGCTCGCCGGCCCCGTTCGGCTGGACGATGTTGATGTCGAAGTTGATCAGGTGGGTATTGTTGAGCTCGGTACCCTGCATCGAGCTGATGCCGTGCGGGTCGTGGCAGGCGGAGCACGGCGTCTGTTGGCCGGTGATGTGACTGTCGTGCGCGGTGAAACTCTCGTTACCCAAGATGCTGGTCCTATCGTGGCATTTGTAGCAGAGATCGTAGGCGAATGACGACTCCGTGGTGAAATCGGTCGTCGTGTAGTTCCGCTCCAGCAGGAACCTGTAGCTCGAGCCGTGCGGGCCGCTCGGCCCGACCCCCCCGACCGCCGGGCTGTCGTCGCTATTGTGGCAATCGGTGCAATAGATGACGCTGTTGACCGTATATGGCGAAAGCAGGCTCGGCACGTTCGGGTTCCGGCCTATGATTTCTACCGGGTGGTAGGAAGGATTGGCGATGTCGAATTCAAAACGCGTGTTGACCTGTAATATCTGCCTGGAGATTTCCAAGAAGGACAGGACGTTGTTGTCGGCGTGGCACTTGAAGCAGACCTCGTAGGAAAAGCTCGCTTCCTCCACTTGCGTACCGGAAACCGTTATCCCCTTTACGCCCGCCAGTGCGCCCGGAACCCGCGGCGGCGAGGCCGGCAGGCCGTTGACGCGGTGGGAATTGTGGCAGTCGACGCATTCGACGTGATTGGTGACCAGCGTGGTGAAGTCCTCGGTCGGATCGTGGATCCCCACGAAGTCCTGCACCCTGTGCGCTTCGGTTTTCAGGAGTTCCGATTCGATATCGCTGAAGGCCACATTGCCGTTGTGGCAGGTCAGGCAATTGTCCTCCTCGACAAGATAGTTCAATAACCCGGCGTGCCCACCTGCGTTATGCGGGCTGTGGCAGTTCTCGCAGCCGTTCTCCCCGACCGTCGAGAACTCGCTGTGCGGCCAAGGATCGGGCGGAGTGCCGTTCCAGGTGGCCGCGGACTGGGCGTGGGTGCTTATGTCCCAGTCCAGGCGCAGGTGGCAGGTCGTGCAGAGGGTGGAGAATTGGTTGGGATCCACCAGGAACTTCGCGTTGGTGTCGTCGTGCGGATCATGGCAGGCGGTGCACTGCAGCAGGCCGTCGCTGTCCAGCTTGACCGGACCGGTCAGAGTCGAGGGCGAGGCGAGTTCGCCGTTGATGGCGGCCAGGGAGTCGTCGTAGACGAAGGAGATCGGATGATCGTCCGACAGGTCCGCGCCCAAGAGGCTCGGCCCCTCCGGTATAAAGCGTATGCCTCCGGCAAAGGGGATCTCGGCCGGTCTGGTGAGCACCGCACCCAGTGCAACGGTACCGTCATGGCAGCTCAAGCAAAGCTTGGCGCCGCCGGTGGGCTGGCCCGGTGTCGCAAAAAGGGTGGAGCTGTCGTAGGTCGTGTAATTGACCGTCGAGTCCGGCCGGTTCCAAAGATAGGGAACGTCACGCCTGGCGCGATGGGGGGCGTGGCAGAAGATGCAGATCTCTTCCTCGACCGTGGACTTGATCGGGCCGGGTCCGGTAACCGACAGGTTGTGCTTGGAACCGACGATGCCTTCCGCGGCCAGGTCGCCAGCCCACAGAGCGAGGGCGCCGGAGAACAGCGTCGCAAAGAGCGATTTCAGGTCGACTGTCACTGTTCCCCTCCTGCTTCTCTCAAGTATTGGAACACCTGGATCCTCTGATTGTAGGCATCGGAGACATAGATTCGGTCCTCGGCATCGATGAGGATTTCGTTCGGCAGCCAGAATTGGCCGGGCGCGGCGCCCGGCGATCCGAAGGCCAGGAGCAGTCGGCCCTGTCGGTCGAAGATCTGGACGTTATCGAAGAGCGCATCGACGACGTAGACGTGACCTTCGCTGTCGACGGCCACGCCCTTGGGCCTGGCAAAATCGCCGGGGGAATCGCCCACTTGCCCGAATGCGCTCAGGAACGTGAAATCCGGGCCCAGCACCTGAACCCTGAAGTTCAGCGAGTCGGTGACGTAGATTCTTCCGTCCGGGGCGATTGCGACGTTCGTCGGATAGTGAAACGCGTCCCGGGCCGTTCCCTCGCGTCCGACGAATTTCTTCGCCTTCAGGGTTGCCGTGTCGAAGACGACGATCTGCGAGGCGAGGGTGTCGACCACCAGGAGATTGCCCGTGGTCTTTTCCAAGGCGAGCCCGGTCGGCCGCTGCAGGACATCGCTGCCGAAGTGCCCCAGGTATTTCTTGCCGCGCTTGCCGAAGACATGGACGACGTTGGCCTGGGAATCGGACACGTAGACGCGGTCATCGCTCCCGAGCGCGATGTCGATCGGGTTTTCGAAGCCCTCGAGCGGATCTTCCGGGAACCAATAGTGGCCTGAGGCCGCCGGATCCAGGACCAGCACGGCCTTGTGTAAGGTATCGACCACATAGATACGGTCGTTGGCGTCCTTTCGAATGCCGTAGGGGCTGGATATGAAGCGTTCCGGCGCCCCTTTGATAAAGCTGAAGACGCTCTCCAACCAACCGGCCT
>Ga0224504_10000179_pt1 | contig 27286 bp, 22 predicted proteins | sample SF_Oct11_sed_USG_3_FD_170160 | JGI IMG/M metagenome (GOLD analysis project Ga0224504, IMG submission 170160) | Sediment microbial communities from San Francisco Bay, California, United States - SF_Oct11_sed_USGS_24 | ecosystem: Environmental > Aquatic > Marine > Sediment | place: USA...
CGGCGCGGCGAGGAAGTCCAGCTCGGCGCGCACCGTCGGCCAGCCCATGGACATTTCCCAATTGAGCTTCATCCAGGGGACGCCCAGGACCTCGCGGTTCCAGGCCTCGAGGGTTTCCATGGCATAGTCGAGAACCCGGGGCGTGTAGATGATGCCGGCGGGGTCGCAGTCGCCCCACTTTACCCGGCGCGTGACGTTGAAGGCGGACGGCTTCGCCGAACCCCCAGTCTCTTTCCCCAAGACCCGCTCCTCCTTCGACCGCGCGCAAGCGCCGGCATTCTACGCCACCCGACCCGCCGCCGCCATCGGCGCCTGCGCGCCGTGATCGATTGACGTTCGAACAAATACGCAATATAGTACCGAATTATCTCTTTAGTCCAGCACGGCTGGGCGACGGATCGCGGGAGCTCAGGGAGAGGGGCGCATGGGCGCAGAAGCGGAATCCCACCTTCGGCCCTTGAGGCCGGAGGATTTCGAGGCAGTCGTCGAGATCGACAGGCGGCTCACCGGCCGGACGCGGCGGGTGTTCTTCCAGAAACGGCTGGAGGCGGCGCTCGCCGACGGCGGCGGCTTCATCGCCGTGGCGTCGGAGGACGCGGAGGGCCGGCTGATCGGGTTCTCGATCGCCCGCGTGCAGTCGGGCGAGTTCGGCGACGACCGGCACGTCGCCGTGATCGACGTGATCGCGGTCGATCCCGACAGCCGGAAGCACGGGCAGGGGACGCTGCTGCTCGAGGAAATCACCAGATACGCGCGCAAGCGCGGCATCGACGAGCTGCGCACCCAGGTCGACTGGGGCGAGGGCGGGCTGATCGAGTTCTTCGGCGCGTCCGGCTTTGTCCTGGCGCCGAGCCAGGTGCTCGAACGCGCGACGGCGCGCAACCTCTGAAACGGCATCGACCCAAGGAAAGGCGAGACCCATGGCGACGACACCTGATCCCGGGATCACGACGCCCCGTCTGGACGCCGGCGTGCCGGACTACAGCGGCCCGGAGGGCGACGATTTCGAGGCGCTGTCGCGCGATCGGATTCCGGTCCGATCCCTGCGCGAAGACGACCTCGACAGCATCGTCAGAATCGACGCCAAGCTGACCGGGCGCGATCGCCGCGCCTATTTTCAGGCCAAACTGCGCGAGGTGATGAGCGAGACCGGCGTGCGAATCTCACTGGTCGCCGAAGTCGACGAACAGGTGGCCGGCTTCATCATGGCCCGGGTCGATTACGGGGAGTACGGCCGGGCGGAATCGGCGGCGGTCATCGACACCATCGGCGTCCAACCGGGGCTTGGCCATCACGGCGTCGGCACGGCCCTGCTCTCCCAACTGCTCGCCAACCTGGACGTGCTGCATGTCGAACGGGTCCGGACGAGGGTCACTTGGAACAACTTTCCGCTCTTGGGCTTTCTCGGCCGGAACGGGTTCGCGCCAGCGCAACAACTGGTCCTGACCAAGCCAATCGATCCCGCCTGATCGTTCGTCCTTCTATGCCTCCAGGACCTCTGGAAACCCCGGCGCGCGCAGCTCCGTGCCGAGCGCGTCCTCGAGCAGCTTGACCACCTTGGGCGACCAGGCGTCGCCCCCGTAGCGGGCCTGGGCGCGTCTGAAGATCTGCTCGGTCAGCCCCGCCAGCTCGAGCGGAACGCCGAACTCGCGGCCGAACTGCTGGGCGAAGCCGAGATCCTTGCAGGCGAGATCCAGGGTGAAGCCGATATTGTAGCTGCCGCTCAGTATCACCTGGCTTTCCGTCTCGTGGACGAAGCTGTTGCCCGAGCTCGCCTGGATCGCCTCGAAAGACTGCTTCAGATCGAGGCCGCCCTTTTTCGCCAGCATGAGCGCCTCGCCCGCGGCGACCAAGTGGATGAAGGCGAGCATGTTGGTGATGACTTTGATCACCGACGCGCTGCCCAGCGGTCCCATGTGGAAGACCGCGCCGCCCATCGCCCGGAGCGCCGGCAGGTGCGCCTCGTAGACCGCCTCCTCGCCGCCGACCAGGACCGTGATTTCACCCGAGGCCGCCTTGTGGACGCCGCCGGTGACCGGCGCCTCCAGGGTCGCGATGCCCTGTCCGGCGGCGATTCCGGCAAGGCGCTCGACCTCGTGCTGGTCGTTGGTGCTCATCTCGATCCAGGTGCCGCCCGCCCCGAGGCCTTCGAAGGCGCCGTTCTCGCCGGTCAGGACCGCGACGGCGGCGGCGGGGGACGGCAGGCAGGTGATCACGCTGTCAGCCGCTTCGGCCGCGTCTTTCGGCGAAGCCGCCCAGCCGGCGCCCATCTCGATCAGGCTCTCCGCCGCTTGCTTGTCGAGGTCGTGGACCGTGACCTCGAACTCCGCGCGCAGCAAGCTGGCGGCCAGGTGCTTGCCGAGATTGCCAAGGCCTATGAACGCATATCTCATCGGTATGCTCCCCCGCATTGCCCTTTCATCGCGTCCCCTGGACCGGGTCCGTCGCCGTCAGCTTTCACCAGTGACGCCGACCGGTCTTTCCAGCGTTTCCAAATGAAGCGCTGTGCCGGTGTAGGGGTGCTTTGCGGCCACCTCCTCGTTCAGTTCGACCCCCAGGCCCGGGTCGCTCGGCGGGATGACATAGCCATCCTGCCACTGCATGGGCGTCTTGAGGATTTCGCCGTGGAATCCGCCCCAGGTCTGGATGCTCTCCAGGATCAGAAAGTTGGGCGAACACGCGCTGATCTGGACGTTCGCGGCGCCCTCGACGGGGCCGCAGTAGAGATGCGGCGCGATCTGCGCGTAGTGGGCCTCGGCCATGCCGGCGATCTTCTTGGCCTCCAGCAGGCCGCCGACCCGCCCCAACGCCATCTGCAGGATCGACGCCGCCCCGGTCTCGAGCACGCGGGCGAACTCGTACTTGGTGGCGAGCCGTTCGCCGGTCGCGATCGGAATACTGGTCTGGCGCGCGACCTTCGCCATCTCCTCCGGCATTTCCGGCGGCGTCGGCTCTTCGAACCAGAGCGGCTCGTAAGGCTCCAGGCGCTTTGCCAGCCGGATCGCACCGGAGGCCGTGAACTGGCCATGGGTCCCAAAGAGCAGATCCGCTGCGGTTCCGACCGCCTCGCGGATCTTCTTCACGAAGGCTTCCGAGCGCTCCAGCACCTCCATGGAGGGCTGTCGGGGGTCGTAAGATGAGTAGGGTCCCGTCGGATCGAACTTCACGGCGGTGAAGCCCTGTTTGACGGACTCGGCCGCGCGCTCGGCCGCCAGGTCCGGGTCGGCGTAGACGTCCACCTTATCCCCCTCCTTTGGATAGAGGTAGGTGTAGGAGCGTAGCTTCTCGTGGACCTGCCCACCCAGGAGCTCGTGGACCGGCTTGCCCAGCTCCTTGCCGATGATGTCCCAGCAGGCCATCTCGATGCCGCTGAGCACGCCGACCAGCGAGACGTCCGGGCGCTGGCTGTAGCCCCGGCCGTAGACCTCGCGCCAGAGCCGCTCGATCTTGAAGGGGTCCGCGCCGATCACATGGCGCGCGCAGACATCCTCGATCATCTGCGCGACCGTGTGCGGGCCGAAGGTCGCGGCGTAGACCTCGCCCACGCCCTCGACGCCGCTGTCCGTCGTGAGCTTAAGAAAGATGAAGTACTGGCCGCCGAAATGGGGCGGCGGGTTCCCCACGACATAGGTCTTGACGTCGGTGATCTTCATGAGCGGCTGTCCTGTCCTTCCCTTCGTCCCCTCAGTCGAGCGCGCTGATCCGGTGCTCGGCCGTGGCGAGCCATGCCGGGTTGATCTCGACGCCCCAACCGGGTGCGTCGGGGATCTGCACCTTGCCGTCCCGCGCCTGCAGGGCCGGGCTGAAAAGGCCGTCCTGCCAGGGGTAGTATTCGCTCGTCTCGATCGAGAATTCGACATAGGGCCCGGCGTTCTCTAGGGCGCCCATCATGTGCAGCGTGAACACCGTGACCATCGACAGATTGGCGGAATGCGGGGTGCAGGGCAGTCCGGCCGCCTGCGCCATCTTCGCCACCCGCAACGTACGGGTCAGACCGCCGAGATAGCAGATATCCGGCTGGACGACATCGACGGCACGCAGCTCGATCATCCGGCGCCAGGTCGGCAGGTCGCAGTCCTGCTCGCCGCCGGTCACGTCGAGGTCGAGCGCCTCGGTGACCTCGCGGGTCCACTCCAGCTCCCAGTAGGGGCAGGGCTCCTCGAAATGACGGACGCCGTTGTCCTGGAGCATCCGGCCGACCTCGATCGCCTTCATGGGCGTGTAGCAGCTGTTGGCGTCGACCAGCAGGGATACGTCGTTGCCGAGGGCCTTGCGGACCGCCGGGACGATCGCCTCGCTGCGGCCGGGCCATTCGTCCTGGTCGTGGCCGCACTCCCTGCCGACGCGGAATTTGAAGGCTCCGTATCCTTGCGCGTCCCGGAGACGGACGAACCGCTCCGCCTCGTCTTCGGGCGTGATGTCCCGGCGCATGCTGGAGGCATAGACCGGGAAGGGCCGCGGCCGGCCGCCGAGCAGCTCGCAGACGCTCTTGCCCTCGCGCTTACCGCGCAGGTCCCAGAGCGCCGTGTCCAGGCCCGCCAGCGCCCGGCGAAGATAGGAGCCGGGAAACTTGTGCTCCTTCTCGGGGATGGCGTCGACCAGCGCGTCTATGTCGAGCGCCTCCCGGCCGAGCGCGTGCGGCGCGATCTGGCGGTGCAGGACCAGCGCCGTGATGTCGGCATTGTAGGGCGAGACCTGCCCCCAGCCCTCGGCGCCGTCGCCGGTGCTGACCCGCACCATGCCGACGAACTCGTTGCTGAACGTCTCGATGCTCCGGATTTTCACGGGACCCTCGCCGCAGGTCAGAACAGGATCACGTTGCGCAGCGCCTCGCCCCGCTTCACGGAGGCGACGGCCTCGTTGATTTCCTCGAGCGGGTACCGGCCGGAGATGAGCTCGTCGAGCTTGAGACGGCCCTGCCGGTAGAGGTCCACCAGCTTCGGCACGTCGACCTGCAGTCGCGCCGATCCCATCTTGCTGCCCAGGACACGCTGGCCTTCGTTGGCGAATGTGGCCGGGTCGAACGCCGCCGTCACGCCCGAGGCCGGCATGCCCACGATCACCAGGGTGCCGCCACGGCACAGCAAGGCGAAGCCCTGCTCGATCGCCGCCTTGGCGCCTACGGTGACGAAGACGTAGTCGGCGCCCCGGCCCTCGGTGAGTGCGTGCACGGCCTGCGCCGCGTCCTCCTTGGCCGGGTTGATGGTGTCGGTGGCGCCGAAGCCCTTGGACGCGGCCAGCTTGTCGTCCGACAGATCGATGGCGATGACGGTCCTGGCGCCGCCGAGGGCCGCGCCCTGCACGCTGTTCAGCCCGACGCCGCCCGTGCCGACGACCGCCACGGTGCTGCCCGGGCGGACCTCGGCGGTGTTGACGACGGCACCCAGCCCGGTGATGACGCCGCAGGCGAGCAGGGAGGCGCTGTCGAGCGGCAGGTCCTTGGGGATCCGCACGACCTGCGAGGCGTCCACGACGACACGCTCGGCGAAGGCGCCCGTTCGAAGGCCCTGATGGATGGCCTCGCCGTCCTTCGAGCGAAGCGGTCCGGCCTCGTCCAGGCGAAAAGTCGTCTCGCACATGACGGGCTGGCCCTGCGAGCAGAAGTGGCAGCGGCCGCAGGAGCGGATCAGGGTGACCACGACGTGGTCGCCGAGTTCGGTCCCTGTGACACCGGGTCCGACCTCCTCGACAACACCCGCCGCCTCGTGACCGTAGACCGCAGGCAGGACGCCACCCCAGGCACCGTCCATATAGAGAATGTCACTGTGGCAGATCGCGCAGGCGGCCAGCTTGACCTTGACCTCGCCGGCCTGTGGCGAGGCGATCTCGACCTCTTCGACGACGAGCGGCTTGCCGAACTCGTGACACACGGCTGCTTTCATGGCGGCGCTGTCTCCCTTTCCCGACGGCCATGGGGCATCGGCCGAATGGAAGTAAACGGCCCGTTGCGGGAACGCAACAGGACAAATCCCGACGTCCGGGACAAATCTCCCTCGCTGCCGCCAGGTCGGGTCTGTTACAAGGCGCAACCGGGGCTTTGCAACGCAGAGAGACCTGCGTTGGCGGGACTCTGGAGAGGAGGCGTCTGGCTTCGCCAGGTTTTTGATGTATGTCATTGCCGTTCGAGTGGTTTCGGCCCATATGGTCGATAGAGGAGTGTAATTTACCGGCCAGTAAGGTTCCTCAGCCAGAATCCCTTAACGCTAATTCGCATACAGATGGAGGCTGCTCTTGGCACGTAAGAGCGGTAAGCCCAAAGCCAAGACCGAAGAGCAACCCGAGAGCCCCGAGCCCGGACACGAGGCAAGAGGCGCGCCGGGGTTCGAGATCGTCGCCCGAGAGGATTTCTCGGACGTGACGTTCCTGCTAGAAGTTCGTCATCCGGCGATGGCGAAGGCGGCACGACCGGGGCAGTTCGTCATCGTCATCACGCATGAGCACGGCGAGCGCATTCCGCTCACCATCGCGGATTTCGACCGCGACAGGGGAACGGTTACCCTGGTCATTCAGGCTGTCGGCAAGACTACCAAGGAGATGCAGCAGATCTGCCGGGTCGGGACCGCGCTCCACGGGGTGGTCGGTCCCATGGGCCTGCCCAGCCATATCGGCGACGCCAAGAAGGTGGTCTGCGTGGGCGGCGGACTGGGCGTGGCGCCGGTCTATCCTCAGGCGCGTGCGTTCAAGGAGGGCGGCGCGTACGTCATCGGCGTCGTCGGCTTCCGGAACAAGGACCTGGTGTTCTGGGAGGACAAGTTCCGAGCCTGCTGCGACGAGCTGATCATCTGCTCCGACGACGGATCCGTAGGTATCAAGGGGCTCGTCACCAAGGGCATAGAAGCGGCCATAGACAAGCACCCGGATATCGACGAAGTGGTCGCCATCGGCCCGCCCGTCATGATGAAGGCCTGTGCCGAGGCGACGCGTCCCCACGACATCAAGACCATGGTCAGCCTGAACCCGATCATGGTCGACGGCACGGGGATGTGCGGCGGCTGCCGGGTAAAGGTCGGCGGAAAGGTGATGTTCGCCTGTGTCGACGGCCCGGACTTCGACGGCCATGACGTCGACTTCGACGACCTCATGAACCGTTTGCGGCGCTTCGTCTCGGAGGAGAAGCGCGCGATGGAGAAGTGGCAGGAAAACTGCAAGCGCCTGAACCAGGAGCCCTACACCCCCGACACCGTCGCAGAACGCGGCGGTAGCGGGAGCGCGGCAGCCGGGACCGGGCGACCGAGCTGAGCAGAGATCAGGGAGTCGCCGGCTAGCGGCGCTCCGAGCGGGGACGACGAGATGCCCAAGAAGACGATACGGACCATTCCGCAAAACCGTGCGCCCATGCCGGTGCAGGATCCGGCGGAACGGGTCGAGAATTTCGCCGAGGTCGCCCTCGGCTTCGGTCTGGAAGACGCCCTTATCGAGTGCGCCCGGTGTCTCGATTGTCCGGCGCCGGCTTGCGTGGACGGCTGTCCCGTCGGCATCGATATTCCCGCCTTCATCATGAAGATCATCGACAAGGACTATCACGGCGCCTACGAGATCCTCAGCGAGGCCAATCTCCTGCCGGCGATCTGCGGCCGGGTCTGCCCCCAGGAGGACCAGTGCGAGGGCGTCTGCCCGGTCGGCGACACCTTGGAGCCGGTCGCCATCGGCAGGCTGGAGCGCTGGGTCGGCGATGAGGCGATCGAGAAGGGTTGGAGCAACGTTCCCTACGTCGAGCCCAACGGCTTCAAGATCGGCATCATCGGCTCCGGACCCGCCGGAATGGCCTGCGCCGCTGACATGGCCAAGGCCGGCTGCGACGTTACGATCTATGAGGCGCTGCACGAGCCCGGCGGCGTATTGCGCTACGGCATTCCAGAATTCCGCCTGCCGAACGACGTGGTCGACGCCGAGATCGCAAACATTTTGAAGTTGGGCGTCAAGATCGAGTGCAACACGCTGGTCGGGCGGCTGTTCACGATCGAGCAGATGCGCAACGAGATGTGCTTCGACGCCGTCTTCATAGGGACCGGCGCCGGCTACCCGAAGTTCATGGGAATTCCGGGCGAATCCCTGAATGGTGTGCTCTCCGCGAACGAGCTGCTGACTCGCTGCAACCTGATGAACGCGGGGAAATTCCCCAACTACGACACGCCCTTGGATCTCGGCAGGCGCGTGTCGGTGATCGGCTCCGGCAACACGGCGATGGACGCGATGCGGGTCTCGTTGCGGCTGGGCGCCGAGAAGGTCTACTGCGTCTATCGCCGCACCAGGGACGAGAGCCCGGCGCGGCTGGAGGAACTGCACCACGCCGAAGAGGAAGGCATCGAGTTCCACTGGCTGACGGCACCGGTCGAGATCCTCGACGACGGCGAGGGCAATGTCCGTGCGATGCGCTGCCTGCGCATGGAGCTGGGCGAACCCGACGACTCGGGCCGACGGCGCCCCGTCCCCATCGAGGGCAGCGAGTACGAGTTCGAGACCGACATGGTGGTCTATGCGATCGGCACCAACGCCAATCCCATCCTCGGCCAAACCTCGAGCATCAAGCTCAACAAGTGGGGCTATATCGAGACCGACGAGACCCTCGCCACCTCCCTGGCGGGCGTCTTCGCCGGCGGCGACATCGTAACCGGCGCGGCCACGGTCATCCTGGCCATGGGCGCGGGACGCAAGGCCGCGCGGAGCATGAAGGCCTACCTCGGAATCCGCGACACCGCGGCGGTCTATCTCTCGGAGCGGAGCGGCAGCGAAAGCACGCTGTTCGGCATCCCCGCGGCAGAGAGAAATTTCGCCCGCATCCGCCTCGCCTAGATCAATCAGGACAGGCCCCCAATGGACAGACAGACGCTCAAAGAACCCCGCCAAGAGCAAGTGCGACGCGCGCGGGTCGAAAAGCCGAAAGCCGCGTCGCCCCGCAAGACCGGGCAACGCCGAGGGTCGCGCGCAGCGGCCAAGCAAGCGGTGACGCTCAAGGAGCACGTCGTCGAGATCGTCAGCGACTCGGGTGAAGGCGCACAGCGCTGCGGCCAGTCCTTCGGGTCGGTTGCGGCGCGCATGGGCAACGGCATCTGGACCGTCGAGATCATTCCCGCCGAGATCCAGCCGCCGGCGCGCAGCATCGCCGGGGCCAGCGGGAACCGGATTCGCGTGGCCTCGGAGCGGGTCACCAACGGCGGCGACGAGGCCGACCTGGTGGTGGCCTTCAACGAGCAGGTGCTGCTCGGGCGCTACCGCGCCAAGGAGCTCAAGCCGGGCTGCATAATCCTGTTGGAGGATAAGTGGCGCACGGATCCCGACGCCGAGATCGCCGTTTCCTACGCCCATGTCTACGACGAGCTCGTGGCCGAAGGCTACAAGGTCCACGAGATTCCGATGGAAAGCGAGTGCGTCAAGTACGTCCCCGATCCGCGGCGCGGCAAGAACATGTTCGTCCTCGGTCTGCTCTGCAGCATCTACAGCCTCGACCTGGAGATGGCCCGCGAGCAAATCCGCTTCGTCTTCCGGAAGAAGGACGCCAAGGTCATCGATTTGAACCTCGAGCTGCTGGGGGCGGGCCACGACTGGGCCGAGGAGAACCTCGACATCAAGTACGCGATCCCGGCCTCCAAGCCGAAGGATCCCCAGATCGTGATGAACGGCAATACCGCCCTCGCCCTCGGCGTCCTGGCCTCGGGCATGGAGGTCTGCGCCATGTACCCCATCACGCCGGCCACCTCGGCGTCGCATTACCTGAGCGACATCTTCGAGCGGGTCGGCTGCGTCGTGCATCAGGCCGAGGACGAGATCGCCGCCTGCGCCTTCGCGATCGGCGCCTCCTACGCGGGCAAATGCGCCGTGACCATCACCTCGGGCCCGGGTCTGTCCCTGAAGCAGGAGGGAATCGGCCTGGCCGTCATGAGCGAGATCCCGCTGGTCGTGGTCGACGTGCAGCGCGGCGGACCGAGCACCGGACAGCCGACCAAGGCCGAGCAGGGCGATTTGTTGTCGGCCTGCTTCGGCGGCCACGGCGACGCGCCGAAGGTGGTCATGGCGGCCTCGACGATCGAGGACTGCTTTTACTCCGTGATCATGGCGCGCAAGATCGCCGAAACCTTCAACATGGTGGTCATGGTGCTGACCGACGCCAGTCTGGCGACCGCTCAGCAGCCGTTTCCGCGGCCGGACTTCAACGAGCAGTGGCTCGCCCCGCCGATCGACCAGAGCGCGGTTCCGGAAGGTGCCAGCCCCTACGATTGGGATCCTCGGACCGGCCTGGCCCCCAGGTTCATTCCCGGACAGCCCAACGGCATGCACTGCTTGACCGGCCTGGCGCACGACCGTCTGAGCCACGTCGCCTACGACCCGGAGATCAACCAGGAGGGCATCCGCAACCGGAGCCTGAAGCTGGCCACCTTCCAGAAGACCTTGAAGGCCCCTGCGATCTTCGGCGACGAGGACGGCGATCTGCTGATCGTCGGCTGGGGCAGCACGCAGGGCGCCATCGAGGAGGCTGTCGAACGCCTGCGCGCGGATGGGAAGCGGGTGTCGTCCCTGCACCTGAAGTTCCTCCAGCCCATGCCCTCGGGCATGAAGGACATGTTCCGCCGGTTCGACAAGGTGATGACGGTGGAGAACACCTGGAGCGACAGCCTGGACAGCGAGGTCTTCGATGAGGATAGCCGCCGCTATGCGGGCCTGGCCCTGCTCCTGCGTGCGCGGTTCCTGGTCGACGTCGACTGCTGGGGCGAGGTCAAGGGACAGTCTATCAAGCCCGGCAAAATCGTGCGGGCCGTTCTCGAGCGACTGCCGTAACAAGAGGTGACGATCATGGGAATTCCCGTCAGCGAGTGCCTGTTGAAGCTGATGGCCGAGGGCTATACCCTCGACGACTACCGGGGCGACATACCACCGCGCTGGTGCACCGGCTGCGGCGATAACGGCATCCTCGCGGCCGTCCAGCGCCTGTGCCGCGACGAGCAGCTGCCGCCGGAACGGACCGTGTTCGTGTCGGGCATCGGCTGCTCGAGCCGTTTCCCGCACTACATGAACGCCTACGGGTTCCACGGCCTCCACGGCCGGGCCCTGCCGGTCGCCGAGGGGATCAAGCTGAGGCGGCCCGACCTCCATGTCTTCGTGTCGACCGGCGACGGGGACTGCTGCAGCATCGGCGCCGCGCACTGGATTCATGCGATCCGCTACAACATGGATATGACCGTGCTGATGCATGACAATCAGATCTACGGTCTGACCAAGAAGCAGGCCTCGCCGACATCGCCGCGCGGCGTGAAGAGCAACACCACGCCCAGGGGCACATACCTCGATCCGCTCAATCCGCTGAGCGTTACTTTGGGGGTCGCGAACGTGTCCTTCGTTGCCCAGGCGGTCGATTGGATTCCCGAGCTGCTCTACGACATCATCTCCGAGGCCTACCACCACAAGGGCTTCTCCTTCGTGCGCATTCTGCAGAGGTGTCCCGAGTTCATGCCGCACCAGTTCGATCCCTGGGTGCAAAACCCGGATAAGATGCTTCTGCTGACGCACGAGAAGGGCGTCCAGCTCAGCGCCGGCCTCTCCAAGGTCTATCGGAAGCAGGAGGCCCACGACCCCGGCGACCTGCATCGGGCCCGGGAGATCGCCTCGCTGTCCGAACAGATCCCCGTGGGGATCCTGTACCGGGACAGCGATGTCCCTTGCTACGAGGACGTCCGCATGGTGGACCGGCTGCATACGCCCGATGTGATCAAGGGGGTGCTCGAGGAGGAGTTCGACAAGTTCACGATCTGGCCTTCGGAGTGACTCGCGACGCTGGCTGGATCGGATGCGCCTGGAACCCCCGGGAGGAATGGCCCGCAGGCAAGGCTTCGAGGCCGGACGGAAAGAGCATGAATCGGACGACGACATGAACGGGAATCTTTCGAAGCTTACCAGCTTTCATGTGACGGGGATAAAGCCCGCCCTCGAAGCGGAAGACGCCGGGGAGCGGAGCTTTCGCCCGGCGCTCTTCGCTGGATACGGCGACTTGACGAAACTCCGGTACGACTACCCCGTGGTGCTGGTCGAGAGCGCTGCCGGTAGCAAATTCGCGCAGTCGCTCTCGGATATCGTCGACGGGATTCTGAGAGAGATCGCCCCCCAGGGCGCCGCCGGCGAACGTCTGAGAAAACATGTCCTGAAGCTGGAGGAAGAGCTGCGGGGCCTCGTCTCGCAAAAAGGCGGCGCCTCACTCCTCGATCTCTGGGACGTTGCGGAGAAAAGCCTGCTCACCCGAACCGAGAAGGCCGCCCGGGATCTGCTGCGCGATAGTCTGGAGCGTGCCCGCAACGCATTGCACGTCGACGGTGAGGTCCTCGACTGCGACGAAGCGACGCCCACTCGGTTCATCACCCGCGGCTGGAACGCGGTCCAGGCCGCCAAGATCCATGCGGTCAAGAAACGGATCGAGCACCTCGTCCTCAAGCTCTCCGACATCTTGAGGGCCGACTACATGAAGACGGAGGAGGCGCGGTCCGCGGAGATATTCAGGGCCTCCGTCGGAACCGCCTACGACGAGGCCTTCGACTTCTCCGCGATGTCCGGCATCCTGGCCAAGGAACGCACCGGAGATCTGCTGCCGGACAGTCGCCGGCAGCGGGTACAGGCGGCCCTAACGGTTCTCCAGGCGCAGAGGTTCCATGCGCCGCTGCACGACTTCGAGCAGACGGTCGTCCGGCAACCGCTTTATGATTTTGTCTTCGACAGCTGCGCGGTGGCACTCGAGGCATTCCGGGGCCGGCTGCCCGAGATGGTCGAGGTCATCAAGGCCATGTCCATCGCGGAGCTGGAAATCCAGAACCTGTATCGGGAGTCCAGGCACGAGCCGTTTTTCGAGCGCTTCGACGAAGGGGCGCTCGGACCGGACGATCTGGCGCTGTTCCCATCCTATCTGATCTGCCTGCGCGGCGAACGCATCGACCCGGCGGAGGCCGGGCGAATCTTCGAGCTGCTCAACTCGGACCTGCCGGCAAAGATCCTGGTCCAAACGGACGACCTGCTGCGGAACCTGTCGCTCAGCGCAGGCCAGACGTCGTCGGTCGGCGGTCTGGAGCTCGGAACCATGGCCCTCGGCCTCAACAAAGCCTTCGTTCTCCAGGCCACCAATGCCAGCTTGTACAAGCAGAGAGAGCAGATCGTGAACGGGCTGAGACGCGATGGCCCCGCCTTGTTCAGCGTTTTCTCGGGCGCGATGCCGCGCGTCGCCGGCGTGACGCCCTATCTTCTGGCGGGCGCGGCCGAAGAGTCGCGCGCCTTCCCGGTCTTCGCCTACGACCCTGCCGCGGGCCCCGATTGGGCCTTGCGGTTCCGCATCGACGACAATCCGCAGGCCGAGGCCGACTGGCCGGTCCACAGGATGATGTACGAGGACCGGGATTTCCAAGGTACCTCGGAGACGGTGGCCTTCACATTCGTCGACTTCGCCCTGTGCGACGGGCGCCATGGTGCGGATCGTGTGCCGGTCGCCCGCAGCGATTGGCACGACGACATGATTCCGGTGGTCGAACATCTCGACCTGGCCGAGGGGCACGCACCGGACAAGATCCCCTATGTGCTCATGGTCGACGAGAACGACCGGCTTCAGAGGGTCGTCGTCGACGACAAACTGATCCGCGCCGCGCGTCGTTGCGGCGCCATGTGGCACAGCCTCCAGGAGCTCGGCGGGATCAACAACTCCCACGCCCGGCAGCTGCTCGACCGGGAGCGGGAGGTCTGGGAGCAGAAAAAGGCCGAGGAGCTCGCGAAGCTGGCGAAGCGCGCCGAGCCGGCCGGCGACGCATCGCCTGCCGTCGCCGCGCCGCCGCCCGCTGCGCCCGTAGAGGCGACGATCGAGGTCGAGGTGGCGGCCGAAGCGCCTTCGGACGAGCCCTACATCGAAACACCCCGCTGCACGACCTGCAACGAGTGCACCGAGTTGAACGGCAAGCTCTTCGCTTACGACGAGAACATGCAGGCCTATATCGCGGATCTGGATGCGGGGCCCTATCGGCAGCTGGTGGAGGCGGCCGAGAGCTGCCAGGTCAGCATCATCCATCCGGGCAAGCCGAGAAACCCGAACGAGCCGAACCTGGACGAACTGCTCGAGCGTGCGGCGCCGTTCAACTGATCGCCAGTGGCGAATCCGCGACCGACCGATCCAACGCCGAAGGGATTCACTTCGGGGGCGACTTGGTTTCCTGCCAACGCGCCAGGGCGCCGTGTGCGTTCTGTTCGGCCTCTGCGGCATAACCGGCGGCCGAGTCCGTGCGCGCGGCCAGCTCGATCACATATCCGTTCGGGTCCCTGAAATAGATCGAGTGGATGAAACCGTGGTCCGCGACGCCGCGGGTCTCGATGCCGGCGGCCTTGCCCTTCTCGAACAGCTCATGCTGGGCTTCGCGGTCGACCTCGAGCGCGATGTGGAGGTCGTAGTCGTGCTGCGCCTTGAACTCGAAGGGGCGGCCCGGCGCTTCGAAGAAGGCGAGGAACGACCCGTCGCCGAGCCGATAGAAGCTGTGCAGGACGCTGGTCTTGCGGCCCGTCTTCGTCTCCGTGATTTCGAAGGCGTCGGCCAGAGGCAGGCCCAGGAAGTCCTCGTAGAAGCGGCGCGTTTCCTCGGAATCGCGGCAGCGGTAAGCGTTATGGTGCAGCCCTTTGATCATCGATCGTCCTCCTCCTCGGGCGCGGCCGGGGCCCGCCTGCGCAGGGGGCCGTTTTGGCGCCAGTCTAGACGAGACACGCCGCAAGGGACAATCACCCGTCGAACCGTGCCGCCATCAAAGGGGTCAATATCGAGGGCCTTTGGTATCAGCCCGGCTTGCGGGCGCGGAGCCGGCCGGGGCGTAGTTCGCCCTTGTCCAGCACGATGGTGAGCGCGCGCCAGTTCTCGACGAAGTGCGCCTGTTTTTCGGCGCCCAGGGTGTCTCGCATCCGGTCCCGGAGCGGCCCCTTCATCGCCTCGTACTCGCCGTGGGCCTGGGCGCGGTACTCCTCGGTTATGTCTTCCAGGGAGATCTCGACGAAGCCGCAGTCGTTCAGGATCGCGCCGTAGTTCTCCAGCGTGTCCATATGGTAGGTCAGCCCTTCCAGTTCGAAGAAATAGTCCATGTCCGTGCTGTAGGGCCGGGCGCCGCGCATCCAGTCGCCCGCGGCAAGCAGGCCGCCCGGCTTCAGGACGCGGAACACCTCGGTGAAGAACGCGCGCTTGTCCTCGATGTGGATCCAGCTGTCCTTGCCGAAGACGACGTCGATGGTTCTGCTCTCGATCGGCAGTGGACCGGGCCGGCAGAGCCTGGCCTCCACCTGTCCGGAAAGGCCGGCACGCGCCACGCGCTCGCGGGCGCGCTCGACCAGCTCCTGCTCGACATCGAGGCCGATCACCTTTGCCCCGTAGTCTCGGGCCAGAATGATATCTACCCCGCCCAGACCGCAGCCGATGTCGAGCGCCAACTTGCCCTCGAGGTCCAGGCCCTTGACGATCTCGCGAACCGCCTCCGGGCCGCCGGGGGAAAGGAAGCCTTCGCCCCAGATGAGCTCGAGCATGGCGATCAGCTGGTCGTCGTACTCGTCCTGATGTTCCTGGTCCGCCACTCTTCCTCTCCCCTGGCGAGATCTCATCCGCTCCGATCGGTTGCGGACGGCGGTTCAACCTGACGCTGCCCGAAGCGGAAATCTCGCGTCCAGGTACGACAGGCAGATTCGTTTCGCGCACTCCCGATCGAAGTCTTCGGGATGCAGGAAATAGTCAGTCCAAAACCCCTCGATCATGGCGTTGAGCCCATAGGATATCTCGTAGGGGTCCGTATCGCAGCCGGACTTGTCCGCGAGTTCGCGGCATAGCGATTCCGTCAGCTGGGAGCGAACGTGGTCGCGCGAATCGTAGAGCTCGAGATAGGTCGGATGCGCGTTCGTCTCGGCGCGGAAGGCGAACCACACGGCCATGGTACGGCGATTGAGCACGGCCGGCGCGAGGTCGGCGTCGATCATGGCCGTCAGCTGGTTCCAGGCTCCCGGGCCCGCCCCGTCCACGGCGGTTTCCCAACACCGCCGGTACTGATCGAAAAGATGGTGCAGGACCTCGACGAACAAGACCTCCTTGGTGTCGAAATGCAAGTTGACCATGCCGCGCGAAAGGCCGGCCAATTGGACGACGGTGGAGACGGTCGTGCCCGCGTAGCCGAAACGCGCGATCGACTCTATGGTCGCTTCGATGATTTGAAGCCGATGTCTGGCCTTCTTTGTTTCCCGGATGCGCGGCCCGTTTCGAAGGTCGGTCTGCACGGCTGTCTGTGTCATTGCCGGTCGAAGCCTTTTCGGAGCACGGAATGGAACGGTGGCGTTGTCTGCGCGACGAACCACCGAAATGCTCCTCCGTACCTGGCCGTATCGAAGCAGTGGCCATTCTCACGTTCCGTCAAGATAGGGGAGGTTCGCCGGCAAAGAAACAAGAAAATAAATGTACGTTCATACAGTTCTCTGTGGACAGCTGGAGGCGGTTCGTCTAACAACGAGGCGCGCAGTGGCGCATCCACGACTGTGCCGTACCTTCCGGGTTTCGGAGTCTTGGAGGAGGGCGTCCGGAGAACAGCATCGCCGGCCAAGTCATCAGGGGCGCCACAGCCCGGTCGGGGACAGGAAAGATCGAGCGGTCGTAAGGAGACGCCCATGCGTGCCGATCAACTTGCAGGCGACAGGCCACAGCCTGCAGGACGACGCAGGGAAGGCGGACGCGCCGCGCGCAGGGCAATGAGGGCGGCCGGCGGGTCCGATCGGGCGGTGTGGCCCGGTTTGCCGGGCGGGACCTTCAAGCCCTTGAGCGACGGGGATCTCCACAGGATACACGGTGCCGCGTTGAGTGTCCTGGAAACGACCGGCATTGCCGACTCGACCCCCGAAGTCGAGGAGTTGGCCCGGGTGAAGGGCTGTTCGGTCAACCAGCATGGGCGGTTGACCTTCCCGAAGGCCCTGGTCGAGGACATCCTGGCCGGCGCGGCGCGCGAGTACGTCGTCTACAGTCGCGATCCCGCCCATGCCGACCTGGAGGTCGGCGGCAACCGGGTCTACTACGCCACCAGCGGCGAAGCCGTGACCATATTCGATGTCGAGGCGCGCGGCTATCGGCCGTCCACGCTGGTCGATCTCTACGACTGCTGCCGCCTGGTGGACAGGCTCGAGAACATCCATCAATTCGGCCAGACCGTGGTCCCCACCGATCTCGAAGACGTCGGCACGCACGATCTGAACGTCGCCTATGTGGCGGTCGCGGGAACGCAAAAGCCCTGCGAGATGGCGATCAACAGCGCCGTCAACATACGGCCCGCCATCGCGCTCTTCGACATGGCCCTCGGCGGCGAGGGGCGGTTCCGGGAACGGCCGTTCCTCTCCTTCGGCGGCTGCCCGATCGTTTCTCCCCTGCGTTTCGCGCACGACAGTCTGGAGGTTCTCGTCGAGACCAGCCGGCTCGGGCTCGTGAGCGACATCGCGGTCGCGCCCCAGGCGGGCGCGACGGCACCTGCCTATCTTGCCGGCGCCTTGGTCCAAGTCGTCGCGGAGGGGCTCGCCTGTCTTGCCGTGGTAAACATGGTCAACCCGGGTTGTCCGATGTCCTTCGCCAACTGGCCCTTCGTATCCGACCTGCGCACGGGGGCCTTCACGGGCGGCAGCGGCGAGGAGGCGGTCCTGATGGCCGCGGCCGCGCAGATCGGCCGCTTCTACGATCTGCCGACATCCGTCGCGGCCTCGATGACGGATTCCAAGATGCCCGATGCCCAGGCCGGCTATGAAAAGGGGATCACCGCTGTTCTGGCCGGGCTGGCGGGCGCCAACCGGGTGGTCGAGTCGGCCGGAATGCTGGGAAGCCTCATGGGCTGCAGCTTCGAGGCGCTGGTGATCGACAACGACATGCTGGGGATGGCACAGCGCGCGATCCGCGGCATCGAGGTGACGGACGAAACGCTCAGCGTCGAGGCGATCGGAAGCGTCGCGCTGGGCGCCGGACATTATCTCGGCCACGCGGACACCCTCCGATGCATGGAATCCGAGTTCCTCTATCCCGAGCTCGCCGACCGGACGTCTCCGGACACCTGGGTGCAAGCGGGTTCGCAGGACATCCTCGAGCGGGCCCGGACGAAGGCCAGGGAAATTCTCGCGTCCCATTATCCGGACCATCTGGACCCGAAGCTCGATGCAAGAATCCGGGACCGGTTCCCCGTCGCGCTGCCGCGCTCCGCCATGAAGCCAGGAGCTACAGGATGACTCGCGCCGGGGGAACGTACCCGGGCGAAAAGTTTGGTTTCGCAATCGATCCGCAACCGGCTACCGTAGGAAGGTGGCCAAGAAAATAAAGGAGGCATTCATGATCAAGAGGGGATTGGTGAACGATCTGCCCACCGCCGGGCGGGCACTCGTCCGAAGCATGGTGCTCATTGCCGCCGCCGCGGTGGCGATGGTCTCCGGCGGCTCCGTATTTGCCGCCGAGCCGTTGACCGTCTTCGAGTGGTCCGGCTACGAGGACCCCGAGTTCCATAAGAGCTACACGGAGAAGTACGGCGGGTCGCCGAAATACGCCTTCTATGTTGAGGAGGAGGAGGGCTTCCAGAAGCTCCGGGCGGGCTACCGGGCCGACATCGCCCACCCCTGCACGCTCAGCACCAAGAAGTGGAAGGACGCGGGACTGATCAAGCCGATCGACACTTCGCGCATCAAGGCTTGGGACAATGTCATTCCCGAGCTGAGAAAAATCGACGGGGTCGAGATCGACGGCAAGGTCTACATGGTGCCCGTCGACTGGGGCAACACGGCGGTGATCTACCGGACAGACCAGGTAAAGCTGGACAACAAGTCCATCAAGTTCCTGACGGACCCTGCCTACAAGGGGCGCATCTCGATCCCCGACGGCGTGGACGACGTTTATGCGATGGCCGCCTTGCTGGCCGGCATCAAGGACCACCTGAACATGACGGACGCGCAGTTCAAGGCCGCGACCGACGCGCTGAGGGCGGTTGCGAAGAACGTGCGGTTCTACTGGTCCGACGCCACCCAGCTCAACCAGGCGCTCGCCGCCGGCGAGGTGGTCGCGGCCTTGGCGTGGAACGAGTCGCTGTTGAACCTGAAGGGCGAAGGGGTGCCCGTGGAGATGATGTTCGACGCCAAGGAAGGTGTTTCGACCTGGGTCTGCGGCTTCGTGCTCCTGAACGATGCACCCGGCTCCGAGGACCATGCCTACGACTACATCAACGCCTTCATGGAGGCGCAGAGCGGCAAGTACATGATCGAGGCCTGGGGCTACGGCCACGCCAACGGGGAGGCGTTCAGCGCGGCGAGCAAGGAATCGCTCGAGACGCTGGGCTTCGGCGATTTCCGGGCCTTCATCAAGAACAGCCTGTTCCAGGGCGCGATCAACCCGGCCCTGAAGGAAAAGATGATCGCCGAGTTCGAGAAGATCAAAGCCGGTTTCTAAGTTTCCCTGCGTAAGCATTGGAGCGCCGGTATAGCCCCGGCGCTCCGTTTTTCCTCCTAGGGTTCGACTTATCGTGGCCGCCGCCCCTCACTCCGGAGGCAGGAGCACCATAGATTCGTCGCGCCAGCTCATCCAGATGCGGCCCGGCGGCGGCTTTTGCCGGCTGGTGTCGCGCAGGTCGTTCTTTGTCGATACGATGAACGGCTCTTCGCAGCCTTCGACGTCGACATAGAAATAGGTGCTTTCGCCATAGTAGGCGGCATTTGTGACGGTTCCTGCGATGCCGTTCGCTCCGCCTTCCGGCGAGCAGTCCGAAAGCAGGAGCTTCTCCGGCCGGACCCCCACGACAACGGGCGCATCCGGCACGACGAAGGGACCTGCGACTGGGGCTTTCAGTTGGCCGAGGGCCGCCGTCTCGACGATCGCGAATTTTCCCTGGAGACCGCGTACGGTGCCGTCGATGAAGTTCATGACGCCGATGAACGACGCGACGTTCCGGCAGTTCGGCGATTCGTAAAGCTCGCCGGGGCTCGCGATCTGTTCGACCCGCCCTTCGGACATCACCGCGATCCGATCGGACATGGTGAGCGCCTCCTCCTGGTCGTGAGTGACCAGGATGAAGGTGATGCCCACCGACTGCTGCAGCGAGCGCAGCTCCAGCTGCATGTTCTCGCGGAGCTTCTTGTCGAGCGCCGCCAGGGGCTCGTCCAGCAGCAACACCTTGGGCCGCATGATCAGCGCCCGGGCCAGGGCGACTCGTTGACGCTGTCCGCCGGAGAGCTGGGTGGCGCGCCGGTTCTCGAAACCCGAAAGCTTCACCATGTCCAGCGTATCGCCGACGCGCTGGTCGACCTCGGCCTTGGATAGACGGTGTTTTCTAAGCCCGTAGGCGATGTTCCCGCGCACGTCCAGGTGCGGAAAGATGGCGTAGTTCTGGAACACCATGTTGGTGGGACGCTCGTGCGGCAGCACGGCGGACATGGGATTGCCGTCGATGTGGATCTCCCCCGCCGTCGGCGTCTCGAAACCGGAGATCATGCGCAACAGCGTGGTCTTCCCGCATCCCGACGGCCCCAGCAGGGAGAAGAACTCGCCGCGGCGAATGCTGATCGTCACGTCGTCGACCGCGACGACCGGCCCGAAGGACTTGGAAACGCGGTCGATGGCGATGAAGGGCGTGTCGTCGGTCATCTCTTAGAGCCCCGGTTGGGACCTGGAAACGCCCCGCCGCCGGATCCACTCAGCGAAGGTCACCACGAAGAACGAAGCGAGCAGGATGAGCGCGCCGAGCGCGAGCACGCTGGGCAATCGCGCGGGAAAGCGCAACTGGCTCCACATGTAGACGGGCAGCGTCGTCTCCGTCCCTGACAGGAAGAATGCCATGATGAACTCGTCGAAGGAGATCGTGAAGGTGACCAGCAGGCTCGCCAGAATTCCTGGAAAGACCAGCGGAAAGGTGACCCGCCAGAAGGTCCACCAGGCGTTCTCCCCGAGGTCGCTCGAGGCCTCTTCCATGCTCTTGTCGAAGCCCTCGAAGCGCGAGATCAGCATGGCCACGGCGAAGGGCACCGTCACGATGATGTGGCCGACGGTGATGCTGACGAGCGACAGCTCCATGCCCAGCTGCACCACGAGGATCAGGAGCGCGGTGCCGAGAATGACCTCGGGGATGACCAGCGGCACCATGATGATCGCCATAGCCGGGCGCAGGCCGGGTGCCGTGTAGCGGGTCACGGCCTTGGCCGCGAAGATGCCGAGGAAGGTGCTCACCACCGCCGTGACAGCGCCCACCTTCAGGCTGTTCAGCAGCGCACCGTGGAGCGCGGGGATCTCGGCCAGCTGTTCATACCAGCGCAGCGTGAATCCCTTCAGCGGAAATGCAATGGTCGTGGCGTCGTTGAAGGAGAAGAGCGGCAGAAACAGCACGGGCAGGTACAGGAACCCGAGGTACAGGATCGCGTATACGGCCAACGGCCGGTTGGGCCGGTGGATATAGCTCACGTCCTTCATGCGATTCGCTCCGTCGCCTTGCGGGTGAGCCAGACGTAGGCCAGGGAAATCACCGTCACCACGGCCATCGTGCTGATCGCGATCGCCGCGCCCAGGGGCCAGTTGTTGGCTTTCCCGAATTGGGCCTGGATGATGTTCGCGATCATCCGGCCCTCCGCGCCGCCGACCAGGGCCGGCGTGACGTAGTCCCCGACGGTCGGGATAAAGATGATGAGCGACGCGGCGATGATGCCCGGAAGCGAGAGCGGCAAGGTCACCCGCAGGAACCGCCGCACCGGCCCGTCTCCCAGGTCCGTGGCCGCTTCCAGGAGCGAGCGGTCGATCTTCTCCAGCGATACGTAGATCGGCAGGATCGCGAAGGCGGCCCAGGCGTGGGCGAGGGTGATGACGACGGAGGTGGGGTTGTACAGCAGAAACTGCAGCGGCTGGTCGATCAGGCCGAGCCCCTTCAGCCCCGAGTTCACGACCCCGTTGAAGCCCAGGATGATCTTCCACGCGAAGACCCGAAGCAGATAGCTGGTCCAGAACGGCACGGTGATCATGATCAGCCAGATCAGCTTGTTCCGCTTGACGTGGAAGGCCACGAAGTACGCCATGGGATAGGCGAGCCCCACCGTGACCAGGGTCACCAGCCCGGAGATCATCAGCGAACGTCCGAGCAGCACGCGATACATGCGTTCGGTCGTCGCTTCCGCGTAATTCGAGAGGGTCAGCGTCTTGTCGATGTCCAGATACGACTGGGTCCAGAGGCTGTAAACGACGGCCATGGCCACCGGCGCGACCATCAACGCGGTCATGACGATGAAGGTGGGGGAAATAAGGACGTAGCCCCGAACAGCGTCGCTGCGGGAAAGCAGGGCGCGGAAGCCGGCGAAGCGGCGCGGGCCGGATTCGGTGCGCGGGGCCCGGGCACTCATCCCGCCCACCCCGTCCTGGCCGCGTATTTCCCGCCGGGGTCGCCGGCCGCACGTCCTTCGCGTCGTTTCAAGAGATCTCCCCCCCAAAACAGTCCTGTGGCGCCCGCCGCCTTCACGCTTAGCCCGAAGCGCCGGCCTCCGCAAGCCGCGGCAGACCCCGCTTCATGAAGTTGCGCGCGATGATAAGCCGCTGAATCTCGCTCGTGCCCTCCCAGATGCGGTCCACGCGCAGTTCGCGGAAGAAGCGCTCCGCCACGTTCTCGCGCATATAGCCGCGGCCGCCAAAGATCTGCACCGCCCGGTCGGCGACCCGGTTCGCCATTTCCGACGCGTGGAGCTTGGCCATCGAGCACTTGGCGTGGAGCGCCTTTACGTCCTCGCCCCGGTCGTGGGCGGCCGCGCATTCGTAGGTGATAAGACGCGCCGCCCAGTGCTCGGTCACGCTGTCCGCCAGCATGGTCTGGATGGCCTGATGTTCGGAGATCGGCGATCTGGAGACGATCCGGCCGCGCGCGAAGGCCGACGCCTCCTCGATCAGCCGGGCGGCCGCGCCGCAGCAGCGTGCGGCGATCATCAGCCGCTCGCGCCGGAACCAGGCGTGCGAGAAGGTCATGCCCTCGCCCTCGGCGCCGATCAGATTGGCGGCCGGGACGAACACCCCGGCAAAGCGGTAGGTGGGGTGGTGATGGGCGTAGGTGTGGGAGAAGACCGGCGTGCTTACCAACTCGATGCCCGCCGTGTCCTTGTCGATGAAGAAGAGCGCGTGGGCACCGTCGCCGCCCTCGATCTTCGCCTGCAGGATGAAGAAGTCGGCGAAGTTGGCGCTGGTCACATACCACTTCTCTCCGTCGACCACATAGCCGTTGCCCTGGCGGCGCGCGGTCGCGCGGATGCCGTCCACGTCCGAGCCCGACTCCGCTTCGGTGATCGCGTAGCATTCGTGGCGCTCGCCGCGCATCACCGGCAGCACGTAGCGCTCGATCTGGTCCTCGCTGCAGGCTTCGAACATCCACCTGTGGGCCTCGCTGAAGCACCAGCCGAGCGCGTTGGTGACCCGGCCCAGCTGCTCCCAGATGACGACCTGGGCGGTCACGCCGAGCGCCAGCCCGCCGCGCACCTTGGGCGCATCCATGCCCGAGAGGCCCATCTCCCGGGCGAGGGTCCGATGCCGTTCGGCGGCGTCGGCCGGTATTTCGCCTGCGTTGAGCTCCGCGTGCACCTCCCAGGGGATCAGCTCGTCGTCCGCGAACTTGCGGATACGGTCCCGCCAGTCCAGGGCATCCGCGGGCAGGGTGAAGGTCATGCCACGGTCCTCGCATCGTCCTCATAACGGTCCGGGAAGTATGCGCGCAACTGACGCAGCATGATATGGCGCGCCTGTTTGCGCCCGAAGCCTCTGGGGGTGAGCAGAAAGTTCAGCCACAGACCGTCGCTCAGCGCGCAGAGTCCATAGGCGATCGCGGCCGCCTCGTCTTCATCCGCGGCACCGCGTTCGCCGGCCAGCAACTCCCGGCAGAGCCCGGCCACCGCCTCCCAGTGGGCCCGGTCGAGCACGCCATAGATTTCCAGGTACTTGGGCCGTGCCTTGGCCTCGCCAAAGAACGCGTGCCAGACGGCCACTTTCTTTCGGGTGAAAACGGGCGGGTCGAAGTCGGCGAGCAGCATCGCGCGGAGCCGCTCGGCTGGTCCCTCGTCCGCGGCGGAAAGCGCTCTCGACCAGAGCGCACGATATTCGTCCGCCAGATAGCGGAGCGTTTCTTCCAGCAGCGCGTCCTTGGTCTTGAAGTGAAAGACCAGGATGCCCTGCGACACGCCGGCCTCCTTGGCCACGGTTGCCAGCGTTGTTTCCGCAAAACCGATCTTGCCGATAGAATCGATCGTGGCGGCGATGATCTGCCGGCGTCGAAAGGCCGACCTTTCGGCCTGGCTTCTAGCCGGCTTCTTGCGCGATGCCGTCTCCATCGCGGTTCCCATCACCTTCCCTCAAGCCGTTGGGGGAGGAAAAATCGACTTGAAAAGCTATAGAAAACAAAGTTAAGTGTGTCAATAAAACTAACTGAGCGCTCAGTCAGTTTTATCGGGTGACGGCGGGCAGTGACGGAGACCTGCGGCATGAGGGAGGCGCACGACGCGATCGTCATGGGGGCGGGCCACAACGGCCTGACCACGGCGTGCTATTTGGCAAAGGCCGGCCTGAAGGTGCTGGTCGTCGAGCGGAACGACTATATCGGCGGCGCGACGGTCAGCCGCGAGCTTCACCCGGGCTGGATCTACTCGAACTGCTCCTATGTCAGCAGCCTGATGCGTCCGGAAATCGTGCGCGACCTCGAGCTCGCGAAACACGGCCTGCAGGTCATCCCCTACGACGGCGGGGTGACGCTGACGCAGGACTGCGACTACTTCGCCTATCACAACGACCATGAGGCGCTGTATCGGGAGATCGCCCGGCACTCGAGGAAGGATGCCGAGGCCTACCACCGCTACAGCATGGACCTCATGCGCCAGTGTCGCTTCATCAAGCCGTTGCTTCTGCGCGCGCCGCCGGACCCGACCTCCTTCAAGCCGCGCGACCTCAGGGAGCTGCTGTTCCTCGGCAAGAAGTTCCACGACCTCGGCGAAGCGCAGATGTACGAGACCATCCGCTTCTGGACCATGAGCATCGCCGATTTCCTCGACGAGTATTTCGAAAGCGACGTGATCAAGGCGCATCTCGCGGGCTCCGGCATCATCGGCACCGCCTTGGGGCCCTGCTCGCCCGGCTCCGCCTATATCCTTCTGCACCACTACATGGGCGAGGTCGACGGCAACATCGGTTCCTGGGGCTTCGCCCGCGGCGGCATGGGCTCGATCGCCAAGTCGCTGGCCCTGGCCCTGCAGGCCCACGGCGGCGAGATCGCAATGGGCGCGGGCGTCGAGAAGGTCCTGGTCAAGGGCGGCCGCGCGGTCGGCGTCGCGCTCGAAAACGGCGACGCGCATTTCGCCCGGACGGTCGTCTCGAACATGGACGTCAAGCGGACGTTCCTCAAATGCGTCGCCCGCGAGGACCTCCCGGCGGACTTTCTCGAGGGCGTGCGGCGTTTCAAGATCCGCGGCTCCTCGGGAAAGCTCAATATCGCCCTCGACGGACTACCTGATTTTCCAGCGCTCCCCGAGGGCGCGCCCTTCCGCAAGGGCGACACGCACTTCACCGATTCCATCGAGCGCATGGAGAAGGCCTACGACGACTGGAAGCGCGGGACGTGGTCGCGCGACCCCTACGTCGACATGATGATTCCCACCCAGATCGACCCCACGATGGCGCCGCCCGGAAAGCACTACATGACCGTCTTCGTCCAGTACGCGCCGCCCGAGCTGGCGAACGGCGAGCCCTGGGACGGACCGAACCGGGACGCCTTCGGGCAAACGGTGATCGATCAGATCGCCGACTACAGCCCGAACTTCAAGGACCTGATCCTGCATGCCGAGGTCCGCACGCCCTGGGACATCGAAAACGAGATCGGGCTGACCGAAGGCAACATCTTCCAGGGCGAGCTCACGTTCGATCAGCTCGTATTCAACCGGCCCGTTCCCGGCTACGCCCAATATCGCTCGCCCGTGAAAGGGCTCTACATGTGCGGCTCGTCGACCCACCCGGGCGGCGGCGTCATGGCCGCGCCGGGCGCCAATGCCGCGCGCGAGATACTCCGTGACCTCGGCGCGAAGCAGACGGTCCGGGAGATGGCGCGATGAGCGGTACATACGATGCGATCGTGATCGGCGGCGGCCACAACGGGCTCGTCTGCGCGGCCTATCTTGCCCGCTCCGGACGGAATGTGTTGGTGCTGGAGGCTCGGGAGAAGGTCGGCGGCGCCGCCGCGACAGAGGAAATCGCGCCCGGCTACCGGGCGCCGGTCTTTGCCCATCTTCTTCATCACCTGCACCCGGCCATCGAAAAGGATCTCGGTCTGGCCGGCCACGGCCTCGCCTTGGCCGCCCGGGGGCTGGCGACGGTCGCGCTGGAGCGGTCGGGCCGGCACCTCCGGATCGACGGCGCCTCGGTGACCCGTTTCGATGGCCCGGGCGTGAGCGAGGCCGACCTGGCAGGCTACCGCCGCGTCCGCGCCAGACTCCTGAAATACGCGAAGGCGCTGAAGCCGATGCTCACGGAAGTGCCGCCCAGGCTGGGAACCACGGCGTGGTCCGACCGCAAGAGCCTGCTCAAGCTCGGCTGGGCCATCCGGCGCCTGGGCCGGGCGGATATGAGGGAGTTCCTTCGCATCGTCCTGATGAACGTCGCCGATCTCTTCGAGGACGAGATCGAGGACGAGTTGCTGGTCGGCGCGCTCGCCTTCGACGCGGTGCTGGGCGAGCACGTGGGACCGCGTTCGCCGAACACGGTGCTGTCGCTGCTCTACCGGCTGAGCGGTTCGGCGGCCGGCGTGCAGGGGGCGGTGGCCGTGCCGAAGGGCGGCATGGGCGCGGTCGCCGACGCCTTGGCGGCGGCGGCCTCGGCCGCTGGCGCGGAAATCCGGACGCAGGCCCCTGTGACCCGCGTTCTCGTGGAGGGCGATCGTGCGGCTGGCGTCGTCCTGGACTCGGGCGAGGACATCCGCGCCCCTGAGGTGATCTCCAACGCCGGCCCGAAAATCACCTTTCTGGACCTTCTCGGCGCGGAACATCTGGATGCCGGTTTCGTGCGGCAGGTCGCGAACATACGGACGAGAGGCAGCGCCGCGAAGCTGAACCTGGCGCTGAAGGGGCTGCCGGAAATCCAGGGACTGCCGGCGGAAGCGCTTGGGGAGCGGCTGGTGATCGCCCCGTCGGTCGGCTACCTGGAAGAGGCCTTCAACCCGGCCAAGTACGGCGAGTTCTCGCCGCGTCCCGCGCTCGAGATCACGCTGCCCAGCGTGCACGACGCCACGCTCGTGCCCGACGGCGGGCATGTTCTTTC
>Ga0224504_10000182_pt1 | contig 27065 bp, 22 predicted proteins | sample SF_Oct11_sed_USG_3_FD_170160 | JGI IMG/M metagenome (GOLD analysis project Ga0224504, IMG submission 170160) | Sediment microbial communities from San Francisco Bay, California, United States - SF_Oct11_sed_USGS_24 | ecosystem: Environmental > Aquatic > Marine > Sediment | place: USA...
TTTAAATGTCTTAATGTTTGATTTTTATAGTGTTTTCTTGGTTAGTGTCTCAAATCTAAAATTATTACATGTTAATTTTTTTTTTTAATAAAAATCATAATAGTTTGTAATTAGGTATTTATCTTCTTAATTCCTCCAACTCGGTTATTAAGTTTTCAATCTTTTTAAACATACGGCCATAAATTATTTTGACGTCAAAATTGTAAATTTCACCTCCAAATAATGCCAACAAACTGGCTATAGTGAGTACTAAGATGATGCCTATTAAAGGAACTCCATTTACCAAGTAGGTATTTGGAAACCCATAAAGAACTTCGCCAACCAATCTTTCCCCTAAAGAGACTCCTTCAGCATCAACAAACCAAAAACCAATAACAATACTAAAAAAAAAGAGCGGGTAATATAAACGAGCCATTTTTCTATTTATAGCAAGTTGTTCTTGTAGCCACTTATTAAAAGATATGAGGTATTCATAACTGCTTACATGATAGTCTATTTTCTCCAAACCTTTCAATAGTTTTTTATTTACAACAACCAACCCTATTAAAATTAGAAACCATGAGACACCAATAATTGGGAGCCCGTTAATGGTAGTTATTACTAAGGATACTAAAGCAAAAATTACTGCTACAATCAAATTTATTCGAAACATTCGTTTAAATTTATCAATAATATGAATTGATTTTTTGTTGTAAAAATCATTTAAATTAGGAACTACAAGTACATCTTTTTTTAGAAATCCCTCTTTCCATATATTTTCAATTGATTTTTCCATCTAATATTTTTTTAAGTCTAATTTTAATTCTTTTAATACGAACGCCAATATTATTTGGATTTGTGCCAATAATATCTGCGATTTCTTGATATGATTTTTCTTCTAAATAAAGCATAATAATGGCCCTATCAATTTCTGATAGTTTTCTAATAGCATCGTATAATAGATTTAGAGATTCGTCTGCAAACGCATAATTATCATCGGTATCTTCAGCTGGTAAAGCATCAGATACAAAATGCTGGCCATTGTTTTTCTTTTTTTTTAGCAGGGTTAAACAAACGTTTAATGAAATTCGATACACCCAGGTGCTCCATTCCGATTCCTTACGAAAATTTTCTTTACTCCTCCAAATTTGCAAACACACTTCCTGATAATAATCTTCAAAATCCTCTTGTGAATTAGTATATGCCCTACACAATTTGATAATGATTCCCGCAAAAGGTAAAATGGATGTTTTATAAAAATTGTTACTCAATATGTTCTTTTTTTTTAATTTGTGGCTTAAATTTAAAATTATTACACAATTAAAAAATAATTAGCAAAATTGATGTTATAAAGTGCTATTTAAAATTGGTAAGTGCTGCAAAAATTACAATATAAGTAATAAAAATAAAAAACTCCTCAAAAATTAATTTGAGGAGTTTTAAAAAAATGTTTTGTAAATATATTAACCTAACAATTTATTTGTGTTTTTAACACCAATAGCACTTTCCTGAATCTTCGCGAATTCAACTTCTGTTAGTTCAACTTCCACGATTTTTTCAATTCCGTTTTTGCCAATTATACATGGTACCCCAATTGAAATGTCAGACAGTCCATATTCGCCTTCTAATAGTGCTGAACAAGGGAACATTTTTTTAGTGTCGCAAGCAATCGCATGAACCATTGAAGAAACTGCTGCACCCGGAGCGTACCAAGCGCTTGTTCCTAACAATTTAGTTAATGTTGCTCCACCAACTTTAGTGTCTTCAACAACTTTAGCCATTCTGTCTTCTGATAAAAATTCAGAAACTTTTACACTGTTACGAGCTGCTTTTCCAATTAATGGAACCATACCAGTATCACTATGACCACCAATTACCATTCCGTCGATATCAGATTGTGGGCAACCTAAAGCTTCAGCCAGTCTAAATTTAAAACGAGCGCTATCTAGAGCTCCACCCATTCCAATAATTCTGTTTTTTGGTAAACCTGATGATTTATGAGCTAAATACGCCATAGTATCCATTGGGTTACTAACAACAATTATAATTACGTTTGGAGAATGTTCAATTAAGCTTGCAACTACAGATTTTACAATTCCTGCATTGATGCCAATTAATTCTTCACGCGTCATTCCTGGTTTTCTTGGAATACCGCTTGTAATAACTGCTATATCACTGCCGGCAGTTTTTGAATAATCATTTGTTACGCCATTAATTTGAGTGTCAAAACCCATTAAAGAAGCTGTTTGCATTAGGTCCATTGCTTTTCCTTCGGCAAAGCCTTCCTTAATGTCTATTAAAGTCACTTCAGATGCGAAGTTTTTAATTGCTATGTACTCAGCGCAACTTGCGCCAACCGCACCAGCTCCAACTACTGTTACTTTCATATTTATTGTTTTTAATATTAAATTTTTAGAAGTATAAAAGTACAGATTTTTAAATGAATGAATGCGGACATTTTTAGTATTTTACGAAAACGTTATTGATAAAATAATAGGATTTATTTTAATATATTCGTAAAAAAAGCCGCTTTTTATGGCGGCTTTTTGTTTGTTTATATGTGGAATGACTTAAGCGTCAATTTTTGCATATTTAGCGTTCTTTTCAATAAAAGCTCTTCTTGGAGGAACTTCATCACCCATTAACATCGAGAATACTCTATCGGCTTCTGTTAAATTGTCAATAGTAACCAAACGCATGGTTCTAAATTCAGGGTTCATTGTAGTGTCCCATAGCTGTTCAGCATTCATCTCTCCAAGACCTTTATAACGTTGAATGTTGGCGCTTCCACCCATATTTAAGGCGATTAAATCTCGTTGATCATCGTTCCAAGCATACTCTTTTTTCTTCCCTTTTTTTACTAAGTATAATGGAGGAGTTGCAATAAAAATATGGCCGTTTTCAATTAATTCTTTCATATATCTAAAGAAGAAGGTAAGAATTAATGTAGCAATATGGCTACCATCAACATCGGCATCACACATAATAACAATTTTGTGATAGCGTAATTTGCTTAAATTCAATGCTCTTGGGTCTTCTTCGGTACCAACTGAAACGCCCAAAGCGGTAAACATATTTTTAATTTCTTCGTTTTCAAATACCTTGTGTTGCATGGCTTTTTCAACGTTCAAGATTTTACCTCTTAAAGGAAGTATTGCTTGAAACGCTCGGTCTCTACCTTGTTTTGCGGTTCCACCAGCCGAATCTCCCTCAACTAAAAATATTTCACACTTTTCTGGATCTGTTTCTGAGCAATCACTTAATTTCCCAGGTAAACCGCCAATTGACATCACTGTTTTACGTTGCACCATTTCTCGTGCTTTTCGAGCTGCGTGACGTGCTTGTGCAGCTAATATAACTTTTTGAACAATGATTTTGGCATCATTCGGATTTTCTTCTAGAAAGTCTTGTAACATTTCTGAAACCGCCTGACTTACAGCAGAAGTTACTTCTCGGTTTCCTAATTTTGTTTTTGTTTGTCCTTCGAACTGTGGTTCTGCAACTTTTACTGAAATAATTGCTGTGAGCCCTTCTCGGAAATCATCACCTGCTATTTCAAATTTTAAGTTTTTTAAAAGACCAGATCCTTCGGCGTATTTTTTTAAAGTATTTGTTAAGCCTCGTCTAAATCCTGACAGGTGTGTACCTCCTTCGTGTGTATTTATATTGTTCACATAAGAATGTAAGTTTTCTGTATATGAAGTATTGTAAACCATGGCAACTTCTACGGGAATTCCATTTTTTTCACCTTCCATAGAAATAACATGAGATGTTAATTGTTCTCTTGTTGCGTCTAGGTAGGTTACAAACTCTGGTAATCCTTCTGTACTTAAAAACGTTTCTTGGATGTAATTTCCTTCATCATCCGTTTCTCTTTTATCAATAATTGATAAGGTAACGCCTTTATTTAAAAATGAAAGTTCTCTTAATCGTGTAGATAGGGTTTCGTAATTATATTCAATGGATTCTTTAAAGATTGAGGTGTCAGGTAAAAATGTAACCAAGGTTCCTTTATCAGTAGTCTCACCAATCGTTTTTACCGGGTATAATGCTTTACCTTTTGAATATTCCTGTTCCCATATTTTTCCATCTAAATAAACCGTAGCTCTTAAATGATTTGAAAGGGCATTTACTACAGAAACACCTACACCGTGTAATCCCCCAGAAACTTTATATGAATCTTTATCAAATTTTCCACCCGCACCAATTTTAGTCATTACAACTTCTAAAGCTGATACGCCTTCTTTTTTGTGTAATCCAACTGGAATACCACGACCGTTATCTTTAACTGAAATGGAATTATCTTCATTAATAGTTACGTCAATTTTATCACAATGGCCCGCCATTGCTTCATCAATCGAGTTATCAACTACCTCATAAACTAAGTGGTGTAATCCTCTTATTCCTACATCTCCAATATACATTGATGGACGCATACGTACATGCTCCATACCTTCCAATGCCTGAATACTATCGGCTGAATAATTATTTTTATTAATATCTTCACTCATATCTTAAAATATATTTTTATCAAAATTCCGTGTGTTACAAATATAATTAATCATATTATTTTGTAAATAGCCTATTTAGTGTTGGCAAATGAAGTTATTAACAATTTTTAATAAACATAAAAGTTGTTTAAATCGTTTTAAAATGATCTTATGGAGATGTTTTAAGAGGTAAAATGAATTTGAGACGCTTTGAAAGTTAAAAATGGCTTATTGGGCTTTATATGAAGTCTGTGAGCGAGTGTTTTTGTGTTTGTAGGTGGTTTTATTGGGGTTAAAAAGTCAGATATTGGTTTTTTATTAAAAAAAAATAAATTTTGAAATTACATTGTTGAGAAAAAATGTAATAAAGTATTTGTACTATTTATAATAATATTATTTTTGCGGATGCAACATCAAGTACTTATTTTAGATTTCGGTTCGCAATACACTCAGTTGATTGCTCGAAGAGTTAGGGAATTAAACATTTTTTGTGAAATTTTTCCATACAATAGTAAAAGTTATAATGTAGAAAATTACAAAGCTGTAATTCTATCTGGAAGCCCGTTTTCGGTGAGAGCAGAAGATGCTCCATGTCCAGATTTATCACAAATTAAGGGTAAGTTACCTTTATTAGGAGTTTGTTACGGCGCACAATTTGTAGCTCATAACTTTGGAGGTGAAGTGGGAGCTTCAAAAACACGTGAATACGGAAGAGCAAATTTATCTTTTATAAAACCTAATGAAATGTTTTTTAAAGGTGTAAATGAAGGAAGTCAGGTTTGGATGAGTCATAGTGATACTATTATAAGTTTGCCAGATAACTTTGAATTAATAGGAAGTACACACGATGTTAAAAATGCAGCTTTTAAAATTAAAGATGAAATCACCTACGGAATTCAGTTTCATCCCGAAGTGTACCATTCAAGGGATGGTTTAACAATTTTAAAGAACTTTTTAGTAAATATTTCCGGGATTAAACAAACCTGGACGCCAGATTCGTTTGTTGAAACAACGGTAGCTGAATTAAAAAATAAATTAGGAGACGATAAAGTAGTTTTAGGGCTGTCAGGAGGTGTAGATTCAACTGTAGCTGCTATTTTAATTAGTAAGGCAATTGGTAAAAATTTGTATTGCATTTTTGTGAACAATGGGCTATTACGAAAAAATGAGTTTGAAAATGTGTTACATCAATATAAAGACATGGGGCTTAATGTTAAAGGTGTTGATGCTTCGGCACGTTTCTTGAAAGAATTGGAAGGAGAATCTGATCCAGAAGGAAAACGTAAAATTATTGGTCGTGTTTTTATCGAAGTTTTTGATGATGAAGCACATTTAATTCAGAATGTAAGTTGGTTAGCGCAAGGTACTATTTACCCAGATGTTATTGAATCTGTTTCTGCTACAGGAGGCCCATCAGCAACCATAAAATCACATCATAATGTTGGTGGATTACCTGACTTTATGAAATTAAAAATAGTAGAACCTTTAAACACCTTGTTTAAAGATGAAGTGAGACGAGTAGGAGCTTCAATGGGAATTGATTCTGAATTGTTAGGTCGTCACCCATTTCCTGGTCCTGGTTTGGGAATTAGAATATTAGGTGATATTACAGCTGAAAAAGTTAGAATGTTACAAGAAGTAGATCATATATTTACGCAAGGATTAAAAGATGATGGCTTGTACGATGGTGTTTGGCAGGCTGGCGCTATGTTGTTGCCTGTAAATTCAGTAGGCGTTATGGGAGATGAAAGAACTTATGAAAAAGCAGTTGTTTTAAGAGCAGTAGAGTCTACTGATGGAATGACAGCAGATTGGGTGAATTTACCTTATGAGTTTTTACAAAAAACATCTAATAAAATAATTAATAGTGTAAAAGGTGTTAATAGAGTTGTATACGACATTAGTTCTAAACCACCAGCAACCATTGAATGGGAATAAACCTATTTAAAACTGAGTTTTTATGAAAAAAATAAACCTTTTAATTACTTTTTTACTACTATTTACAGCACTTACTTTTGCACAGCAAAAAAAGTATGTATCATACGAAGTGAAAAAGAAGCAATCTTTAAAAAGTATTGCTAAAAACTTTAATATTTCAACCAAAGATTTATCAAAGTTAAATCCTGGAGTTGGCCGTAAACCCGTTATGGGAACCATTATTATTGTGCCCAATAAAAGTTTTGGAAAACCCTTAGGAACAACTGTGATAAATGAAGGTGTGAAAGCAGTTGAAGGTGAAAATTTTATATACAGTGTTCTGCCAAAAGAGACATTGTACGGGATATCTAAAAGGTTTAATATTTCTGCCGAAGAATTAATTGCAGCAAACCCTGAATTAACCAATGGATTAAGGATAGGAATGCAGTTGGTGATTCCAAAAGCGAATAATTTAGAAGAAGCGGATACCGTAGAATTTTTATTACATACAGTTGTAAAGGACAATACTTTATATAGTTTAACTAAAAAGTATGAGGTTAGTGAACTCGACTTAATGGCGCTTAATCCAGCGCTGAAAGAAGGGTTGAAATTGGGTATGATATTAAAAATAAAACCAATAAAATCTGCTACAGATGAAAATGAAGAGGGAAGTGAATCATTTATTAACGCTGCGAGTTTTGAAGAAAATATAAACCTTAATAAGGAAATTAATTTAGCCGTTATTTTACCTTATAAATTGAATTCACTGGTTGATTCATTGATGGATCAAAATTTTGCAAAAAACAAAGTGTTAAATATTGTAACTGATTTGCATTTTGGGGTGAAAATGGCAATTGATTCTTTAAAAAACCGAGGGTTAATTGTGAACACTAGGTATTTTGATTCTAATGGTTCAAAACAAAAGCTGCAAATTTTAACAAGTGAGAATAATAACTTCAATGGGGAAGATTTAATTATTGGCCCCTTGTATTTTGACAATGCCAAATGGATATCAAAAAAAACCAACACCCCTGTGATAGTGCCTGTTTATTCCAAAAAACAGGATGAAATAAATCAAGTTAACTTGATAAAATCTTCGCCTAATAATTCAGCTATACAGGAAAAATTATTAACCTATATGGAGCGTAATTATAAAGGAGAAAACGTAGTAATTATTAACGATGGATTGGGTAAAACACAATCACAACTTTGGCAAGTTGTAAATAAAATTAAAACGTTTGATTCTATTCAAGCAATTTCTGTTATTAAACCCGAGGAAGGTTATATCAACAGGGAAATATTTTCAGAGAAATTAGATACCTTAGGAGGTAAAAACTGGGTACTTATACTAAGCGATGATAATGTTGTAACATCGGCGGGGATTAATGGTTTAAAAGGATTTTCGGAAGAAGTTAATATTGATTTATTTGCTTTCAACAAAGGGAAAAACTTCGATAATATTGAAAATGTTTTGTTAGGGAAATTAAATTTTACGTATCCAACTTCAGAGGTTGTAAATTCTGATGATGACCGACTTAATAACTTTTACAATACTTTTAAAGCTAAAAACGGTGCTTTTCCTTCAAAATATGCCTTAAGAGGGTTTGATGTTGCTTACGATGCCTTGGTGAGGTATGCAACTGATAACGGATTGGAAGCGGGTTTGACTGATGGGAAATCTACGCGAACAGTTTCACTCTTTAATTACAAAAAGAATGCTTTTGATGCGATTGAAAATATCGGATTGATTTTAATTAGATACAATATAGATTTATCAGTGACTGTTCTGGAATAATATTTATAGAACATATTTAAAAAAAAAACGAAGTTTTCACTTCGATTTTTTTAAAATTCAATTTTTTTTGAAGTCAAATACTTTAATTTATATATGGATATTTTTTTGTTAATAGTTGGATTTTTATTTGTTTTATTAGGAATTATAGGTTCTTTTATACCCATTTTACCTGGGCCAATAACTGGTTGGGTTGGTTTATTAATACTTCATTTAACCAATGCGGTTCCTATGAATTGGATGTTTTTAGGGGTAACATTGGGCGTTGCAATAATTATTTGGGTGATAGATTATATAATTCCTGCAATGGGAACTAAAAAGTTTGGAGGAACGCGTTACGGCGTTATTGGAACCATGGTTGGTTTGGTCTTAGGTTTGTTGTTTTTTCCACCTTTAGGAATTGTAATAGGGCCGTTTTTAGGGGCGTTTTTAGGCGAAATGATAAATGATTCTAAAGATTCAGCGACGGCTTTAAAAGCTGCTTTTGGTTCTTTTATTGGGTTTTTAACTTCAACTTTCTTAAAATTTATAGCAGCAGTTGTTTTTGTTGGTTTGTATATTTCAATTTTTTGGAAGTATAAAAGTGTTTTCTTCACTTTTTAAATCTTGGAAGGTAAAGGTTATTATTTTCTCTAGTTAGATCGAAATAAGAGGGCATAAAAAAAGCGTCCCGGTTTTTCGGGAAGCTTTCCATTGGTTTAAAAACCTAGACGTTAATTAAAACGTCAAACAACACAACTAAACTGCACCGAAATGCAGTATACAAATATATAAATATTTATTTAATTTCAAATTCTAAACACTTTTTCTTTCTAAATTACCTATTTAACTGAATTGATTGTATCTTTGCAAACTATTTGTAAATAGTAAATATAAAAACATCACACAATGCAATTATCAGCACTAGAAATAGTTAGAAGAGAGTCCCTACAAAAACTACGTGAATTGGGAATTAACCCTTATCCTGCCGAAGAATTTAAAACAACTACAACTATTAATGAAGTCGTTTCAAATTTTGAAATCTTTGAAGGGAAAGAAGTGGTTTTAGCGGGTAGAATGATGAGTCGTAGAATAATGGGGAAAGCTTCATTTGCTGAATTAAAAGATGCCAGTGGAAGAATGCAGATTTATGTAAATCGCGATGAAATTTCTTCAGAAGACGATCCAACAATGTACAACACAGTATTCAAAAAATTATTGGATATGGGGGATATTATTGGAATAAGAGGAGATGTATTTAAAACCAAAGTAGGGGAGGTTTCGGTAAACGTAAAAGAATTGACTTTGCTTTCTAAAAGTTTGCGTCCGTTGCCTGTTGTAAAAACAGATGCAGACGGAAAAGTACACGATGCTTTTTCTGATGCTGAACAACGTTACCGCCAGCGTTATGTAGATTTAATTGTAAACGATCACGTAAAAGAAACTTTTATAAAACGTACAAAAATCACAAACTCTATGCGTGATTTTTTCAATAAGAAAGGGTATTTAGAAGTTGAAACACCAGTGTTACAGCCTATTCCTGGAGGTGCTGCGGCAAGGCCATTTATGACACATCACAATGCATTAGATGTGCCTTTATATTTGCGTATTGCCAATGAACTGTATTTGAAAAGGTTAATTGTTGGTGGTTTTGATGCCGTATATGAGTTTGCTAAAGATTTCAGAAATGAAGGAATGGATAGAACTCACAATCCTGAGTTTACGGTAATGGAGTTGTACGTTGCTTACAAAGATTACAACTGGATGATGGATATGACGGAGGAGTTATTGGAAAAAATAGCCATTGATACCAATGGAACCAGTGAAGTTCAAATAGGTAAAAATAAAGTAAGTTTTAAAGCACCTTATCCTAGAGTACCAATTTTAGAAGCCATTAAAATTCATACAGGTTTTGATGTTGCCGGGATGAATGATGTTGAGTTAAGAGAAGTATGTACCAAAGTTGGTATTGAAGTAGACGAAACAATGGGTGTAGGAAAGTTAATTGATGAGTTATTTGGTGAAAAATGTGAACACCTTTATATTCAACCAACTTTTATTACAGATTACCCAAAGGAAATGAGTCCGCTTACAAAAGAGCATAGAACAAACCCTGAATTAACCGAGCGTTTTGAGTTAATGGTAAATGGTAAAGAATTGGCAAATGCTTATTCTGAGTTAAATGACCCAATTGATCAACGAGAGCGTTTTGAAGACCAAATGAAATTGTCTGAGAAAGGTGATGACGAGGCGATGTTTATTGACCAAGATTTTATTAGAGCGTTGGAATACGGAATGCCTCCAACCTCGGGTATTGGAATTGGTATTGACCGTTTGGTGATGTTTATGACCAACAATGCTTCTATACAGGAAGTACTATTCTTTCCTCAAATGAAACCAGAAAAGAAAGCGCCTTCAGTTGAATTGAATGATGAAGAAAAAGCAGTGTTGAAAATGATAGAATCTTCTTCTCCAGTTTTATTGAATGACTTAAAAGCACAAAGTGGCTTGAGTAATAAAAAATGGGATAAAACCTTAAAAGGGCTTACAAAACATAATTTAGCCAAAGTAAACAATACCGATGATGGATTGTTTGTTGAAATAGTTTAAAAATAAAATGGCACCCTGAGCTTGTAGAAGGGTCTATAAAAAAAAGGAATTACTTAATTGTAGTTCCTTTTTTTGGGTCAAGGCCAAAAGTTATAAGATTAAAAAAAAATATTCGGCAATCAAAGCACTAGCAACTATTGTGTTTGAAACCAATTCGGTAGAATTATTAAATAAGTTTTAAAAGCAGTTTCTTTTTTAAATAAAAAAGTTACCGTACTTTTAAAGGTACGGTAACCACAATTAGTTTGAGTTAATGTTTGTTTTACCCATTCCTTTTAGAGTAATAAAAGGGGTGGGTTTTCTTTTAAGATGCAAACTTTTGAATATAGTTGCTTATTTTTTTAAAAATTCGATAAAATTAATTTGCCTTATTTAATTATAGGCCAAATAGGGAGCGATAAAGTGTTTGATTAATTTTTTTTACACAAGTAAAAACCACTTTCATTCAAATAAAAGTGGTTTAATTAGTATTTATTTTTTAAATCGGTAAAATTTAACCCCATTTTCTGCCCAGATTAGGCAGGTCAGCACCCATCAAATCTTCTGGTGTCATTGCAATTCTAAATTCGCAATCGGCATCAAAATTTAAAAACCAGGGTTCAACAATTGCCGGAATTGCTGAAGCATTAGGAACATCAATAATCATAATTGCTCCACGGCTTCCATTAATTTCTGTAAAGTAAATACTTTCAGGATTCGTATCCTCAATTATACGCCCCATAAGTTCTCCAGCTGTTCCATCAACAACCATTGAATTGAAAGGCTCAACAGGTAAAATAACATTCACAAACATTCTCATAATCATAAAATTTATTATTAGTAGATCTTAAATTTACAAAATAAAACAATTATTGTCAATTGTAATATGGAGGTATAGAGGTGTTAATGGGGTGTAGGTGCTATTTTTAATTTCAAGTAATAATTATTTGGATTGAATAGAGAAATAAAATAAGAAGTGAATTCATGAGTGTTTGTAAAAAAAATAGTTTAGTAAAAACAGACAATATGTTTATAATGTTAGTTTGAAGTGGAACTGTCTAAATTTTATATGGTTATACTTTTAAAAAAGATACTTCTTGAAGTGTGAAGGTTTTTATTGTTCGGTTACAAATAATTAGCTTACATTTATTACAAATGTTTTCATTTTAAAATGAAGGGAGCCTTTAAAACTTTATTTATATTTTTTCTTCATTGCCTAAATGTTCACTATTAACAAACGGTGACAATAGATGAAATCTTAATTCAGGTAATGGTATTAAGGTTGTTTAAAATTAACAACAAAAAAACTTAAATAAAATATGAAAAAAAATAAGGCTTGTCTTATTACCGGTGGTGCCACTGGCTTAGGGTACGAATTTGCTAAATTAGCAGTTGATGATGGTTTTGATTTAATTTTAATTGATATTGATTCAGAAAAATTAGTTGAAGCAAAGGCTGCATTAGAAGGGGTAAACAATCACAAAATAACAGTTATTTCTAAAGATTTGTGTGAGCAAAACATTGCCCAAGAAATTTATAAAGAAATAAAAGATGAAAATATAGAAATGCTTATAAACAATGCCGGTTTTGGTGTTTTTGGAAAATTTTGCGAAACCGAGTGGAGCAGTGAAGAACGTATGATGTATTTGCATATGATGACCAGCACACATTTAACAAAATTGTTACTGAAGAACATGGTTGCAAAGGGTAGCGGAAAAATATTAAATATTGCATCCCTTGCTGCATTTCAGCCCGGACCTTTAATGGCTATTTATTATGCTTCAAAATCGTTTTTACTTTCTTTTACAGAGGCTCTAGCAAGAGAAATTAAAGGCACTGGAGTCACTATTTCAGTACTCTGTCCCGGACCTACAATGACAAATTTTCAAGGAGTAGTAAGTAAAAATGCAAAAAAAAATAAAATTTCAGTAAATATGGCCAATGCTCAGGCCGTTGCTAATAACGGGTACAAAGCATTTAAAAATGGTGAAATTGTTGTAATTCCTGGAATCTTCAATAAAATATTGGCTTTTTTACCACGTTTATTACCACGAAATTGTGTAGCGTCTATTGTTTATAAAATTCAAACGGCTAACAGAAATTAGAACATTTAAAGTTGTTGTTATTTGTCTATTTAGCAAAGTTTATTTTTTTGTGATTTAGATTCTTATCCCAATATTGGGAAAAACTGATAATCAATTAAAGGCTGAAGAGGGAGCTGATTCTTCTAAATAATAAAAAAATGTCAGCACCTGATAGTCAGGGTGCTGATTTTGTATAATTATTTTTTGATTTGGTTTTTGTATATGCCATTACACGAATTACTGGGGTAACAGCGCATCATTTTGATGTAAAACATGTGTTTCAATCTGTATTGGTGTTTTGGTTAATTTGGTGGGGATGGACACAGTTTACGTGGGCATTAAATGCAGCAAATACAAAATTGGCAGGAGTAAGATTAACGGTGTTAATAGCTACTCAGGTGGCATTTGTTCTAGCAGCATCGGTTGATGAGGCATTTACCAATAATGTTATATGGTTTGTGATACCATATATTGTTGTTCGATCTATTGGCTTAATGTTATACATTCGAGTCGCTGATAAAGCGTCTGGACAACAATTGGCAGTACTTGTATTTAGCGTTCTTTCTTTATTGGGTTTTTTAGCTGTTTTAGGAGGTGCTTTTGTAGCGCCTCAATATCGTATTTGGTTTTGGTTTGTAGCAATTATATTAGATCTTATAGCAGGTTATTTTGCTGGAAAATCTGATTCGTTGGCATTACAATCCATTCATTTTGCGGAACGCCATGGCTTAATAGTAATTATTGCTTTGGGTGAATTGCTAATTGTTTAAGCTACGTCTTTAAGTAATTTAGAATTAACAAACAATCTTTTAGTTATTTCGGGGCTTGTGGTGTTGGGAATAGGCTTGTTATTGTGGAGTTATTTTACTTTGTTTTATGAATTTTTAGAAGAGCAATTTTCAAATAAGAAGGGAAGTAGTCAAACAAAGTAGGCTAGAGATGCGTATAGCTTTATTCATTTTCCATTGGTTTGTGGTATTATTGGTATGGCCATTGGTTTTGAAAAAATATTTGAACACCCTACTGCAATAGTTACTGGGTCAGTTGCTTTTGCTTTGGGAGGGGGGCTTTCTTTTTATGGGAAGTTCAATTATTGCAGTTTGGATAGCAGCCAATATAGTTTTATGTCCTAGACTCTTAATATTAATAGTATTTTGTTCTGCTGTATTTTTAACTGTAGGCTTTTCAAACCTATATTTATTGTTGGTTTTTACTTTGAGTTTGTTATTAATAAATGTTATAGAATGGAAAAATTGCAATCATTAAATAAAAATTAATGTATATAATTGTAGATTTTTAAAATAAGAGAAATAAAAAAGGAACGACATCAAAATCGTTCCTTTTTTTTAAAATAAATTAATTTATGCTTTTGTGCTTATCAGAGCTTCTAAACCATCAATAATTACAGTGTAAAAACCAGAAAATAAACTTTTCATAGTGCTTAAATTCTCAGCAGAGGTTTTATAATTTGCACTCCAAGAAATTTCACAAGAATCATTTCCTTTAGCTGTGATTTTTACTGGCTTACATATCCTGTAATAGGAAACGGTCCAGAAATAATTTTGTACTCTAATAACATATTGTGGTTATCAAGCTTTATTAATTCTTCTTTAATTTCAGAATCATCAGGCATAAAACAACTTCTTTTGGCGCCAACGCCATCGCCTTCTACAACAGAACTTGCAATTGGTGAAATGTTTTCAATTCCTCTAAATGATGCGATGTTTTCCCAAGCTTTTGCTGCTGAAATGTTGATTGTTTTTGTTACGTTTACTTTTGACATTTTTTATGATTTAGTTATTCATTTTAATATTTCAAAAGTAATGGCAAAGTTTAATTCAAAAAAAAATAACGTTCAGAAACTATATTATTAATGATAGTTGATCGTCTATATAGCTGTATAATTCATCTTTTGGTTTTATTTTATAAAATTGAGGAATCATAAATAAACTATCAAGTAAAAGCACTTTTATTTTTGTTGTTTTATAAATATTATTGAAAGTTGAATGCGCTGCAATGCTTGTTTTTTATAAATAACTAAACGTGTATAAATATGAATTGTATGGTTTTTAATATTCAGAAAAAAACTATATTTAGGTACCTACTAACTGAACCGTTATAATAAATAAAAGACCGAGCCTTTTATTTATTATAGTTTTAACTCCATAAGAATTTAATATTGAATAAGCTGTACATTGTCTAATGTATGGTCAATACATTAACTAACAAATATTTTTATCATGATTAAAAAATAAATTTCATTTATGATAAGGCTTGCTATGGTTTTTAGTGCTTTTTTAACTATAGAGGCACAAGACAAAGAATATGTAATGTGGGAAAGTATAACACTTTCACCCGATAATACAAAGCTAAAAGTTTTAGGGGAGAATATGCGAAATCATAATATGTAGTACCATAAAGATGGGGCTTATAAGGCCTATGTCTTCAACATTTCAACAGGTCTAAATATTGGTAAGATTGTATGGGAAATGGGACAGTTTACCATTCACGTTTAGACGGATGGCCTCTGATGTGGGGGCATGATGATGACTGGAGAGATAATATTATGCCTTATATTAAAAATATGTGTAATGGAGAATATTGGAGGAAGAACAAGGACCTCTCCAATACAGCTATTTTAGATTCAAATTCAATGTCACATCCATTGTTGTCTATTAGATACTTTGAAGTTATGAAAGGTGAAGGTCACAATGTAAAAATCATATTTACACAAGTTAGTGAAACGTTTAAAGCTATGGAAGGAGAAAATCCTTGGAGTGTTTATTACAATGAGTTTCGTGAAGGGAATTTAGGAAGGCATATTGCTACGGTAAGTTCATTTAAAAACTGGGCTGAATTTGATGAAGAAGATAATAATTTTGAAGAAATTTTTATTAGAATTCACGGCGAAAATTCATGGCAACCGTTTGTGGACAATATGAACGATTTGTTTTCTAATAGTTGGGATGAAACATGGAAGTTTAATCTCAAATGGAGTGGCCATAAATAAAGCTAATTATTTATTGAAATAGTTTATTTATATAGGTGTTTAAAAAGGAATTACTTTAGGGTAATTCCTTTTTAATTACGGGTTTATTAAGGCTTTTTTTTATAATCATTCTAAACTAAATATATCAATAAAAATTGTTCATAAATACGTATCTTCGGCAACAAATTAAATTAAATAATATGTTTCAAAGATTAAAAGGATTTACCCGTGCCTTTTGGACGGCAAATATTGTAGAGCTACTTGAAAGAGGTGCTTATTATGGTGTGTTTATTGTAATTACACTTTATTTATCAAGAATTTTAGGATTCTCGGATGTGGAAGCAGCTTTAATTTCTGGTGTGTTCTCAGGTGGTTTATATTTATTGCCGACTTTTGCAGGTGCACTGGCTGATAAAATTGGATTTAAAAATTCATTGTTAATTGCATTTACGTTTTTAACAATTGGATATTTTGGTTTAGGAGTATTACCTACATTTTTAGAATCTGTTGGACTTGTAGATTATTCAAATGATATTGAATTTACCGGGTTAATTGGATCTGTTCAAAGATGGGCTATTGTACCAATTATGTTGGTGATTATGATAGGGGGGTCTTTTATAAAATCTGTGATAACAGGTACTGTAGCTAAAGAAACGACTGAGTTTAATAGAGCCCAAGGATTTTCTATTTTTTATATGATGGTTAATATAGGGGCTTTTTCAGGGAAAACGATTGTGAAACCTTTAAGAGTTGCTATGGGTGATATGGGGTTGGTTTATCTCAACTATTTTTCAGCCGGAATGACATTGATGGCTTTGTTAATGATTATTTTCTTTTATAAAAGTACTAAACACCAAGGGGAAGGAAAATCATTTTCCGATATATGGAAGGCCTTAATAAAGGTAATAACCAATGGGAGGCTAGTAACCCTTATTTTAATAATTACAGGGTTTTGGATGGTGCAGCATCAATTGTATGCAACTATGCCAAAATATGTGCTTAGAATGGCTGGTGAGAATGCTTCTCCATCATGGTATGCAAATGTAAATCCGTTAGTAGTTGTACTTACAGTTACCTTTGTTACTAGAATTATGGCAAGTAAAACACCATTATATTCAATGACAGTTGGTATGTTCATTATGCCTTTATCTGCAATTGCTATGGCATCGGGTAACTGGTTTAATGGGGGTGAAATTGATCTTGGACTTATAAGTATGCACCCAATTGCATTTATGATGATTATTGGAATTGTTTTACAAGGTTTGGCTGAATCTTTTATTTCCCCACGGTTTTTACAATTTTTCTCTTTGCAAGCACCAAAAGGAGAGGAAGGGTTGTATTTAGGTTTTAGCCATTTGCACTCTTTTCTTTCGTCAATATTAGGGTTTGGGTTATCGGGTTATTTACTTTCAAAATATTGCCCAGAGCCAAGGTTATTTGAATCAACTGAAGCTTGGGAAGTAGCCTCTGCCAACGCACATTATATTTGGTATTACTTTGCGGCAATTGCTTTGTTTTCGGCAATATCTTTAATAATTTATGGGAAAGTAATTGAAAAGAAGGATGCTAAATTAGAGACTAAATAAATGTAAGGTTTTCTAATGTATAATATCAAAAAAAGGATCTACTAAATTGTAGATCCTTTTTTTTAAGACGTTATGATTTATTTTATACGGCCTAATTTATTTTATAAAAACTACTAAATGCCTTTGTAATATAGGTGTGATCATCAACACCACTTGTTTCTCTAATTGAATGCATTGCCCACATAGGATTTCCTATGTCTACAGAAAGAATGGCTAACTGACTGGCAGAAACATTTCCTAAAGTGCCACCGCCTAACTTGTCAGAACGATTTACAAATTTTTGATAAGGTATTTCAGCTTCTTTACAAATCATCTCAAAAACGGCACTTGAATTACTATCTGTGGTATATTTTTGGTTTGCTTCAATTTTAATTACTGGGCCACCATTAATAACAGGTCTTAAAACAGGGTCGTGTTTTTCAGGATGGTTAGGGTGTAAAGCATGTGCCATGTCTGCACTTATCATAAAAGATTTATATATTGCACGTTGGGTATCTTCTTCATTTTTACCTTGTACAATGGCAATTCGCTTTAAAATATCTTTTAATATTGGGGAACCCGCACCTTGCTTTGATCGGCTTCCAACTTCTTCATTATCAAATATTGCAAGTACATTGGTTGATTTGCAAATTGGTGCTTCAACAAAAGCAGAAAGCCCTGCATGGACCATAGCTAAATCGTCTAATTTTCCTGATGAAATAAACTCCTTGTTTAACCCAATAATACTTCCTTTGGTAAAATCGTACAGGTTTAAATCGGCTTCTAAAATGTCTTCCATCGGAACATTAATTTCCTGAGATATTTTAGTTGCCAACAACAAATCATTATTAATCTCCTCATTTATTAATGTTGCAACGGGTAACATGTCTACTTGTTTATTAAGAGCAATTCCATCATTGACTTTTCTGTTAAAATGAATAGGTAAATTTGGAATAACAAGCAATGGAAATTGAAAATTCACTAAATAAGTTAAAGGATTTAAGATATCCTTCCCTTTAACACTTATTCTACCAGCAATAGACAGTGGTCTGTCAAGCCAGGTATTTAAAATAGGACTTCCGTATGTTTCTGTATTAAATTTTAAATACTTGTTTTCAACATTAATTTCAGTAGATGGTTTTATTTTAAATGTAGGTGAATCTGAATGAGCTGCAATAATTTTAAAACCATTTTCCTCAATTTCGCCGGTACCAACAGTAAATGCAAATAGAGACGTGTTATTTTGACAAACAAAGTATTTTCCTCCTTTTTTTATTTCCCATTTCTCAGTTAATTGCAATTCTGAAAAATTATTTTTTGCTAAAATATTTTTAGTATTGCTTACAACATGATATGGGCTTGGACTATCGTAAATAAAATCTATTAAGTCTTGTGCGTGCTTGTGATTTGTTTTCATGAAAATATCCTTATTATAAAAGTAGTATCAAAGATACTACTTTTAACAGATTACATTGTTTTTATGGGTTTAAAATAATACAATTAGCCGCTTATTTTCATGTGTTTTAGAAAGGTTGAATAGAGATGTTTAGTGATGCCAAACCTTTTAAGATTTAACCAAATGATGTCTATGAAAAGGTAAAATATTAGATTACAACACTTTTTTAAATAAATGTTAGTTTACTGGATTCACCAACATTATCATCAAATCTTATTCTTTAAAAAAAAATAAGCTTTAGATGTGAAATACGCTTTTGGGGTGTTTTTTGTTTGGAGATATGTTTAGCAGTGTTAAATAACAATAGAACTTATTTTTAAATGGATTTACTCTCTTTTTTTATTAAAAACCAAGTAGTGGTTATTTTTTTATTTCACTGATAATTACTAACTTGTGTGGTCAGATGTATAAGTCATTTTAAAATTGTAAGGCATGGAAAAACAAGCTATAACATTTTTCAAAACTTTATTGACAACTTCATTTCTAGGTGTTATTTTTTTTATAGGATTGCAAAATAAAGCGTTTTCAGCAAATATTATTTTAAATGATACCATTGGTTTTAATACCTATAAAGGAATTGTAGTTGAAGGGAATTCTAAAAAAACTTTAGGGTTTGCATCATTAATTGTAAACGAAACAAATATTAGTACCGTTTCAAACTCAAAGGGTGAGTTTATATTAAAAGTTCCAAAAAAATTAAGAAGAAACAGTATAACAGTATCTTTTTTAGGATTTACGAGTAAAGTTTTGAATTTATCTGAATTAAAAAAAGGGAATAATATTATTCATCTTGAAACATATGTAGAAGAACTTTCAGAAGTAAATATTACTATGAAAGACGCTCCTACTTTAATTAAAGAAATGTTGAAAAGGAAAGAACAAAATTATGCATTGGATAATTTAATAATGACTGCTTTTTACAGGGAAGCCATTAAAAAAAGAAAAACATACGTGTCACTTTCAGAAGCAATTATTATTTTGAATAAAGAGCCCTATAATAATACTAGAAATGACATATTACAGTTGCATAAATCTCGAAAAAGCACCGATTATAACAAGTTAGATACCATTGCAATTAAACATAGAGGAGGGGCGCACAGTACCGTGAATTTAGATATTATGAAAAATCCAGAGTTGTTATTGACTGAGGAGATTTTTAAAAATTATAACTTTACTTTTGATACTTCAACTAAAATTAACAATAGTATTATTTATGTTGTGAATTTTAAACCTAAAGAGAATGCTGAAAATGTGTTGTTTTTTGGTAAATTATTTATTGATGCTCAGTCATTAGCGCTTGTTAGTGCAAAATTTGAGGTTGATTTATCTGATAGTTCAAAGGCTAGTAATTTCTTTATTTTAAAAAAACCACCGAGAGTAAATGTTACTCCGGTCGAAGCAAAATATCAAGTAGATTACAGAAAACAAGGTAACAAGTGGTACCATACTTATAGTAGAATTGAATTGGGTTTTAAGGTTAATTGGAATAAAAAATTGTTTAATTCAATTTATTATTCAACTATGGAATTAGCCATTACTGACTGGTATAAAGTAAATGAAAGGAGTGAGATAAGACCAAGAGAGCGATTAAAATCTTCTGTGATTTTGAGTGATGAGGCCTCTGGTTTTTCGGATCCGGTATTTTGGGGAGAATATAATTTAATAGAACCTGAGAAACCTATTGAAACAGCAATTAAAAAAATTCAAAAACAATTAAAAAATATAACAAATTAATAATAAGGGTAATTTTGTTATACAAAAAACGCCGTCTAAATAATTTTTAGACGGCGTTTTTTATCAAGTGTTTTAAAGAAACTATATTTTCTTTAACTGATCTTTCATCATTTTAATCTGATCTTTTAAAACGCCTTGTGTATCTAATTTTTTTGCTTCATTAATTAACATAGTAGCTTCGCGCTTACGTCTTTTAGACATTGCAATACCGCCTAATTGTAATTTAGCCATAGCAATATCATGTTGCATGCTTAAGCCTAAACTCAATGCTTTTTTAAACAGTTTTTCAGCTTGGGTAAGGTTGGTTTGAGACACCATTATACCTTGTAAAAAATTATAATAACCTTCTTGTTTTCTTACTAAAGCCGTACTCGGGTTTTTTATATAAGCCAACCATTTACTTGCGCCAGCAAAATTTTGTTTTCTTAATTGCCAAAAGGCTAATAATATAAATTCATTTTTAAAATAAAACAGCACAAAAATACCGGCCAATAATATCAATGAAATTCCATTCATAATATTTCCTTCAATAAATTGAAATACGGACCAAACTAAAATTCCTGTTGCAATTACTAATTTTATATACTTATTAAACATTTTAAATAATTTTTTATAGTTTGCAAAGTTACATTTTTGCAACGGTATTCTTTATTTTTTGTAATATTTTTTAAACTGAATATAAGCAATCACTGAAATCACCGATACAATAGCAACGGCATAGTATACAAATGAAGGTGTAATAGCCTTATCTCCACTTGCGTATGAATGCAGTCCAGACAAATAGAAGTTAACACCAAAATAAGTCATTAAAATGGAGGCAAATGCAGCTACTGATAATAGATTAAAAGTAAATTTACTTCTTAGTCCCGGAACAAGGCGTAAATGTAAAACAAAAGCATATACCATAATGCTAATTAATGCCCAAGTTTCTTTTGGATCCCATCCCCAATAACGCCCCCAACTCTCATTAGCCCATTGACCACCTAAAAAGTTTCCAATAGTTAGCAATACCAAACCTACGGTTAAAGCCATTTCATTAATAATGGTGATTTCTTTAATCATAGTACCTACTTTCTTTTTATTTTTTTTGGTAGTTAGTAACATTAAAAATAAGGCAACTAAACCTAAAATCATTCCCAAAGCAAAAGGCCCGTAACTTGCTACAATTATGGCAACGTGAATCATTAACCAATATGAATTTAATACAGGTTGAAGATTCGCTATTTCTGGATCCATCCAATTCCAGTGTGCAACCATTAAAATAAACGCCGTTAAAAATGCAGTTGCGGCAATAGTCATTGATGACTTTTTCCCGAAGATTAAACCAAATAACATAGTTGCCCAGCCCACATAAATCATAGATTCATAGGCGTTACTCCAAGGTGCATGACCACTTATAATCCAACGAGCAATTAATCCGCCAGTATGTATTATAAACAAGCCAATAATTATAGCAATGCTTCCTCTAATTAAGTAGTTTATAACTTTATTATTATTGAAAATTTGAAATATTACAAATAGAAACATTAAGGTTCCTATGTACATATAATAGCTATATAGTTTTTTAAAGATATCATATTTGTTATACGCAATTTCTAAGTCAATTTTTGATGCAGAAGGATAAATAGAACTTCCATGTTTTTGTTGAAAATTGATTATACCTCCTAATATTTCATCAGCTGATGCGTAATCATTGGTTGTTTTAGCCTCTGATAAGGTTTGAATATATACGGGTAAAATTTGACGAACAAAAACAGAATCTTCATCATTAAAATTTGTGGGATTAAGCTCAGCATGAGTTATCCAAGTGTTATTTGGATCATTTGGAATTGGAAATATTTTTAAAATAGCGCCTGTTATTGCTGAATATAATAAGTTAACTCGTCTATCAACATTAATTACATCTTTTTCAAACTTACTTTTTATATTGCTTTTTTGAGCTTCAGCCTGAGTTTGTCCTATTTTATAGTTTCCTTTTATATCGAAGAAATTAGATAAAGAGGCATATTTTTGGTCGTGTGGAATCCCAATTATATCTCTTAATTTATCATTTCCTTTTTCAATATAAATAATAGGAATTTGAAACCAAATTTTTGGGTTTTGTTGAATTGATAAAAATACTTGGGTAGCATTCATATCTTCATAAGTGTCTTTTTTACTAACTTTTCGTAATAGTTGTGATGCGTAAGTATGCACTGGTTTCATACGTCCACCAGCATCTTGAATGACAACTTTACTAAATGCATCAGCATGTGAAATGTTTATTTTGTTAGAGGCCAATGCAGAGTCTATTTGTTTTTCAGAAATGGTGTGATTGTGTTGTTGTGAAAAACCAATTGTAGAAATAAATAACAAGGCTATTGTTGATAGCTTGGCCTTATGTTTTCTAATTTTTTTTAGTTTTTTTCTAAGTTTATCAAATCTGGTTTTTGGCATAAATAGAATTAAAATTAATCCAGCGTACAGTAAAAAATATCCGGCATATGTGATAGTTGAACCCCAAAAATCGTGGTTTACAGATAGGTGTGTTTCTTCGTATTCATTGGTTATGTTATAACTAGATTGAAAGAATTTATAACCTTTATAGTTTAATATATTATTCATGAAAATTCTGAAATCAAAAGTCTCATTTGGCGCAATTACCGTTACTTCACTAGCAAAAGACATTGGGCTGTTAGATCCAGGGTATTTATCTAATTGAAAATCATTCAATTTAATACTAAATGGTAATTTTAGTTTTAGAGCACCATAATTCATTCTAAAGTTAAATTTACCAACAGTAAACTGTGTGGCAGGTTGTATGCTGAATTTACTACCAATTAATTTGATGTGTTTTGTTTCGTTTCCAGCGGTAATATCAAATTCTAATTGAGCATTAGGGTTGTTATCTTTATCACCTTGTATTGTTTTATAATCGCCTTTTACAGGTTCTCTTGGTATCACAAAGGTAAGTCCTGCAATATTATGAACAGCTAATAAAGAAAAATCTTGTAAGACGTTTTTATCAATTACACCTTCAAATTTATCTGCCATTCTATAGAAGCTTCCATCTACAACAGATTGAATTTTTATACTTCCGTCAACTGTTTTAAAATCTATAGTGTTTTGCGACGGGGAGTCATACCCAATTAAAACGCCATGAACAATTTCTGAGGTTCCTTTTTTTATGTAATGATTATGTCTTCCGCTGCCACTAGATTCTACAAAAAGTAAGTAGTCACTTCCTGTTTCACTTTCTTCAAATACAGTAGTTGCATTTGGTATGTAATTAGTTAATTTAACAGCTATGTTAGTGCCCCTAAAATCAGTTTTATAATTAAAATTGTTGTGGCCTATAGATGATAATAAAATAGGAAAATGTACAGGGGTCTTTTGATCTGTACCATCATTAACTACAATACTAATGTAATTTTTTTCAGAAAAAAACACGTTGCTCACAGCGCCTTCTCTAATAGGCATAATTCCTTCATAACTAATATAACGCGTTATTCCAGCTCCAACAATAATTAAAAAGAAAGCTAAATGAAAAATTAATACAACTAACTTTGATTTTTTATATAATTTATATTTAAAAATATTTCCAAAAAAGTTAATAGCAAAAAATATCATAATACCTTCAAACCACCATGCATTGTATACCAATGCTTTTGCTGTTTCTGTACCGTGATCGTTTTCAATAAAGGTTGCAACCCCCATTGACATTGCAAAAACAAGAAACAAAACAGCTGTTATTCGGGTTGAATAAATAAAGGAAAGGAATTTGTTCATTTTATAAATTTTATTATTAAAAATAAATGAATTGCAAAAATAATGATATTTATCAGATAAATAGTTTTTAGTGTCAATATTAACAATAAATAAATATCGCAAATTGCAACGGCAAATATACATGTAACTTTTGTTACGATAGCTGATTATTGTCATTTAAAAAAAATCAAATGACACTTAATTATGCGTTAGAATTTTTAATTTAGTAGCTTAGTGAATTATTATCTATTGAATGAAAAAATTAAGTCTTTATCAACTTCATTTTGACAGTTATTTAAACATTAAAAGGCCCGATAGCTTTTGTAAATAACAATTATATTTTTGTGAATCATTCACATATTTCATTTATTTTCAGAATTTAAAACTTATTATTATGGAATTACCATACGCAGAACCGTATAAAATAAAAATGGTTGAACAAATTAAGCGTTCAACAAAAGAGCAACGAATAAAATGGATTAAAGAGGCTAATTATAATTTGTTCAACTTATCATCAGATAAAGTATTTATTGATTTATTAACAGACTCTGGAACTGGAGCCATGAGCGATAAACAATGGGCTGAAATGATGGTTGGTGATGAAAGTTATGCCGGTTCATCATCGTTTGAAAAATTAAAAGAAACGGTAAAAAGCATTACTGGGTTTAAGTACTTTTTACCTACCCACCAAGGAAGAGCAGCTGAAAATGTATTGTTTTCAGCACTGATCAAGGAGGGGGATATTGTACCTGGAAATTCACATTTTGATACAACCAAAGGTCATATTGAATTTAGAAAAGCAACCGCTGTTGATTGTACCATTGATGAAGCTTTTGACACTTCAGTGGTACATCCTTTCAAAGGAAATGTTGATTTATTAAAATTAGAAAATGTTTTTAAAAGCCAGCCTAAGGAAAAAATTCCTTTTGTAGTTTTAACAATTACTTGTAATAGTGCGGGAGGCCAACCAGTATCAGTTCAAAATACTAAAGAAGTTTCTAACTTATGTAAACAATATGGAATTCCCTTATATTTTGATGCTGCTCGTTTTGCTGAAAATGCTTATTTCATAAAAAAAAGAGAGAAAGGATATGAAGATAAAACAATTAAAGAAATTGTTAAAGAGGTTTTTTCATATGGAGACGGCATGACTATGAGTGCAAAAAAAGATGGCTTAGTTAATATGGGTGGATTTATTGCTTTAAATAATGAAGAGGTATTTAAACAAGCTACTGTTTTTAATATTATGTTCGAAGGTTTTATTACATATGGTGGAATGAATGGCAGAGATATGGGCGCACTGGCTGTTGGCTTAGATGAATCTACGGAGTTTAATTATCTAGAAAGTAGGGTGGAACAGGTAGCCTATTTAGGAAATAAACTTGTAGATTATGGCGTTCCAGTGCAACGTCCTATTGGAGGTCATGCTATTTTCTTAGATGCAAATAAATTTGTTCCAACCATTCCTAGGGAAGAATTTAGAGCTCAAGCTTTGGCCATTGAGTTATATGTAGTTGGGGGAATAAGAGGTGTAGAGATTGGAACCGTTTTGGCTGATAGAGATCCTTTTACTCGAAAAAACCGTTTTCCTGAGTTGGAATTAGTACGATTGGCCATTCCTAGAAGGACTTACAGTAATAATCATATGAATTATGTTGCAGCTGCTTTAAAAAATGTATATGATAGTAGAAAAAATGCAAAATCAGGTTATGTAATTGTTGATGAAGCACCTATTATGAGACACTTTACTGTTAAATTCAGTAAAATATAATACATGCTTGTCTTTTTTTTCTAATTTTACAATCAGGAAATTGAAAAAATAAAAAAGATATGATGTTATCACGTGCAAGTAAATATGCAATTCTGTCAACCTTGTTTTTGGCAGAAAATGCAAGTGAAGAAAAAAAAATAAGTGTTAAAGTAATAGCCGAAAGCATTGAAGTGCCTAGTCCTTTTTTAGCAAAATTATTTCAACAACTTGTACGTGGTAAAATTATTTCTTCAACCAAAGGGCCTAACGGAGGTTTTTATTTATCAAATTTAAATGCTAAAAAAACGGTACTGGATATTATTGAAAATATTGATGGTTTAGATAAATTGAATGATTGTTTTTTAGGTTTAAATACATGTGATTCAAAAAATCCATGCCCAGTACATTTCATTGTTGAGCCTTTTAAAAATAATATTTTAGGGAAATTTAGAGACAAGACCATTGTAGAGTTTTCAAAAGAAATTACTGAATCAGGTAGGGTGCTAACTTTAAAAGATATTAGTCCTGAAATCATCAAAAAAAATTAAGTGTTGTTAAATTTACTTTTGGCATTACCTCGCTAATTGAAAGGTTAAGTGTTTGAAACTTAAAGGCTGGGTATTTTTTAGAATATTGAAATAACAACTAATAAAACTCAATAAATATTGGTTGCTTAAAAATTATACAAAGGTTTTCTTTTTATTTGGCACATAGCATATGTTGCTATTGTTTGCATTACTTATTGGGCATTTTCAATCGGTGGCACTTATTATGCTGAAAAAGCAAAAAAATATTTCCTTATTATGTTTGAAAAATAATGGTAATTGATATGCGGTTAGCAAGTGCATTTTAATGTTTTTAAATGCCAAATAGTATTAAAGTTGACTGTGGTAGGCTAGGTGATTAAGTGCTACTATGATTGAGTGTTTATATTGAATTGAGATGACAAAAATGGTTTGTAATTTTTTTGAAGTCAACATCGTGATCCTTCCAT
>Ga0224504_10000183_pt1 | contig 26992 bp, 19 predicted proteins | sample SF_Oct11_sed_USG_3_FD_170160 | JGI IMG/M metagenome (GOLD analysis project Ga0224504, IMG submission 170160) | Sediment microbial communities from San Francisco Bay, California, United States - SF_Oct11_sed_USGS_24 | ecosystem: Environmental > Aquatic > Marine > Sediment | place: USA...
CGGCTGTCGCAAGGCGCCTGCGGCGACGGTGAGTTTGGGACGGTAAGCTGACGTTTTGACCCGTTTCGTCGGCTCCGCCCCTGACTCCGGACCTGGATAAGGCGCTTCACTGACGCCCGGGTATGACCCTTAAGCGACATGCCGCTGTTTAGAAACTTCTCCCCTGCCTGCATTATTTAGCTTGACCGTCCTGTCCCTCCTTCCCGTGGTCTACAAGAAGACCAAGGTGCGCGCACGCCGGTTCTATGGCCCCGTCGGCAATGTCAGCGCTGGCGCCGCCGCCTCCACGTCGGGCGCCTGTAAGCTCAACAGAATCGACAAGGTCAGCATGATCCGTTTACTGGTCACGTCCGCGTGCTCGATATAGAACCAGTGATCCTGGTAGCGGACTGCAACATAGGCGCGCGCGGGGGGCTCCTTCTGGCTGCGTATGCGAAACGGGATTGGCGGCGGCGCAACGCCACCGGCAGTCGCGACCCCTATCGGGATTACCCGTCCCTCCTGTTGATGAACCTTCGGGACCACGGTGCCCCGCGCCAAGAACGACATCATCGCCAACAGCGACCGGGGTTGAAACGTCAACTCGTCGGCCTGTCGCTGCGTGTAGCGCTCGGTGATGCGGAAGACGTTCGTCTTGAGGTCGAGGCCGAGCTCGCGCTTGAGCGCCTGGAGGCGGTCGCGAGCCTTGCCGGTGGCTTTCCTGTCGAAGACGAAATACCGCGTTTCCGAATCATCGCCCTTGCCTCGACTGACCTCGATCAAGTCCTCATCGGCAAGTTCCACGAGCGTTCGTATCAAACGCTGGAACCGTTCCAACTTTTCAAGATCCTTTCGGAACTGTCTTTCCCGATCAACGTCTCCCGGAGCGGGGACGGACCCAAAGGACATGTTCTCGACATCGCCGACCCGCTGCACCCCAATCGCCATGAGCAGGTCCGTGGGCCATCCCGCTTGCGCGGCGCCGAAGAACAGCTCGGTCGGTATCGGCGACATCATCTGCCGAGCGAATTCCTGGCCCGAGACCGGCAGGTACGTCACGGTCGGCCGCTCGGAATAGCCGAGGTTGGCGCTGCCGGTAATGCTGCTCGGCGCCGCACCGATGCCTTGGGTGCCGGCCACGCCCACGTCGCCTTCGTAGGTGTATTGCGTGAGCACGGAGGATACCTTGAGGAACAGCGGCATCTCGAGGTAGCGAATTCGCACCAGGTTGAGCAGCATCTGCTCGCGCCCCGATTGAACGATGGCCGCGTTGTAGCTGAAGTTGTCGCCTGGCACGCGACCCGGGCCCAAGGAGCCGCAACCCACCACGCCGAACACGACGACGACACCAATCAGGCGCAAAGACCTTTTAATTCCAAGCAGCAGGGAGTTTTGCTTCTCGCCAACGTCCATAAAGCTCCAATCCATCCTCCAGCGAAGTCGACACGTGTCGGATGAAATCGCTATGCCGTCCCGGCCCAGGGAAATTTCAGGCCAAATCGAGTGTAAAACTCTAACAAGGAACCACAAGATCGAACAGCACCGGCTTACGGAACTATAACCACGCAACTGCAGGCCGGAGTCCGGAGTTGGCTAGACTCGCTCCTCGCGGATACGTCCGCCGCACGGTGAGTTTACCCCCGATTCCGGACGTGAGCCCGCGAATGTTGGGAATCGTCCCGATGTCTTCCGGGTTGCCCTCGAGTCCGGACGTAGCCGGGGTTCGCTGCATCTCTTCCAGCGCCCCGACAACCCGCTTCCATAGGGCATAGCTGTACATGTCGCCAATCAACATTGTGCGGCCCGGCAGGCCTGGTTCACAGTCCCTCGCGGAGAGGTTTGAGCCAGGCGTCGATCCGCTCGCGGTTCACGCCGAAGTCGCTCTTCCCGTATACGGAGCGACTGTAAATGGCGAGCGTGGATTGTGAAAACGAAACGGAGATGAACCGCACCGTAATGATATCGGGAAAGCGGAATCGCACTGAACGCTGAACGTAATCGAACTGCTGGCCTTCCTCGTCCTCCGCCAAGAATTCGACACGCGGCTGAACTGCAACAACCTCGCGCCAACGCTCGCGCAGCCGATCAACGGAGACGTCGAACACCGGGCTGTCGGCGTGCGGGTTGGCGCTGCAAAAACCAGGCGGACACGACAGGAACTGGTTCGGTTTGTCCGTGAGCTTCAACTCTGCAAAGTCGACGGCCTCGACATCGCCGACGGCGAAAAGAGCAGTGAGGGGCCGCTCACCCAAGGAGGTAAAAAGGAGCACGGCCGCCACGATGACGACAAACAAAACACCGATCGACAGGTACGTTAGAATAGTCTTCATCTCCGGGTCATCTTAATCGGGATCTCCCAGTCCACGACGATATCGTCGTCGCCAAGATTGCCAACGCAAGTCTCAAGGTCGGCGATGCCATCTACATCTACGGCAAGGGCTTAACGATGATCGGCGGGATCAAGAGCATCCAGCTTGATGATGTCAACCATGATGCCACGGAAACACGGGCGAGCGCGAGGTAGGTCTGGTGCTCGGTATCCGCGCGAAGAATGGATGCGAACTAATCCGGTTCACCTAATCCACCTGGCAAGTTCGGGTATGGCACGCGGAATGACCACTCCCGTGGCTACTCTTGCCCGTCCTGAGCCGCCTCGAACCTCGTCCGTTCGCGGCCGGAGAGCTGACCTTCCAGCCGCGCAACGTTCCTCTTGTTCGGCTCCCATGACCCTCGAGGCGGGCAGCTAGGAGAACTAGGCTCTTGCGGAGTCCATGCTATAAGGGTGTATCGATGCTCGGGAGGGAAGACATGACGGATACATTGCTGGCCGGAATAGACGGCAGCGAGGACGGCAAGCGCGCGGCGGAATTCGCGGCGGCGCGGGCCAAGGCCGCCAAGGCGCGCCTCGTGGTGGCCTATGTGATCGAGTGGTCGCCCTACACCTTCAATACGCCGGAAGAGAACGAAATGCGCCACAAGCGGCGAGAGGAGGAGATCGACCGGGCCAAGGCCCAGGTTCTCGATCCTCTCGTCGCCGCGCTGAAGAGCTCCGGGATCGAGGTGCAGGGGTTGGTGCGGCACGGGCACCCGGCGCAGGTGCTGAGCGACTTGGCCGGGGAGACCGGTGCCTGCCAGATCTTCATCGGCAGGCGCGGCATTTCCAGGATGGCAGCCCTGCTGTTCGGCAGCGTTGCCGGAACGCTGGTGCAGATCTCGCCGGTTCCTGTCACCGTAGTCCCCTGAACCCATAAGGCCCTATGCCGGGCCTCCGCAGACGACTTCGTCGGGTCGCCTGCGGGAGGCCCGAGGCCACTCATACGATAAGCCTAGGGAGGCATTGATGAGACATAAACTTGCCGCCGCCTTGCCGGCGTTTTTCTGGACCCCGGCCGCGCTGGCGCAGGAAGCCCAAGAGCCAGGTATCGACGCCGTCATCAACGAGGCAATCGCGCCGATCTCCGATGCGATCGTCAGCGTGATCTTCTATTCCGTGCCGGTCTTCGGCACGCAGTTTCCCTTGATCGTGCTGTGGCTCGTCATCGCCGCGGCGATTGCCACGGTCTATTTCAAATTCATTGCGTTTCGCGCCTTCAAGCATGCCCTGGAGCTGATCCGGGGCGACTATACGGATCCCAAGGACGCCGGCGAGGTCTCCCACTTCCAGGCGCTGGCAACCGCGCTCTCGGGCACCGTCGGGCTCGGCAACATAGCGGGAGTGGCCATTGCCGTCTCCATCGGCGGGCCGGGCGCCACCTTCTGGATGATTCTGGCCGGTCTCATGGGCATGTCGCTCAAGTTCGCCGAGTGCACGCTCGGCGTCAAATACCGCAACGTGTATGCGGACGGAACGGTCTCGGGCGGCCCCATGTACTACCTGAGCAAGGGCCTGGGCGAAAAGAACATGGCCGGCCTCGGCAAGTTCCTGGCGGTGTTCTTCGCCGTCTGCTGCATCGCCGGCGCGCTGGGCGGCGGCAACATGTTCCAGGCGAACCAGTCCTTCCAGCAGATCGTGAACGTGACCGGGGGCGAGGACGGCTTCATGGCCGACAAGGGCTGGCTGTTCGGCCTGGTCGTCGCGGTCATCGTCGGGTCCGTGATCATCGGCGGCATCAAATCCATTGCCAGGGTGACCGAAAAGGTCGTGCCCTTCATGGCCGTGATCTATTGTACGGCGGCGCTGGTCATCATCCTTGCCAACATCACCGAAGTGCCGACCGCCTTCGCCGCCATCTTCACCGGCGCGTTCAGCCCGGAAGGCGTCGCCGGCGGCGCGATCGGCGCGCTCATCCAAGGGTTCAAGCGTGCCGCCTTCTCCAACGAGGCGGGCGTCGGATCGGCGTCGATCGCGCACTCGGCGGTGCGCACCAAGGAGCCGATCACCGAAGGACTGGTGGCGCTGCACGAGCCCTTCATCGATACGGTAGTGATCTGCACGATGACGGCGCTCGTCATCGTCATCACTGGTTCCTATTCCAACGAGGCGGGGATGAGCGGGGTGGAGCTGACCTCTTCGGCCTTCGAGAGCGTCTTTCCCTGGTTTCCCTACATCCTTGCCGTGGCGGTGATCCTGTTCGCCTTCTCGACCATGATCTCCTGGTCCTATTACGGCTTGAAGAGCTGGACCTATCTGGTGGGCGAGAACAAGACGGCGGAGCTCGTCTTCAAGCTCGTCTTCTGCATCTTCGTGGTCATCGGCTCCTCGATGAGCCTCGGTCCCGTGGTGGACTTCTCGGATTCCGCCATCTTCGCAATGGCGATCGCGAACATCATCGGGCTCTACATCCTGCTTCCGGTCGTCAAGAAGGACCTGGCGTCCTATTGGGCGCGCCTGAAAGCCGGCGAGATCAAGAAGTACCGGACGGCATGGCTCATCCACACCGAATGAAGCGCCGGACCGGTTTTCATTGGCGCTTGCCCGGCATCTGCCCCGGGTGCTGCCGCGGAGGAGATGCCATGACAGTGGACGAGGACCCGCCCTTCACTGTCGGCATCGCAGGAAGAGTACCTGCTGATCGATCCGGAGACTCGGGATCTCGCCGGCGATCCATCTGTGTCCGTCTTGGAGGAATGCACCCGGCGGGTGGGCGCGCGAGTGTCGCCTCTCGGCACCAATCCGCGATGCGATCCCGTGATCCGCGCCCGCCGCGCTTCGCCCTGCGCCGACATCGGTTCGATGATGTCCGGTTCCAACACCAGGAGGGTGTCGGTTGTCCCGCCTGCAACCGCCCGAGGCTTGCGCACAGCCGGGGAATGGAGTGTAACTAGCGCTCGTCACGCGCTTGGCGGATCGGCCGCCGGCGCCAGGTGAGCGGGCGCGAGACCATGAGCCATGTCTTCCATCGCCAAACCGGGCACGACTACCCCGTGGCGGCCTATGGCGAGGGGCCGTACATCGTCGATGCGGCCGGCAAGCGCTACCTCGACGCGTCTGGCGGGGCGGCGGTGTCGTGCCTCGGGCACAGCCACCCGGCGGTGATCGCGGCGATCAAGGCGCAGCTCGACAAGATCGCCTTCGCGCACACGGCCTTCTTCACCACCGAGGCCTCGGAGGCGCTGGCCGACCTGCTGGTCGAACGGGCGCCCGAGGGGCTGTCCCGCGTGCACTACGTCTCGGGCGGCTCGGAGGCCAACGAGACCGCGCTCAAGCTGACCCGCCAGTACTTCCTCGAGCTCGGCCAGCCCACGCGCCACCGCTTCATCGCCCGGCGCCAGAGCTATCACGGCAACACTCTGGGCGCGCTCGCCGTCGGCGGCAACATGTGGCGGCGCGAGCCCTACAGGCCGATGCTGATCGAGACCAGCCACATCGCGCCCTGCTACGCCTACCGCGACCAGCGGCCGGAGGAGAGCGAGGCCGACTACGGCCGGCGCGTCGCCGACGAGCTGGAGGCCGAGATCCTGCGCCTCGGGCCCGAGACCGTGGCCGCCTTCATCGCCGAGCCGGTGGTCGGCGCGACCGCCGGGGCCGTGCCGCCGGTGCCGGGCTACTTCAAGCGCATCCGCGAGATCTGCGACGCCCACGGCGTGCTCTTGATCCTCGACGAGGTGATGTGTGGCATGGGCCGCACCGGTACGCTCTTCGCCTGCGAGCAGGAGGGCGTGGTGCCGGACCTCCTGACCTGCGCCAAGGGCCTCGGCGCCGGCTACCAGCCGCTCGGCGCGGTGCTGGTCGGCGACCACGTCTACCGGGCGATCGCCGAGGGCAGCGGCGCCTTCCAGCACGGCTTCACCTACATCGGCCACCCGACCGCCTGCGCGGCGGCGCTGGCCGTGCAGCAAACCATCGAGGCCGAGGGCCTGCTCGACAACGTCCGGCGCCGGGGCGCGGCCCTCAGCCAGGCGCTGGAGGCGCGCTTCGGCAGCCACGAAAGGGTCGGCGATATCCGCGGCCGGGGCCTCTTCCTCGCCCTCGAGCTGGTGCAAGACCGGGCGAGCAAGACGCCGCCCGACCCGGCCGCCGGCCTGCCCGCGCGGATCAAGCAGGAGGCCATGGAACGCGGCCTGATCTGCTATCCGGGCGGCGGCACGATCGACGGCCGGCTGGGCGTCCACGTCCTGCTCGCGCCGCCCTTCATCATCGGCGAAGAGCACGTGAGCGAGATTGTCGACAAGCTGGCCGGCGCGCTGGAGGCAGCCTTGGCCGAGGCCGCGGCGGCCTGATGGCCGTCCGATGCCAATACTCGAAAGCCGTGACTCCTCGCCTCGCGGGCGCTCCGGCGCAGCGGGATGGCCGCTCCTTCGACAGGCTCAGGATGAGGCTTCGAGATGCGTTCTTCGAACGCTCCTCATCCTTCGACAGGCTCAGGATGAGGATGGGTGTTTCAAATCAGCACTTCACCTCATGCTGAGCTTGTCGAAGCATGTGGAGCCGCCTCTCCTCGCCCCGCCAACTCATGCTGAACCTCCTCATCCCGAGCTTGTTGAGGGACGAAGCATGGCCGTCTGATCCCCTCACCTCCGGAGCCTTGTCCATGCGCAGACTCTTTCTCTTCGTCCTCTTCCTCGGCCTGGCGGCCGGCGGCGGCGCGCGCGGCGCCGAGCGGATCGTCGTCGTCGGCACAGCCCCGGTCGCGGGGGTCTACTATCCCGCCGGCGGGGCGCTCTGCCGCCTGGTCAACCAGGCGCGCCAGGACCACGGCCTGCGCTGCCTGGTCGAAAGCACCGCCGGGTCCGATGACAACCTGCGCCGCCTGCGCGCGGGCGAGCTGGATTTCGCGCTCCTCCAGTCGGACTGGCAGTACTACGCCGGTCAGAAGGACGCCGGCGCCAAGCCCAGGGAGGGCGAGGCCAAGGAGGACGAGGCCGCGGGGAGCGAGGCCAACGTGGCCTTGCGCGCGGTGCTGTCGCTGCACGCGCAGCCGTTCACGCTTCTGGCCTCGCCGGAAAGCGATATCGCCAAGCTCGAGGACCTCAAGGGCAAGCGCGTCAACCTGGGCCCGGCGGGCTCCGTGCAGCGCGCCGCGGGAGAGGTGCTGGTCGAGGCGCTCGGCTGGAAGAAGACGGACTTCGCCGAGGTCGCCCAGATGGCCGCCGGCGAGCAGGTCGAGGCGCTCTGCGGCGGCCGGATCGATGCCTTTCTGATGCCGATCAGCCACCCGAACGGGCTGATCGGCGCGGCGACCGACCGCTGCCGGGCGCGGCTGGTCCCGGTCGAGGGCCGGGCGGTCGACCTGCTGCTGGCGACCTGGCCGTTCTACTCGCGGGCCGTGATCGCCGGCGGCACCTACCTGGCCAATCCCGGGTCCGTCCGGACCTTCGGCCTGCGGGCCACTCTCGTGACCTCCGAGAAGACGCCGGACGAGACCGTCTACCGGATCGTGCAGAGCCTTTTCGAGCAGATCGACGCCTTCCGGGCACAGCACCCGGCGCTGGCGGAACTCGAGCCCTCGGACATGGTCTCGCAAGGCAACAGCCTGGCGCTGCACGAGGGCGCGCTGCGCTACTACCGGGAACGCGGCTGGAAGTAGCAACGGTCATTTGGGGTGGTCTTTTACGGCGAACATGTGTTCAATGGACACCGCACAGGCTGCCGGAAACGCCTAAAACAAACTGGCAGGGGGACCCCAATCATGGCTTCATCCACGTTCGGCGCGCCATGCCATCTTGCGGCGTCCCATCTTGCGGCGTGGACGGCGGGCGGGACCGGCCCTGAGATCGGCCCCGCGGCCGGGACGGGAAGTTCCGTTGCCTAGCCGGCACGGCCTGTTTCGAATCATCATGCGCGGAGCGCAACATTCGCGCACAACAGCAGGGAGACGTACTCCATGAAAAAGGTAGCTTTGACCTCCGTGGCACTGGCCTTTGCCGCCGGTCTCGTCGCCGGGGCGTCCGGCGCGGCGACCGCGGCGGAGCAGCAGTTCGTCAGCATCGGCACCGGCGGCGTGACCGGCGTCTACTACCCGACCGGCGGCGCCATCTGCCGTCTGGCGAACAAGGGCCGCAAGGAGCACGGCGTGCGCTGCTCGGTCGAGTCGACCGGCGGCTCGGTCTACAACATCAACACGATCCGCGCCGGCGAGCTGGACTTCGGCGTCGCCCAGTCGGACTGGCAGTACCACGCCTATAACGGCACCGCGAAGTTCGAGGCCCAGGGCCCGTTCAAGGAGCTGCGGGCGGTCTTCTCGGTGCACGCGGAGCCCTTCACCGTCGTGGCGCGGGCCGATTCCGGCATCAAGACCTTCGACGACCTCAAGGGCAAGCGGGTCAACATCGGCAACCCGGGCTCGGGCCAGCGCGGCACCATGGACGTGGTGATGGGGGCGCTCGGCTGGTCGAAGGGCGATTTCGCGCTGGCCTCCGAACTGAAGTCCTCCGAGCAGGCCCAGGCGCTCTGCGACAACAAGATCGACGCCATGGTCTTCACGGTCGGCCATCCCTCGGGCTCGATCAAGGAGGCCACGACCTCCTGCGCCTCGGTGCTCGTGCCGGTCACCGGATCGGCGATCGACAAGCTGGTCGCGGACAACGACTACTACCGATCGGCTACGATCCCCGGCGGCATGTACACCGGTACGGCCGGCGATACTGAGACCTTCGGCGTGGGCGCGACCTTCGTCTCCTCGACCCGGGTGCCCGACGAGGTGGTCTACGTGATCGTACAGTCGGTGTTCGAGAACTTCGACCAGTTCAAGAAGCTGCACCCGGCCTTCGCCAACCTCGATCCCAAGCAGATGATCAAGGACGGCTTGTCCGCGCCGCTGCATCCCGGCGCCGTGAAGTACTACAAGGAGAAGGGCTGGATGTAAGGCCAAGGGATCGCGGGCGGAAAGCGATATGGCTTTCCGCCCGTTTTGCCTCGGCGGCGATGGTGCGATGGAACGAGAACGGCGGCTGGAGTCCGGCTTCGAAATCGGACAGGAATTCTGGGACGGCAGGATTTGAGAGTCGGTTCATCTTGCGGGGTTGTGGCGGCCGTGGCGCTCGGTGCGCTGGTGACGCTCGCCGCCGGGCCGGTACGTTCGGCGGAGATGTTCGTCGGCACCGGCAGCAAGTCCGGGGTCTACTACCAGGTCGGCCGTGCGATCTGCCGGTTGCTCAATGCCGGGACGGTGCGCCATGGCTTCACCTGCCAGCCGCTGTCGACCGCGGGGTCGATCTTCAATCTGACCAATGTCCGGGCCGGCCGGCTTCACCTCGGCGTAGCCCAGTCCGACTGGCAGTACCATGCGGTCAGGGGGACGCGGGCCTTCGATGGCATCGGTCCCGATCCCGACCTGAGGTCGCTGTTTTCGGTTCACAGCGAACCCTTTACCGTGGTGGCGCGGCAGGACGCCGGTATTCACATGTTCCGGGATCTCAAGGGCAAGCGGGTCAACATCGGCAACCCGGGCTCGGGTCAGCGGGCCACCATGGAGGTGGTCATGCAGGCGGAAGGCTGGACCAAGAGCGTCTTTTCCCTGGCCAATGACTTGCCGGCCTCGCAGCAGTCGCTGGCCCTGTGCCACGACCGGGTGCAGGCGATGGTCTATACGGTCGGGCATCCCAACGCGTCCGTGGGTCAGGCGGCGGGCCTGTGCAACGCGGTCATCGTCGAGGTCAAGAGCCCGGCGATCGACAGGCTGGTCGAGGACAATCCCTTCTATGCCTACACGGAGATTCCAGGGGGTATCTACAGCGGCAATCCCGATCCGGTGGTCACCTTCGGCGTCAAGGCCACGGTCGTGGCCTCCGCCAGGCTCGACGCGGACACCGTCTACACCGTGGTCAAGGCCGTGTTCGAGAACCTGGACCGGTTCAAGAAGATGCATCCGGCCTTCGGCGGCCTGGAGGCGGGGGGGATGGTCAAGGACGGTCTCTCGGCGCCGCTGCACGAAGGCGCCTTGCGATACTACCAGGAGCGGGGGCTCATGTAGGTTCCGGTGGCCTGGCGGGCGCCGGTGGCCGGGCACAGAGCCGACGAGGGGAAACATATGAGTGAAGACAAGACTGCCGGCAAGGCGACGGCCGACGACCAGCTGGAGGAGCTCACCACGGCGGATACCGGCGGGCGGGCTCCGGTCGGTACGGTCGGCAAGGTGCTGGCCGGCGTGGCGCTGGCCTGGTCGTTGTTCCAGCTGTGGATCGCGTCGCCCTTGCCGTTCATGGCGGCGAAATGGCTGCCGGTGCTGAACGATACCCAGACCCGCTCGATCCACCTCGCTTTCGCGATCTTCCTCTCTTTCACCGCCTTCCCGGCGCTCAAGCGGTCGCCGCGCGACCGGATCCCGGGTCACGACTGGATCTTCGCCGTCGTCGGCGCGTTCTGCGGCGCCTATCTGTTCCTGTTCTACGAGGCACTATCGGAGCGGCCCGGGCAGCCGACCGGCATGGACCTCTGGGTCGCCGGAATCGGCATGCTGCTGCTGCTGGAGGCCACGCGCCGCGCCCTGGGGCCGCCGCTGATGGTCGTCGCCACGGTCTTCCTGGCCTACGTGTTCTTCGGCGATCAGCCCTTCGTCCCCGAGGTGATTCAGTGGAAAGGCGCGTCCTACTCCAAGGCGATGTCGCATCAGTGGCTGGCCACCGAGGGCGTGTTCGGCATCGCCCTCGGCGTGTCGACCAGCTTTGTGTTCCTCTTCGTGCTGTTCGGGGCCCTGTTGGACAAGGCCGGGGCCGGCAACTATTTCATCAAGGTGGCCTTTGCCCTGCTCGGGCACATGCGCGGGGGGCCCGCCAAGGCGGCCGTGGTGTCTTCGGGCATGACCGGGCTGATCTCGGGGTCCTCGATCGCCAACGTGGTGACCACGGGGACCTTCACGATCCCGCTGATGAAGCGGGTCGGCTTCCCGGCCGAGAAGGCCGGCGCCGTCGAGGTGGCGGCCTCCACCAACGGCCAGCTCACGCCGCCGATCATGGGCGCCGCGGCCTTCTTGATGGTCGAATACGTCGGCATCTCCTACATCGACGTGATCAAGCACGCCTTTCTGCCGGCGATCATCTCCTACATCGCCCTCGTCTACATCGTTCACCTCGAGGCTTGTAAGGCCAACATGCGGGGGCTGCCGCGGCGGACCTCGCGGCCCTTCGTCTATTCCTTGCTGTCCTTCGGTTTCACCGTATTGGGCCTGATCATCCTGACCGGCGCCGTCTACTACGGCATAGGCTGGGTCAAGGTCGCCTACGGCGACATGGCGCTCTCGATCGTCCTGGGCTTCATCCTGGTGACCTACGTCGGTCTGCTCTGGTACGCGACGCGGTTCCCGGAGCTGATCGTCGACGATCCGAACTCCGCGGTGGTCGAGCTTCCGGAAGCCGGGCCGACGATCAAATCGGGCCTCTATTTCCTGCTGCCGGTCGTGGTGCTGGTCTGGTGTCTGACGGTCGAGCGCTTCTCGCCGGGGCTGTCGGCCTTCTGGGCAACCGTGTTCATGACGTTCATCGTGGCCACCCAGCGTCCGCTCCAGGCGGTGTTCCGCGGCCGGGGGCAGGTCCAGGGGGCGATCACCCAGGGCCTCCGGGAGCTGTTGGACGGGCTGATCGCGGGCGCCCGCAACATGATCGGCGTCGGCGTCGCCACGGCGGCCGCGGGCATCGTGGTCGGCACGGTAACGCTCACCGGCATCGGCCTGGTGATGACCGAATTCGTCGAGTTCATCTCCGGCGGCAACCTTATGCTGATGCTGCTGTTCACCGCGTTCATCAGCCTGATCCTCGGCATGGGCCTGCCGACGACCGCCAACTACATCGTCGTCTCGACCCTGATGGCGCCGGTCATCGTCACGCTGGGCGCGCAGTCCGGCCTCATTGTCGAGCTGATCGCGGTACACATGTTCGTCTTCTATTTCGGCATCCTCGCCGACGACACGCCGCCGGTCGGTCTCGCGGCCTTCGCCGCGGCCGCCATCGCCCGCAGCGACCCGATCAAGACGGGCATACAGGGGTTCATGTACGATATCCGCACGGCGATCCTGCCGTTCCTGTTCATCTTCAACACCGACCTTCTGCTGATCGACGTCACCCTGTGGCAGGCCATCGCGGTCTTCGCGGTCGCCACGGTGGCCATGCTGTCCTTCGCGGCCGCGACCCAGGGGTATTTCATCGTGCGCAGCCGGATCTGGGAATCCCTGGCGCTGGTGTTGGTCGCCTTCACGCTGTTCCGTCCGGGCTTCTGGCTGGACAGGATGCAGCCGCCGTTCGAGACGGTTCCCCCTGTCCAGCTGGCCGAGGTGGCGTCGGGGGCGCCGGCGCATAGCGAGCTGCGCCTGAAGGTCGAGGGCGAGGACCTGACGACCGGGGGGATGGTCTCCAAGACCGTTCTGCTGCCCTTGGGCTCGGTCGGCGACGGCGTGGCCCGCTTGGCGGAGAACGCCGGGATCGAGGTGCGCGAGGAGGACGGCAAGATCCTGATCGACAACATCACCTTCGGCAGCCCGGCCGAACAGGCGAAACTGGATTTTGACTGGGAGATCACGACCGTCGAGCTCCCGGCCTCGCGGATGCCCAAGGAGGTCTTCTACATCCCGGCCTTGGCCCTGCTCCTGTTCGTCTACTACCTCCAGCGCCGGCGCCGGCCGGGCGAAAAATCCGCCGCGACCGCCGGGGCCGGCGCCTGACCCGAAGGAGTCCCTAGACCATGTACAAGGAGATCCTGCTGCCGATCGATCTGAACGACCCCGTGACGCAGGAAAAGGCCGTCAGCACGGCGATCGAATACGCGAAGGCCTTCGGGGCGCGGCTTCACGCCGTGACCATTGTGCCGGACCTGGGGGTGGGCGTGGTCGGCACCTTCTTCCCCGAGGACTATGCCCAGAAGGCCAAGGCGGCGGCCGAGGCCGAGCTGCGCGACTTTGTGAAGCGGCGCGTGCCCGACGGGGTCGTGGCCGAGCACGCGGTGGCGCTGGGCACGATCTACGAGGAGATCATCGAGTACGCCAAGGAGATCGGCGCCGACCTGATCGTCATGGGCTCGCACCGCCCGGAGCTGAAGGACTATCTGATCGGGCCGAACGCCTCGCGGGTGGTGCGCCACGCCGACTGCTCGGTCTTGGTCGTGCGCGGCTAGCCAAGCGGGATCGGCGCATGGGGACCGCATGGCCCCTGGGCCGGCTGGCTGCCGTCGTGCTGCTCCTGGCGCCGGTCCCCGCCTGCGCGGCCGACGCGAGACCGGATGTACCGTTACCGGAGCTTGTCGCGGTCCCGGCGGGGCCCTATATCGCGGGCTCGGACCGGGACGAGCGGGAAATGGCCTACCGGCTGGACGAGGCCGCTTACGGCCACGGACGCACCCGCGAATGGAAGTGGTACGAGAACGAGCCGGCCCGCGGGCGCCGCGAGACCGGCGCCTATCGGATCACCCGGACGCCGATCACCAATGCCCAGTACGCCGCCTTCGTGACCGCCACCGGACACCGGCCCCCGGACGTCGACCCGGCGACCTGGGCCGGCTATCGCCTGATCCACCCCTACGAAAGAACACGCCGCCACGCGTGGCGGGACGGCCGGCCGCCGCCGGGGCGCGACGACCATCCGGTGGTGCTGGTCAGCCACGCCGATGCCGGGGCCTTTGCCGCCTGGTTAACCGAGGAGACCGGCCGGGTCTGGCGGCTGCCGCTCGAGGCTGAATGGGAGAAGGCGGTGCGCGGCAGCGATGGCCGGGTCTTTCCCTGGGGCGACGGCTGGGACCCGGACCGGGTCAACAGCCACGATCGGGGCCCTTTCGACACCCTGCCGGTCGGCAGCTTTCTCGCGGGCGCCGGTCCCTTCGGCCTTCTGGACGGGGCGGGCCAGGTCTTCGAGTGGACCGCCACGCCGGCCCGCACTGGGCGCTACCTGGTCAAGGGCGGATCCTGGGACGACAGCGGATGCGGTATCTGCCGCCCGGCAGCGCGGCACGGCCGCCCCGCGGAGATCAAGCACATTCTGATCGGCTTTCGGCTGGTTGCAGAGTAACACGAGTATCGGGCCTTTCCATTCGGAGCATCTCACGGCATTTTGAAGCGGTGCCGGATTGGCCGGGCCCCGGGGAAGGCCAATCTTACAGAGACTGTGCATGACAGCGCGACAAGGGGGTGCGATGCGGATCGTGGAAGCCGTCAAGGCCGTGGAAATCCAGAGCGACGTCGATTATGCCGCCCTGCCGCAGGAGGAGCTCGAGGCCATGGCCGCGGCGGGCCGGGAGATCTTGGAAATCCACCGGATCCTGGCCAAGACCGAGGACAACGTGGCGGGCGAGTTGCTGCGCGGCAACGACACCTTTTACGAGTGGGACCATTACCCGAAAGGCGACGTCTACGACAAGGAGACCCACGCCCAGTATTACTACCATGCCCATCCCCTCGACGAGCGGTTCGAGAACGAGCACGGCCATTTCCACACCTTTCTCAGGCCCAAGGGTATGCCGCCGGGCATTCGCCCCGCCGAGGTGCCGGGCGCGGAACCGCCGAAGGACCCGAACGACGCGCTCAGCCACCTGATCGCCATTGCCATGGACAAGACGGGCATCCCCTTCCGGTTGTTCACGGTCAACCGCTGGGTGACCGGCGAGGTGTGGTACACGGCCGCGGACGTCGCCGCCCTGCTGGACTACTTCAAGATCGATCACGCCCAGCCGTCGTGGCCGGTGAACCGTTGGATCACGGCCATGGTACGGCTGTTCAAGCCGCAGATCGTCGAGCTGCTGCAGGCCCGCGACCGGACCGTCGACGCCTGGAAAGGCAGTCACCCCGAGGTTGACGTATACGAGGACCGCGACCTCGAGCTGACCTCCTGTCTCGAGATCTCGATCGAGGACCAGACCCGCGCGGTGGCCCGCGCGCTTCTGGATCGGGGGTAGCGTATCGGTTGTATCGAAGGCCTGCTTGGCAATCGATTTCGATTCAAACCTGGAAAAATGTCCGATATTTGGCTGCCCGTTAAACAAAGGTTAAGCCTCTCGGCCCCATAATTAGCGCATGTTTTGACCGGTGCGGTTGCCAGGCTGCAGGCAGTCCGGGCCCGCAGCCCGGCAACCCGTATTCCGAGTGTTGTTAAGGAAAGCGATGACCTCCAGGCTCTCTAAGGCCGACGTGGCCCGTCTACTGGCCGATCCCACGCCCGAGGCGCGTGTGGATACGGCCACCAAGGTCGCCGCCGAGTTCGGTGGGCAGAAACTGAAGGACAACGAACGCGAAATCGCGAAGCAGATCTTCCGCGTCATGGTCAAGGACGCGGAGGTCCGGGTCCGCGAGGCGCTTTCCGTTCACCTCAAGCTGTCACCCGACCTGCCTCACGACGTGGCTCTGTCCCTGGCCAAGGACGTCGATTCGGTGGCGCTGCCGATGTTGTCGTTCTCGGAAGTGCTGACGGACGACGACCTGATCGAAATCGTGCGCGGCCCGAGCGCCGCGAAGCAGGTGGCCGTCGCCCAGCGCCCGCGCGTATCTTCGCAGGTCGCCGGCGCGCTGATCGACACCCGCAACGAAGTGGCGGTGGCGCGCCTCGTGGCCAACGAGGGCGCCGAGCTGGACGAAGGCTCGCTCGGGCGGGTCATGAAGGAGTATGAGGAAAACGAGGAGATATCGGATATCCTCGTGCGGCGGCCCGATCTGCCGGCGGCCCTTTCCGAGCAGTTGGTCAACGCGCTCAGCCGTAAGATCGAGTCCTATCTGGTCGAGAAGCACGACCTGCCGGCCGATGCCGCGGCGACCCTGATTCTCCAGGTGCGCGAGCGGGCGACCATGAGCCTGCTGAGCGAAGGTTCGAGCGACGACGAGCTCGAACGCCTGGTCGAGCAGTTGCAGGTCAATGGCCGGCTGACGCCCTCGTTGGTCCTGCGCGCGCTGTGCATGGGCGACATGAACTTCTTCGAGGCCGCGATGGCGCGTCTCGCCAGCATTCCGGTGCAGAACGCCCGGATCCTGATCCACGACAAGGGCACGCTGGGCCTCGAATCGATCTATCTCCGGGCCGGCATGCCCGAACGGCTGTTCATGGCCGTGCAGGCGGGCGTGGAGGTCGCCAACGAGACCCAATATGACGGCGGCGAAAACGACCGGCAGCGCTATGTCGAGCGCATGCTCGAGCGGATTCTGACCCAATGGGAGGACCCGAGCGAGCGCATCGGCGAGGACGACATCGAGTACCTGATGAACAAGCTCCAGCAGCTGGCCGCGTGAGTTGCTCGGCCCTTGGGCTTGGGCGGCGAGGATCGGCCGCTTAGCGCAGTCGCTTGGCAGATGAACCGCGCCGCGCCGTAACTCATACCACGCAGGGTCGCCGGTCCGGGGACCCGATAACGCGAGCAGCGGGCAAGTAAACCGCCGCGGTCGTGCCTTTGCCTTCGGCGCTTTCCAGACGCAGGCTGCCACCATGTAGCTCGGCAAGTCCCTTGACGAGTGGTAAGCCAAGTCCCGTTCCCTCATACTTTCGGGACAACGGGCTTGCGATCTGCTGAAACGGTTCCAGGATCCGCGGCATATCTTTTGGGTTTATGCCGATTCCGGTGTCCGTGACCAAAAAAACAATCCCGCCGTCTTTGGCGCGCTGCGCTGTTACACTCACCCTGCCGACTGCTGGGGTAAATTTGATGGCGTTGTAAAGCAGGTTGAGAACGATCTGCTTTAGTTTTAGCTCGTCGGCGCGCAACTTGGGCAGGTCCTCTGCGCAACTAATGGAGAGCGTGACTCTGGCTTTCTCCGCGCGGTCTTGAACCAGTTTCTGGCAGGCAGTGAGAACATCGCTGACAGTGACGACCTGGTCCCGTAATTTCAGTTGACCAGCTTCCACTTTGGAAAGGTCGAGTATGTCATTGATAAGCCCCAGTAGATGGCTGCCACTCGAATGGATGTCTTCAGCGTAATCCTTGTATCGCTCGCTCCCAATCGCGCCAAAGACCTCTCGTATCATCACTTCAGAAAATCCGATCACGGCATTCAGCGGTGTTCGCAGCTCATGGCTCATATTGGCAAGAAATTCGGATTTGGCCCGGTTTGCTGCCTGGGCTTCGTCGCGTGCGGTGGCCAGATTGCCCGCCAGATCCTTGAGCTCCTCACTCTTGCGCATCAGACGTTGGCGCGTCTCCAACAACTCGATCACCTTCTCGCGCATGCGCTCCTCGCTTTCGCGCAGCGCCTTTCGTGTCCGCGATTCCTCGGTTACATCGGCGAAGGTTTCAACAGCGCCGCTGTCGTCGAGTGGTTGGTGAATCACCTCTATCACCCGGCCATCCGTGAAATTCAGATAGAACGTGCATCGCGCGCGACTGGCAGCCTGTCTCAGTCTTTCCTCGACGAGCAATTTGGCCTCTGGGTTGCCGTCACTCTCCGCACTGAAACTGGATAGCATTTGATCGCGAACGGTAATGCCGGGCTTGGCCAAATCGTGCGCCAACCCGAAGATTTCGGCATAGCGCCGGTTGGAGAGAATGATCTTCTGCTCAGCGTCGAGAAGGCATAGCCCGTGGGTCATGTTGCTCAGCGCAATGTTGAGCTGACCAATGGCTTGTCCCAGCTCGGTGTTGGCGCTCTCCAATTGGGCTTTGGCCAGCTCCAATTCCTTCTCGCGCCGCTTGAGGTCCGTAACGTCCGAGTAGACGATTGCTGTGCTTCCATCGAAGGTGCGCCGTTCGTGAACCAGAATCCAACGGTTGCCGGAGAGCCGCCGCTCGGCCGAAGATTCGGGAAGCTCATGATTCGCCAGGCGCTCAAACACCATTGCCTCCAGCGATTCGCCGGATGCACCGGTCCCGCTGCGTTCGATCTCTGCGCGCACGATGGCCTCGTAGCTGGCCCCTGGCACCGCGAATTGCCTAAGGCCCGGGTCGAGTTCCAAATAGACGCTGTTGCAGATGACCAGTCGATCGTCGGGGTCGAACAGAACAAAGCCTTGAGAAATGCTCTCGACGATGACCTTTCGAGTGTGGCTTGCTGCGAGTGCGGTCGCAAACTCTGCCTTCTTGATTCGCGTGGCATCGAGGATGACCCCGTCCCACAATACGGAGCCGTCGGGCAGGCGGTGGGGCCGTGCAATGGCGTGGGTCCACTTCTCCTCGCCGTCCCGGGTGATGATCTGCGCCTCGACATCCCACATCGAGAGCTCCCGCGAGGCCTTGAGCAGGCGCTCCCTGAAGGTGGCGCGGTATTCCGGTCCGTGGCAGTCGAAGAGCGCCTGCGGGTTGGCCAGGACCTCCTCGGCCGAGACCCCGAAAATGTCCTTGGCGCCCTCGCTGATGTACGTGTAGCGGATGTCGCCGTCGGGGGTGACGAGCCTCCGATAGACCACGCCCGGGATCGACGCGGCAAGTGACGCAAAGCTCTTGTTGGCGGATTCAAGAGCGCGTTCTCGGCCGACCGATTCGATTCCGAATGCGGTGAACGAAGCCATTGCATCCATGAGGCGATAGTCACCGACGACAAGCTGGTGCGATTGCCTGTAGTGCAGCGCCAAGACGCCCAGCACCTGGTCCGCTCGATCCAGGATCGGCTGTGCGCAGGTGGCGCGCAGGTTACTCGCTAGGGCGAGCCCACGAAATTCGGGCCAACGGTCGTCCGCCTCCAAGTTGGCCACATCGATTCTGATGCGGCTGAAGGCCGCAGCGTGAAAGGGGCTCCCATCGGGGCCGATTTCGGAGCCGTCGATAATTCGCGCATAGTCGGCCGGGAGGCTTGGCGCCGCGCCGTGGCGCAGGACTTTGGCTTCGGGGTCAAGAAGGTGAATGGAGCAGAGCGCTGGCTGTGCGATTCGCTCGACGAGCAAGGCGATGTGCCGCAACACGAGATCCAGGCTGGCGCCGCTGGCGATGAGCTCGAGCGCCTCGCTCTGCCCTTGGAGCAGATCGTCGAAGCGGCTGGCCCCGAAGGCATCCGGCAGTGCTTCCAGAGCGGTGGCGGCCGAGGACGCGGTCGACCGACTCGAGGCGGCGACACCATCTCCGTTCAAGGAGTGCGCAGAGGAACCTTGCTCCGGCTCTGCCGCGTTGGCTGGCGTGAATTTCTTCAAGGGGTTCCTTGACGCCATCCCGCGGTGTCCCTTCCTCCGTTCCCTGGCCATTGCCCGCCGGCCTGCGCACCCAAGCCTTCCTTGCCCCATGACTATTGAACGGGAGTGCCTGCGACGTAGCCTTGACTTGTGCAGATTAAGTCAAGAAAGCTTAAAATTAGGTTATTCAAACGGACTATCCGTCGATGGAATCCTGATTGACGGCTGTTTGCCCGGCCTTCGATCCGCCGCGCCAGGGCCTCTGGATCTCTCTGTTCTTGTTAATCCCCGGCACATAAGATACTGAGAACTCTCACATAAATTACCGTGCGCCGGTTCTGAGGAGATGAGCTCGAGCGGTGATCGCGAGCATCTTCACTCGTCACGACACGTCATGGTGCCGGGCGCGTGCAGTGTTTCAATCTTAATTATTAATTCAAAATGACTGCAATAGACTACAAAATGTACTTGAGATGGAGGGCGGCTTTAAGAACAAACTTAGTGGTAACTGAGGCAATGACAGACGGCGATTTAGAATCATTGATCGATAGGATTCAGCGGTTGGAGGACCAAAGGTCCGCCCTGAATGGTGACATTCATGATCTCTTTGCAGCAGCCAAGGCGATCGGATTCGACACCAAAGTGATGCGCCAAGCCATCAAGCTCCGCAGGCGGGAGCTTGCCGCACGCGAATCGCAAAGGAACGTGCTTGATACCTACAACGAAGCGGTGGGGATAGGAATGCACGAATCCTGGTTCTAGGCACAGTCTGCGGATGCCGACGAAGGCTCCCGAACAGGTGTTGGATTTCGAACCGCGTTCGTCCGGTGGGGTCTCGTTGAGCCGCTGGTCGGGCCCAGGCAGCCCTACAATGTCCCCCTAGGGCGCATTTCCCAGCAGACGATCATGCGCTGCTTCGCATCCGGCGCGGCCGTCCTGAACCGACCCTCCGCGCCGGATGCGGCGCCGAGAGCCGGTCGGGTTTCGTTCGAATGATCGAGGCGGCGAGCTCCGCATAACAAGAACCATACCGATTCATCGGGATTTTCCAACTTCATGTTAACCACAAAAATAAGTAAAATTAACAATTCGTGTTAAGAGAAATTTAGTCCAATTTTAACGATCTCTTACTATTTTCTCAATATCTGGAAACGGCACACGCAGGGCGGCAATGTCTTTACTACAATCATATGACACCAGCACGGTAGTGGACTTTACGTCAACCGACGAGCAGCCACGCCGATCAAGCAGGGTTGATGAACTCGAAAGCCAAATCGCTCAACTGATGGAGCGCATGCGGATCGCCGTTATCTATGGTGGCGACAAGACCGCAGAGGGAGCGGTCATCAACCAGACCTATAATCCGCGATCCTGGAAGAGCTATCAGACCGTTGCCGAGGATATAGCGGGCGCACTCAGACGAATCGGCTTCCGCCATGTGCACCTGATGTCGGAGGACATGCAACTCGGCAATCGTCTGGCGGAGTCAGGCATTCACATGGCCTGGCTCAACACCGGCGGTGTCCAGGGCCTCAACCCCATGGCGCACGCGGCCGCGATGCTCGAAATGTGCGGCATTCCTTACGTCGGCCACGATCCCCTCTCTGCAGGCATGCTCGACAACAAGCATGTCTTCAAGCGCGAACTCCAGGCCTTGGATATCCCCAATGCTCCCTTCGTGCTGTGTCATTACGGTAGCGGCCCCTTCCGCCCCGAGGCGGATATCCGGTTCAAACGCATCTTCGGAGATTACGCTGGACCCTTTGTGGTCAAGCCGGTTTCCGGGCGCGCTTCACTGCACGTGCACTTGGTGGGCAGAACCAGTGACCTAAGTGACGCCGTGGCCGAGGTCCAGCGTGCGACCGATAATCACGTATTGGTCGAGAGATTCCTTCCGGGCCGTGAGTTCTGCATCGCTGCCTGTGGTCCAGTGACCGCGCATGGCGGAAAATTGAGACGCCATCACGAGCCGTTCGTCTTTGCGGCGGTCGAACGCATTCTTGCTCCGAACGAAATGATTTTCACCTCCATGGACGTGCGGCCCATCACCCTCGACCGTGTTCGACGGCTCGATCCTGTCAGCGACGCATGCCATCTCTCGACTCTGGAAAAGTTGGCGCGGAAAGTCTACCGCGAGCTCAATCTCGAGTCTCTCATTCGGTTGGACGTCCGCATCGACTCCGATGGGGTGATGGAGATTCTCGAATGCAATCCAAAGCCGGACCTCAAGTTTCCAACCCCTGAAAGGCTCAGTCTGGTCTGCGCAAATCTGGCGGCGCACGGGATGGGTTACGACGACTTGATCTTGTCCCTGATCGCTGACCGCATCGATCTCCTGTTAAGCCAACGGCGGCGAGCCGTCACGCATCTGACCGCTCTTTTGGATAGGCCGTGAGATAGACCGCGGGCTGATAGGCGCAAAAATGAGACCCAAGAGGACATTCAGGCGGCACCTGATCGATGCCGGGACAATGTTCCTGGTGTCCGGCCTGTCGCTGTTGCTCCTCATGTATGTGGGTTTCGGCGAAGCGCAGCGCACTTACCAGCAGTTCCATATCGAGAAGCTCGCGGCCCAGGCCCGGGTCGTTCAAAACGCCATGGCGACCTTCTTGCGGCCGGGTCTGCCCATGCGGCAGTTTGTCGGCTTTGCGACCTTGACCGAGCCCATTCTGGCTTCGGACCAGGCGATTGCCGCCATGACCGCCTTCGACCGCCGTGGGCACCCGATCTTCGTCAGCGGAGTTGAAACGATTGCTCTTCTGCCAGCCAACGCCGCGACTTCGAGCAGCGAGGCGAAGAGCTACGAACTGCGCAAGAACGACCAATACTTCCAGGTTATTTTGCCCTTGCAGAGCCGCTTCGAGCCTGTAGGTAATCTCGCAATCACGATGCCGCGCTCCGTGGTCACAGAACGCGTGCAAGCCAGTTTCCAGCCTCTGCTCTTCACTGCGATCGGACTGTCGGCGGCCTTTGCTCTATTCGCCTCGATCGCGGCGCCCAGGCTCCGGAACCGGCGGGCACCCTGGCTGCAGATCGTCTACGGCTTGACGTTTCTCGTGATGGCCGCCGCCGTCATCGGCACCCTGATTTCGCTTTACTCGGATGGAGCCCAGGCGAAAACCAAGGCGCTGGCGAATTCCCTGGGGCAGCGTTTGTCGGATATTGTCGAATTCAATCTCAATATTAACGAGATCTATGGTCTCGATCGTACCTTTGGGGATTACAGTCGACTGAATCCGGATATCAGTGCCGCGGGCCTGAGCGTCAACGGGGTTACCTTGATCCACACCGATGCCGGCCAAGTCGGCCGGCCCTGGGTAACCAGTAATCTCACCTACGAGTACGTGGTCCACCTCACACCGCCAGGCAGCGTCCGCGATATTCGCGTCGCCGTGGCCGTGCCCACGAACGTCGTCTTGAGACGAATTGTGAGGAGCGTGAAGAACTTCACGGCCCTGTTCGTTGCCTCGGCCTTTCTTGCCGGGCTTTTTCTGCAACTCGCCGGTTCTGTGCAGCGTTCCCACGATCGAGAGGATTTGTCGGGGTCCGATCCCTTTGGCCAGGGCGACGACGATGCGGCGCTTGATCTCGTGAAGCCGGTCTTCTTCGTCGCGGTCTTTCTCGAACATCTGAACTATGCGTTCTTGCCGCAGTTCATGTATCAGGTGGTCGCCACGGCGGGCCTATCCGAAGGCTACGCGTCGGCACCCTTCATGGCCTACTATCTTTGCTTCGCTCTAGCCCTGATCCCATCCGGACATTTTGCTCAGCACAAGAGCGCGCGACCTTTGATGTATGTGGGTCTGGCGCTAGCCGGTGCCGGATTGATGATCATGGCCGTCTGGGCCGACTTCTACTTCATGCTGTTGGCGCGATCGATCTCTGGAATCGGTCAAGGCATGCTGTTTATCGGGGTACAGTCCTACATCCTGACGATGGCCTCTCCGGACAAGAAGACCCGCGGTGCCGCAATAATCGTATTGGGGTTCCAGGGCGGGATGATTTCCGGCATGGCGGTCGGCTCGCTGCTCGTCGCCTACATGGGGCCCATGGGTATCTTCAATCTGAGTGGCATGATCGCCTTCATCCTGGCTCTGTACGCGATCTTCGTGGTTCCCGTTGCCCGTCGGCCGGCACAGACGGGTATCCATGTCGGATTCACGTTGGGTCAGCTCGCCGGCAATTTGGGCAGAGTCTTGCGCAGTCTGGACTTCCTGAAAACGATGTTCCTGATCGGCATCCCGGCCAAAGCGGTGCTGACCGGGGTCGTCATCTTCGCGCTGCCGTTGATCCTGGCTCAGAGGGAATATGCCCAGGAGGACATAGGACAGATCATCATGATCTATGCTGCCGGCGTGGTTCTGGCCAGCACCTACGTATCGCGTCTGGTGGACCGTACGGGCCAAACCTATGCAATACTTTTTTGGGGCGCCGCCATCAGCGGCGTTGGATTGCTGTTGATCGGGCTGATCGACTTGTCGCCGTCGGGTGTCGGCGCAACAAGTTCAATGCTCGTTACGGCAACATTGATAGTCGGTGTCGCTACCCTGGGCATCGCCCACGGCTTCATCAACGCGCCGGTCGTCACACATGTGGCTGATTCAGAGCTCGCGACGAAGATCGGCGCGAGTTCCCTAACCGCCACATATAGGTTCCTGGAACGCCTCGGGCACATCGCAGGTCCGATCATAATCGGTCAGCTGTTCCTGCTCTGGGGTCAGAATGCCTCGATATTAGCCTGGGTCGGCGTGGCTATCCTGCTGTGTGGGCTCCTGTTCCTGTTTCCGGCCTTCCCGGGGCAGGGCAAGACAGCCAATCGGGAGACAGTGTAATGAATTGGAACATCCGGATGCTTAGGCCAAACATCCTGGGATTGATCGCGGCTGCGCTCTTGACCGCAGGTGTTCTCGGCGAATCTTCACGCGCCGCGGAACCCAGCTACAGCGCTTGGTTCAAGCCGGCCGAAAACTCGAAACGGTCCTGGAGTTTCGCGGAGGTCGAGGGTGATTCCTACAGCTTGACGATTCAACGCAAGCAGGCCGGGCCCACGGAACCTCGCCGGCGGATCATGGTTCTCTTCCCCCGCCGGTCTTCGGCCTACGATATCGCCATGGACCAAATTCTTCAGGTGTTCGAGGAAAAGAACATCCGCGCCGAATTCACCCTGGTCAACTTCGACAACGATCACGCGCGCGGAAACAAGGCCCTGCAAATGGCCGACCAGGGCGGATTCGACTTGGTCTTTTCGATGGGCTCGCAATCCACAGCCTGGCTTTGGGAAAACTACCGCGGCGGAGCCGTTCCCGTGATTTCCGTCTGTTCCAAGGATCCCGTGGTGTTGGGACAGGCTCGAGACTACGAGAGCGGTACCGGCACCAACTTCGCCTTCACCTCGCTCAACATGCCAATCGAAGTGCAGATGGCCTACGTGCTCGAACTAAAACCCAATCTCAAGAACCTGGCGATCTTGGTCAATAGCCAGAACATCAGTGCCATGCAAACACAGGCCAAGCCAATTGCCGACTATGCTCGCATGAGCGGCATTCGCGTATTGGAAGTCGATGTTGAGGATCCGAAGCATGCTGGTGAGGAACTGGCTTACAAGGTTCGCGATGCCGTTCGCACCATGCGGAAGAACGACCCCACGCTCGATAGCAGTGTCTTCTGGATTACCGGCAGCACCGCCGTGTTTCGGGAAATCAGGGCGATCAACGCGAACTCGGACCGCGTTCCCGTGCTTAGCGTCGTGCCCGAAGTGGTGAAGGAGAGCGAAGACAGCGCCGTCCTGTCGATTGGGATCAGTTTCCAAAGCAACGCGCATTTGGCCGCAGTCTACGGCGCCGACGTGCTGGAGGGCCGAGCCAAGGTGGGCGACTTGAAGGTCGGCATCGTCTCGCCGCCGGACATCGCCATCAACTTCCTCAAGGCGCGCGAAATCGGACTTGAGGTCCCATTCAGCTTCTTCGAGAGTGCCAGCTTCGTCTATGACTATGACGGGCGACTCGTGCGGAACAACGGCAAGGCGGTCGTGCCCGTGAATTGACCGCCAACGGGCCGTCGCCAATTTCAGGGCCGGCACCGGCCGGCTCAATTCAGCAGGGTCCTGGGCAGCCAGAGGGCGATGTCGGGGAAGGCTATGACCAGGCCGAGGCCGATCAGCTGTATGATCACGAAGGGAACGATGCCCTTGTAGATCTGCTGGATCTTCACCTCCGGCGGCGCCACCCCCTTCATGTAGAACAGGGCGAAGCCGAAGGGCGGGGTGAGGAACGAGGTCTGCAGGTTGACCGCGAGCAGGATGGCGAACCAATAGACCACTTCGAACTTGTCCACGTGATCGCCGAAATCGAGCAGCTCGATGATCGGCGAGAAGACCGGCAGCACGATCAAGGTGATCTCGATCCAGTCGAAGAAGAAGCCGAGGAAGAACACCAGCCCCATGAGGACCAGGAGCAGTCCCCATGAGCCGAGGCCCATGGCCTCGACCGTGCCGATCACGATATCGTCGCCGCCCAGCGCCCGGAACACGTAGGAGAAACAGGTCGCGCCGAGGAAGATGCCGAACAGCATGCCCCCGGTCAGCGCCGAGCGCTCGGCGACTTCGCGCAGGACGTAGAAGCTCAGCTTCCGGTTGACGGCCGCGAGCAGGATGGCGCCGGCCGCCCCGACGCCCGCCGCCTCGGTCGGGGTCGCCCAGCCGAACAGGATCGAGCCGAGCACGAGAAAGACCAGAAAGATCGGCGGAACGAAGCTGCGCAGCACCATGACAGCCAGCTCGCCGCGGCTCCCCGGCCCGACGTCCGCGGGCAGGGGCGGCGCCAACCGGGGCCGAAAACCGCAGACCACCACGATGAAGAGCACATAGAGCCCGGCCAGGATCAGCCCCGGAAAGACCGCGGCGACGAAGAGGTTGCCGACCGAGCGGGCCAGCAGGTCGGCCATGATCACCAGCATGATCGAGGGCGGGATCAGGATGCCCAGGGTGCCCGAGGCGGCGATCGTGCCGGTGGCGAGCGGTATGTTGTAGTTCCGCTGTACCATGACCGGCAGGGCCAGCAGCGTGATCATCACGACAGAGGCGCCGATGATGCCGGTGGTCGCCGCCATGATGGTCCCCATCAGGGTCACGGAGAGGGCCAGTCCGCCCGGCACGCGGCGCAGCAGGACCTGGAGGCTGTGCAACAGGTCGGCGGCCACGCCGCTGCGCTCCAGCATGGTGCCCATGAAGATGAACATGGGGATCGCGGTGAGCACCAGGTTCTCGGAGATGCCGCCCCAGATGCGCGGCGCGATGTTGACGACCTGAATGAACGAGAAGACGTCGAGATACATCCCGATGAAACCGAAGGCGAGACCGATGCCGCCCAGGACGAAGGCCACGGGATAGCCGCTGAACAGCAGCATGCCCAAAGCGGCGAACATGAACAGCGGCAGGTAGTCCTCGATATAGAAGGAGTCCATTACCGGGGCCCGCCTTCACTGCCGCCGAGCTTTTCGATCGAAACGTCGGCGATATGCTCCGCCTCGGCCGCCTCCACGTCGTGCACCTTCCGGCCGAGGTCCGGCGGACCGAACAGCTCGATCAGCTTGCGGATCACCACGACCAGCCCGCTGAGCGCCAGCAGACTGAACCCGATCGGGA
>Ga0224504_10000184_pt1 | contig 26988 bp, 22 predicted proteins | sample SF_Oct11_sed_USG_3_FD_170160 | JGI IMG/M metagenome (GOLD analysis project Ga0224504, IMG submission 170160) | Sediment microbial communities from San Francisco Bay, California, United States - SF_Oct11_sed_USGS_24 | ecosystem: Environmental > Aquatic > Marine > Sediment | place: USA...
ACATCCATCGCCACGCTGCACCGGATCATCGCCGTGGCGCTGGCAAGGAAACTGCACCGATGTCCATGCTGTCTCCAAGTGATCCCAGACAAAACCAAAACCACACGAAATTTATGACGCAGTAAGACTAGGCGAGCCCGGCGCGGCAAGCCCGATGGACGGGTGCGCTCACTCGGGCAGGCCCAGCCGGCGCAGGACGGCGAGCCCGCGCTCCAGCCTCGCCCTGTCCCTGTCGAGCGAGAGCTGGCCGAATTGCGTCAGCGAGATCGCGGCGTCGGCCTCGAGGGCCTTGGCGACTTCGGCCCGCGCCTCACCGTCCCGGCCGAGCGCGCCGTAGGCGAGGGCCCGCCCGATGTGGGCATGGGCGGCGTGCGCGGCGCTGGGCTCGCGGTCCAGGAAGGTCTCGAAGGCGACCAGCGCCTCGTCGGGCTGCTCGGCGCCGATGTAGGCGAAGCCCAGGACCTCGAGAAACCAAGCGGGATAGTAGGGGCTGAGGCGCATCGCCGTCTTGTACGCCCGGATCGCCTCCTTCGGCCGGCCGACGTTCTGCAGGATCAGCGCCAGAAGCGCCGTGTTGGTCGCATGGTTCGGATTGGCGGCGACGGCCTTTTCTCCGGCCTCGACGGCCTCGTCGTACTCCCGTCGGAACAGGTGGATGGCGCCCTGCAGCGCGTAGACGTCGGGCAAGGCGTCGTCCAGGGCCCGCGCCCTCTCGGCCAGGGCCGAGGCGCGCTCCAGGGACAGTCCGGGGTCTTCGCTCCATCCTTGAAAGGCGTCGTGCCAATGGGTCCAGGCGAGGAGCGCGTACGCCAGGGCGTAGCCGCGATCGACCTCGACGGCCTTCGTGAACCACTGGCGGGCATCGGCGTTGTCGGTCTTGCTCACGCGGTTGAAGTGCTCCACGCCTCTGCCGAGGAGGTTCCAGGCCTCCAGGCTTCGCGTGTGCTTTCGGTGGACGCGCATCTGCTCGCCCTCGGTGAGCGTGATCTGCAGGGCGGTGACGATGTGTTCCGTGATCTCGTCCTGGAGGGCGAAGAGGTCGGTCATCCTGCGGTCGTAGCGCTCGGCCCAGAGGTGGGTTCCCGTGAGTGCGTCGACGAGCTGGGCGGCGATGCGCACCTGGTCGCCCGACGTCCGGACGCTGCCCTCGAGCAGGTAGCGGACCCCCAGGTCCTCGGCCACCTGCTGCACCTTCACCGGCTTGCCCTTGTAGACGAAGGTCGAGTTGCGGGCGATGACGAACAGGCTGGAGACTTGGGAGAGCGCCGTGATGATGTCTTCCGTGAGGCCGTCCGCCACGTGGTCCCGGCCGGGATCGCCGCTCAAGTTGTCGAAGGGCAGCACGGCGATCGAGGGCTTGTCGGGCAACGGGAAGGCCATCCGCTCGACGGACGCCGGTTCGATCGTCCGCTGCCACGGCCTCAGCCACGCAATCGCGGCGGCCACCGCGACGAGCACGACCACGGCCACCGCCACCGCGGGGGCCGCCCGTGTCCACGCCCGCTTGGCCCGCGTCGTTTCGCCGATAATCCTGCCGGCCGCCTCCGGTTCGGTCAGCACGCGGTAGACCCGGACCGGCTCGGCGATGTTCTTGACCGCGTGCTCGCCGAGGTCTTCGTACCCCAGATCGAGCGGCGTCTTGATTTGGTCGAGAACAGAGCGCGAGAGGCAAACGCCCCCGGCATCGGCGAGCGTTTCGAGGCGCGCCGCGATGTTCACGCCATCGCCGAGGAGGTTGTCGCCCTCGACGACCACGTCGCTGAGGTTGACGCCGATGCGAAGGCGCATGCGCCGATCCTCGGGCCGATCGACGTTGAGGATCTCGAGCTCGCGCTGAATATCGACGGCGCAGCGCACCGCTTCGACCGGGCTCGGGAATTCGGCGACGACGCTGTCGCCGGCGCTGCCGAACACCCGGCCGCCATGCTCCGCGACCAGCCGGTCGACGACCTCTCGGCAAGCGCCCAGCGCGCGGACCGTCGCTTCCTCGTCGGCCTCCATGAGCCGGCTGTAGCCGGCCACGTCGGCGGCAAGAATCGCGGTGAGGCGGCGCTCCATGGACCTCTCCCTCGGCGGGAGATTAGCGAACCGCCACTCGAGAATCCATGCGCGTAAGGAGATCTCGGCCTGTCCGGTCGATGGACCGGGCCGAAGCGCGCTCGGCGAGGTCGCGACCCGGAGCGGAGCGCCGGGTCGGGGTCAGGTCATACGAAGCGCTGCCACCAGCCGCGGCGCTTGGGTCGGTTCGGGTCGTTGGCGGCTTCCGGGGGGGCCTCCTGGGCGGCGGCCTGATCCAGGGCCGGTCCGGCCGTCGGCGGTGCCGGCTCCGGTGGCGGCTGCCAAACGTGCTCGCCGTTGCCGGTGGTGGCCGGTGACCCGCCGCTCTCCGCAGGGCCGGCGGCTGGCGGGGGGGCTTCGGCCTCCGCGGCGCCGGACCCAGCGGGCTCGGCCTCCGCCGCCTTGGGCTTGCGGGGCTTTCGGGCCGGGCTCTTGGCGCGCGCCTTGGCGGGCGCCGGCTTTCTCGCCGCCGGGCGCCGTCGGGGCTTCTTGGCCGGCGCGGCCTCGCTCTCGGCCTCCTGTGCGGCCGGGGCGTCCGTGCCCTCTGGAGCCTCCGCGGCCGCTGGGGTCACTGCAGCCTCTTCGGCTTCGTCCGCTTCGGGGCGAGGTGCCTCTTCCGCGGCCTTGCGTGTCCGGCGCCGCGGCTTGCGCGGCTTTGCCGCGACGGCCTCGGCTTCGACCTCCTCCGCGGGCGGCGGTTCGGTCGCAAAGGCCTCGCCCGACTCCGCCTCGCCAAATTCGGCGACCATCTCCTCGGCGCCGGGCCCAGGGGGAAACTCGGGGGTGAACTCGGGGGCGGCTTCGCCGGCCGCTTCCGCCGTTCCGGCCTCCTCGGCATCACGCCGGCGCTTGGAACGCCGCCGCCCGCCGCGCTTGCCGCGGCGCCGGCGCGGCCGGCGCTCCTCATCGCCGTCGTCGCGCTCCGGCGGCCTGGCGGCCAACTCCTCGTCGGCCGGCGCTTCCTCGTCGGGCGCTTCCTCGTCTCCGGCCGCCACTTCGGCGAGCGGCTCGATCGCCGCGCCGGGCTCTTCGTCCTTTCGGCGTCGGCGCCGGCGGCCGCGGCGTTTGCGGTCTTCGCCGTCTTCCGCCGGCTCCGCGGCCGCTTCCGGCGCGGGAAGGACCGCGGGACCCGTGGTGCTGAGGCGCTCCAGATCGTAATCGGGCGCGACCAGGCTGTCGTTCCGCTCGACCCGGATCTTGAGGCCGTAGCGCTGCTCGATATCGGTCAGCCGCGCGCGTCTCTGGTTCAGCAGATAGAGCGCCGCGTCGGTCGGCAGGGCCATGTTGAGTTCGCCGCCGCCCCGGCGGATGCCCTCCTCCTCCAGGACGCGCAGCACATGGAGTGCCGTGGAGTCGGTGGAGCGGAGGAACCCCGTCCCGGCGCAACGGCCGCAGGGCTCGGTCGAGGTTTCGAACAGGCTGGGCCGCAGGCGCTGGCGCGACATCTCGAGCAGCCCGAAGGGGCTGATGCGGCCGAACTGGATGCGGGCCCGGTCGTGGCGCATCGCGTCCTTGAACCTGCGCTCGACGTCGCGGTTGTGGCGCGACTCCTCCATGTCGATGAAGTCGATGACGATGAGGCCGGCCAGATCGCGCAGCCGGAGTTGGCGGGCGACCTCGTCCGCGGCCTCGATGTTGGTCTTGAGCGCAGTCTCCTCGATGTGCCGTTCGCGCGTCGCCTTGCCCGAGTTGACGTCGATCGCGACCAGGGCCTCGGTCGGATTGATGACAATGTAGCCGCCCGACTTAAGTTGCACGCTCGAGCTGTGCATCGCGTCGAGCTGGCCTTCCACCTTATAGTGATAGAACAGCGGCACGCTCGGGTTCTTGTACTGCTTGACGTGCCGGGCGTGGCTCGGCATCAGGTTCTTCATGAAGTCCTTGGCCGCCTTGTAGCCTCCATCGCCTTCGACCAGAATCTCGTCCATGTCGCGGCTGTAGAGGTCCCGGATCGCGCGCTTGATCAGGTTCGCCTCTTCGTGGATCGGCGCCGGCGCCGTGGACTGTAGCGTGGTCTCGCGGATCCCGCTCCAAAGGCGCATGAGGTATTCGTAGTCGCGCTTGATCTCGACCTTGCTGCGCTCGCTGCCGGCGGTGCGCACGATCACGGCCATGCCGTCGGGAATGTCGAACTCGGAGACGACCTTCTTCAAGCGCCGCCGGTCCGAAGCGCTGCCGATCTTGCGGCTGATGCCGCCTCCTCTGGCGGTATTCGGCATGAGTACGCAGTAGCGTCCGGCCAAGGAGAGGTAGGTGGTCAGGGCCGCGCCCTTGTTGCCGCGCTCTTCCTTGGAGACCTGGACCAGCATCACCTGGCGGCGCTTGATGACCTCCTGGATCTTGTAGCGGCGCAGGAGCCTGGCGCGCTTGCGGGCGTCGTCCTCGACGTCGTCGCCGCCCACGGTGTCGACGCGGGTCTCGACCTCGACCTCCTGGACTTTGTCGCCCGCGGCCAGTGCGGCGCCGTCCTCCGCGTCGTCCGGCTCCGGATCTGGCGCGGCGGCGCCTGCCGCCTGGCCGTCGTCCTCGGCCCCCTCGGCCTCGAGCCCCTCTTCGGACTCCTCGCCCGCCTCGTCGTCGAAGCGCGCCTGTTCGGCGAGCAGGGCTTCCCGGTCGGCGATCGGGATCCGGTAGTAGTCGGGATGAATTTCGCTGAACGGCAGGAAACCGTGCCGGTTGCCGCCATACTCCACAAAGGCCGCCTGCAGGGAGGGCTCAACCCGCGTTACCTTGGCGAGGTAGATGTTTCCCTTGAGCTGGGACCTTGCGGCTGATTCGTAATCAAACTCTTCGAGACGGTTCCCGTTCAGCACCACCACCCGCGTCTCTTCCGGGTGGGAGGCATCGATAAGCATACGCTTGACCATTAAGACTAAACTCCATACCGCGCCCGGCGGTGGCCGCCCGGAGGGCGGTGCGCGGCGCGTTTGCGGCCCCGGAATCCGGGTTCTGTCGGCTGCTCGGGGTCGCGTTCATGTTCAAGTGGCTCTCTCGTTTCCAGGCGCCGTAGGGCGCCGAGAAGCCGCCTCGTCGAACCAGCCCTGTCGGGCACTTGCGCCGTCGAGACGGTGGCGGAGTGAATTCCGCCGGTGTTTCGCGGTTACCTTGCTTGCCGCACCGTGCCTTGCGGTCCGTTACGATCGAAGGATCAGCGCCTAGCCGGCCGTGCCAAGGTTCCGGGATGTCGGGCCGGTCGCCATGGCACGAGTAGGTAACACATGTACAATAGGCACGGACACCCTATATCACAATCGATTTGTCAGGGTCCGGCGTTTGGTGCCGGGAGTGGCGCCGGGTGCGCGAGGGCGTGCCCGAGGAGGGCGCGGCGGAACGCGTTTGGCTATATCTAGTGGACTAATCAAGAACTCATGCTATATCTCGCTTGAACGGCGCGCAATGACACGGCTCGTAGTCTTCCTTTTCTGCCTCGTGGCAGCCGCCCCGGCTTCTTGGGCGAAGCCGAGCGTGACGGCCGCCCGCGTCGGCTCGCATCCCGCCATGACGCGCTTCGTGCTGGAGCTGTCGCAGGCGCCGGTCTTCGAAATCTTCACGCTGCAAGACCCCTACCGGGTGGTCATCGACCTGCCCGAGATGGATTGGCGGATACCGCCCGAGGAGGTGCCGCGCGGGCAGGGGGTGATCGAGGACCTGCGCTTCGGCCTGTTTCAGCCGGGCCGAAGCCGTGTCGTGCTCGACGTCAAGACGCCGGTCAAGGTCGGGAAGGTGCAGACTCTGCGGCCGGACGGCAAGGTCGCCACGCACCGGCTGGTGATCGACCTGCAGACGGTCAGCCGCAGCGCCTTCCACACGAAGAACAACCGCAAGATCGTTTCGCGCACGCCCTTGCCCGCGATCCAGGCGGCGGCCGTGCCGACGGCGCCGGGCAAGCCGCCGAGCGACCGGCGGCCCACGGTCGTGATCGACGCCGGGCACGGCGGGGTCGACCCGGGGGCCAGGGGCGTTTCGGGCGCGGTGGAGAAGAACCTGGTCCTGCAGTATGCGCGGGAGCTCAGGCGCCAGCTCCTGGCCAGCGGCCGCTACCGCGTGGTCATGACGCGCGACAGTGACGTGGTGCTGCCGCTGCGCCGGCGCGTGGCCCGCGGCGAGCAGGCCGGCGGCGACCTGTTCATCTCGCTCCACGCCAACATCTTCAAGAGCCGCGGCGTGCGCGGGGCCTCGGTCTACACGCTGTCCGAGAAGGCATCCGACGCCGAGGCCGAGGAACTGGCCGCCAAGGAGAACAAGGCCGACGTGCTCAGCGGCGTGAACCTGGACGGCCAGAGCCAGGACGTGAGCATGATCCTGATCGACTTGGCCCAGCGCGAGACCATGAACCTCTCCAAGGATTTCGCCAACACCCTGGTGGACGCGCTCGGCAAGTCGACGCGCCTGTTGCCCAAGCCGCACCGCTCGGCGGGTTTCGCTGTGCTCAAGTCGCCCACCGTCCCCTCGGTCCTGGTCGAGGTTGGCTACATGTCGAATAGGAGTGAGGAGAAGCTTCTGCGCTCCCGGGCCCATCGCAAGAAGATCTCGTCGGCGATCATAAAGGCGATCGACAACTACTTTAAATCGCACGGCTGAGCGGATAAGCCACAAGGCCGCCATAATCGTAGGCTAACGTTTTGTTTGTACTACCCACCTACGCTCCGAAGCGCCCGACCAAAGCCAGAGACGAAACATGAAGACGATGAAACTGCTTTCCTCGCTGTTTGCGCTGCTGCTGATTCTAGCGGTGGCCGGCGGGATTGGCGCGCTCTATCTGCTCAACGCCTACGGCAGCGATCTGCCGGACTACCAGCAGCTCGCGAGCTATGACCCGCCGACCGTGACCCGGGTGCACGCGGGCGACGGCCGGATCCTTGCCGAGTACGCCATCGAAAAGCGGGTCTTCGTGCCTATCGAGGTGATCCCCAAGCGGGTCATCAACGCCTTCATCTCGGCCGAGGACCAGGACTTCTACGATCACTACGGCGTCGATTTCCTGGCGATCGCGCGCGCCGCGGTGACCAACATCTTCAACATGATCCAGAACAAGCGGCCGGTCGGCGCCTCGACCATCACCCAGCAGGTCGCGAAGAACTTCCTGCTCAGCAACGAGCTCAAGATCGAGCGCAAGATCCGCGAGGCGATCCTGGCCTTTCGCATCGAGCGGGCCTTCACCAAGGATCGCATCCTCGAGCTCTATCTGAACAAGATCTATCTGGGCTTCGGCTCCTACGGGGTCGCCGCCGCGTCGCTCAACTACTTCGACAAGTCGCTCGACGAGCTCACCCTGGCCGAGGCCGCTTATCTGGCCGCCCTGCCGAAGGCGCCCAACAACTACCATCCGATCAACCGGCCCGACGCCGCCGTGGCCCGGCGCGACTGGGTGATCGGGCGCATGCTGTCGGACGGGTCGATTACCGCGCCCCAGGCGGAGCAGGCCTGGGCCGAGCCCCTCGTCGTCCAGGAGCACGGCGAGACCCTGGTCGCCCAGGCCGACTATTTCGCCGAGGAGGTGCGCCGGGAGCTGGTCAAGCTCTATGGCGAGGACAAGCTCTACCAGGGCGGTCTCTCGGTCCGCACGACCCTCGATCCGCGCCTCCAGGTCATCGCCGACACCGTGCTGCGCGAGGGGCTGCTGGCCTACGACCGCCGGCACGGCTGGCGCGGCCCGGTCCGGCGCGTGGACCTCGCGGCCGGCGATTGGCACGAGCTGCTGGCGCCGCTGGAGCCGCCGGCGGGTGCCGGCGACTGGAAGCTCGGCGTGGTGCTGGAGGTCGGCGAGAGCCAGGCGCAGGTCGGCCTCAAGGACGGCACCGTCGGCCAGGTCCCCTTCGCCGAGCTCGCCTGGGCCCGCCCCTGGAAGAAGGAGCAGAATGTCGGTCCCGAGCCGAAACGGCCGCGCGACGTCCTGAGCGCGGGCGACGTGGTCCTGGTCGAGCCGGTCGCCCAGAACGCCGAGGGCGAGGCCTATCCCGAGGCCACCCTCGCGCTCCGTCAGGTCCCCGAAATCGAGGGCGGCCTGGTCGCCATGGACCCGCACACCGGCCGCGTTCTGGCCATGAGCGGCGGCTGGTCCTACGAGCGCAGCCAGTTCAACCGCGCGACCCAGGCCTACCGGCAGCCCGGGTCCGCCTTCAAGCCGATCGTCTATCTGGCGGCCCTGGACAGCGGACTCACCCCCTCGACCATCGTGCTCGACGCGCCCTACGTCGTCGACCAGGGCGCGGGCGAGGGCAAGTGGAAGCCGCACAACTACTCTAACAAGTTCTACGGCCCGACGCTGATGCGCGTCGGCATCGAGAAGTCGCGCAACCTCATGACCGTGCGCCTGGCCGAGGAGATCGGCATGCGGCCGATCATCGACTACGCCGGGCGCCTGGGCGTGGTCGACCACCTGCGCCCCGAGCTGGCCATGGCGCTGGGCGCCGGCGAGACGACGCTGCTGCGCCTGACCACCGCCTATGCCATGCTGGTCAACGGCGGCAGGCGGATAACCCCGACCCTGATCGACCGGGTCCAGGGCGAGGACGGCCAGACCGTCTATCGCCACGACCAGCGCGTCTGCATGGGCTGCGAGGCCGAGTCCTGGACCGGGCAGTCGGTGCCCGAGTTGCCGGACGAGCGCGAACAGGTGGCCGATCCGCAGCACGCCTACCAGATCGTCTCCATGCTGGAAGGCGTGGTCCAGCGCGGCACGGGCTGGCGCGCCAAGGCCGTGGGCAAGCCGATCGCCGGCAAGACCGGCACCACCAACGAGAGCCAGGACACCTGGTTCATCGGCTTCACGCCGGACCTGGCGGTCGGCGTCTTCGTCGGCTTCGACGCCCCCCGGAGCCTCGGCCGCAATGAGACCGGGTCGAGCGCCGCCGCGCCCGTGTTCACCAGCTTCATGGCCCAGGCGCTTGAGGAAAAGCCGGCGGTTCCGTTCCGCGTCCCGCCCGGCATCCGTCTAGTGCGGATCAACATGGACACCGGTCAGCTGGCCAAGCCCGGCGACCGGAACGTGATCCGCGAGGCCTTCAAGGACGGCACCGTGCCGGACGGCAAGTCGAACATGATCGACGGCGGTTACGATCCCCGCGTCAACGACGGTTCGATGCCCGGCACGGACGGCCTGTACTAGTGCCAGATGCAGGAGATGCCGGCTCTGTCAGCATGCTTCGAGACGCCGCCTCCGGCGGCTCCTTAGCATGAGGAACTTATTGATTTATAACACGAATCCTTATCCTGAGGAGCGTTCGAAGAACGCGTCTCGAAGGATCGGCCATGAGTCACGGCTATCGAGGCTTGGCAGAATCTGATCCAAGACCCTAAATACTGATCTCGCTGTTGAATCAGTTTCGTTCGAAGGAGGTGTCCCGTGCGGGCCGAGATCGAAGCGGTGGTCGACGACATTCGCCAGTCGTTGGGCCTGCTGAGGAGGCATCTTTGACCCCGAGGCGGCGGACAAGCGGCTCGCCGAGCTGAACGCGCGGGCCGAGGACCCGGGCCTCTGGGACGACCCCGACGCGGCCCAGGAGGTGATGCGCGAGCGCAACGCGCTCGAGCAGTCGCTGGGCGCCTACCGGGACCTCGAGCGCGAGCTGGACGACGGCCTGACGCTCCTGGAGCTGGGCGAGGCCGAGGACGACCGGGCCAGCATCGCCGAGGCCGAGGGCCAGCTCGGCCGGCTGCAGAAGCGCGCCGGCAAGCTGCAGCTGCAGAGCCTGCTGTCGGGCGAGGCCGACGCCAACGACTGCTACCTCGAGGTCAACGCCGGGGCCGGCGGCACCGAGGCGCAGGACTGGGCCGAGATGCTGGCGCGCATGTACGTGAGATGGGCCGACGCCCACGGTTACAAGGTCGAGTGGCTCGAGGAGAGCGCCGGCGAGGAGGCGGGCCTCAAGTCGGCCAGCCTGCGGGTCAAGGGTGTGAACGCCTACGGCTGGCTGAAGAGCGAATCGGGCGTGCATCGCCTGGTGCGCATTTCGCCCTTCGATTCCCAGGCCCGGCGCCACACCTCCTTTGCCAGCGTCTGGGTCTATCCGGTGGTCGACGACACGATCGAGATCGAGGTCCAGGACAAGGACCTGAGGGTCGACACCTACCGCGCCTCGGGCGCCGGCGGCCAGCACGTCAACAAGACCGACAGCGCGGTCCGGATCACGCACCTGCCGACCGGTATCGTCGTGCAGTGCCAGAACGACCGCTCGCAGCACAAGAACCGGGCCCAGGCCCAGTCCATGCTGCGCGCGCGGCTCTACGAGCACGAGCTGCAGAAGCGCGAGGCCGAGGCCCAGGCCGAGGCCGACAGCAAGACCGAGATCGGCTGGGGCCGGCAGATCCGCTCCTACGTCCTGCAGCCCTACCAGATGGTCAAGGACCTGCGCACCGGCGCCGAGAAGGGCAACGCCCAGGGCGTCCTCGACGGCGACATCGACGCGTTCCTGGAGGCCTCGCTCGCCGCCAAGCTCGGCGGCGGCGCGGAGGGCGAGGGCGAGGGGGAGGCCGCGGGGTAGGGGGCGGCAATCAGAAGCTTTGGCCAAAAGCCGCGTACGGCCTTTCACGTTAATTCAACGACAATCTATGATCGAATAGTTCACGCATGGTCATGATAACGGCCAATCATCGTTCCACGGAGCTCCCACATGACCAAGTCCCGGATCATGTATATCGAATTCAAGGTCGATGGTCTTGTGGGACCTGCGCGGATCGGTCGGGTTACGTTCTCGAAATCCGGCAAGACGATCTACTACCGCGGAAAACAGTTTCAATCGTTGAAGGGCAGCGGCTTCAAGGCGAACTTCTACGACGTCGAATCCGGGGAGGAATATTGGATCTCGGGGTGTCGGAAGGACGGAGACGATACGCTCTATCCAGGCGTTCCAAGCGTCGTTGAAATCGACGCCGACGTCCAAGAGGAGTACTGGACCGAGATCAGAGGCTTGCCGGAGCGTGCGGGCGAGGTCCAGATCGGGTCAAGGGGCAAGCACACCGCCGGCGGGCGCGAGCCGGAGTAACAGCAGACAGTGCCGGGTCCCGCAATACCACACATCCTGTCGAAAACAGCGAGCTGCGTTGGATTCCGCAGCGATGACCTTCGGCACCCTATGTGGCATTGCAAGACCTGACGCCAAGCGCCGCATCGGCGGCGAGCGCTTCCGCGAGGTAGTCCTCGCGCTGGCCGGCGAGGCGCGGGATCTGCTGGCGGCCGGTGAAGTCGGGCAGGTGGCAGGAGCCGTGGCGCCCGGCCTTCGCCAGCTCGCGGTCCCGGGTGAGCAGGGTGGGGTTGCCGGCCTCGGAGGCCGCGCTTGACCTCGATCATTGTGGTGTCGGCGCCACCGCGGGTTTCATGGCGGCAGGCGCGGAAACTCGCGGCCGCGGCCCTTGCGCCGGGAGTCATTATCGATGACCGTTGCCATGAGGGTGGCCGGGCCTTGTCCGCGTCTCCGGCGCGGGTGCTATGGTGGCCGTCCTCGCGCGCGGCAATCGTCGCACGGCATAAGAACCAAACAGCAGGTGAGGCAGCGATGAGCAAACCCCAGGTGATCGTGACGCGGCGCTGGCCGGCGGAGGTCGAGGTGCGGCTCGCCGAGCATTTCGACGTCGAGCTGAACCACGAGGACCGCCCGCTCGACCGGGACGCCCTCAAGGCGGCCTTCGCCGCCGCCGACGCGGTGTTCCCGACGGTGACCGACGCGATCGACGCCGAGGTGATCTCGGCCGAACCGCTGCGCGCGCGCCTGATCGGCAACTTCGGCGTCGGCTTCAACAACATCGACCTCGACGCCGCCAAGGCGCGTGGGCTGACGGTCACCAACACGCCCGAGGTGCTGACCGATGCGACCGCCGACCTGGCGATGGCGCTCCTGCTCTGCGTCGCGCGGCGCGTCGGCGAGGGCGAGCGGCACCTGCGCGACGGCGCCTGGACCGGCTGGCGGCCGACCCACATGATGGGCACCCAGGTGACGGGCAAGACCCTGGGGCTGATCGGCTTGGGCCGCATCGGTCAGGCCGTGGCGCGGCGCGCGCATCGCGGCTTCGACATGCGGGTGATCTTTTTCGATCCCTTCCCGCCGGCCGATGAGGTGGTGCGGGAGCTCGGCGCGGAACGGCGCGAGACCGTGGAGGCCGTGCTCGAGGACTCCGACTTCGTCTCCCTGCACTGCCCGGCGACCCCCGAGAACCGCCATCTGATCAACGCCGAGCGTCTGCTCCGCATGAAGCCCGGCGCGTTCCTGATCAACACCGCCCGCGGCGACGTCGTCGAGGAGGCCGCCTTGAACGATGCCCTGGGCGACCGGCTGATCGCCGGCGCGGGGCTCGACGTCTTCGAGCGGGAGCCCGAGGTTCTGCCGGCCCTGATCGCGCGGGAGAACGTGGTGCTTCTGCCGCACCTCGGCAGCGCCACGCGTGAGACGCGGGTCGCCATGGGCCTCAAGGTGCTGGAGAACGCCGTCGCGTTCTTCGCCGGCGCCGAGCCGCCCAATCGGGTCGCCTAGACCGGCGCGGAACGATCATCGAAGAGGAGGCAAGAATGACAACGCCAAGCGAGGCCGCGGGCAGCGACTTCCACGACCCCTCGAACCTGGCCACGTTCTTCGCGGCGACGCTCGCCCAAACGGACCCCGAGCTGGCCCGCAGCATCGAGGCGGAGCTGCATCGCCAGCGGCACAAGATCGAGCTGATCGCCTCGGAAAACATCGTCTCGCGGGCGGTGCTGGAGGCCCAGGGCTCGGTGCTCACCAACAAGTACGCCGAAGGCTACCCGGGCCGGCGCTACTATGGCGGCTGCGAGCACGTCGATATCGCCGAGCAGCTGGCGATCGATCGCGCCAAACAGCTGTTCGGCTGCGCCTACGCCAATGTCCAGCCGCACTCCGGCGCCCAGGCCAACCAGTGCGTGCTGCTCGCGCTCTGCAAGCCGGGCGATACGATCATGGGCATGTCGCTTGCCGCCGGCGGGCACCTGACCCACGGCGCGGCGCCGAACCTTTCGGGCAAGTGGTTCGACGCGGTCCAGTACGGCGTCAGCCGCGACGACTGCCAGATCGATTTCGACGAGGTCGAGACCCTGGCGCGGGCGCACCGGCCAAAGCTGATCATCGCCGGCGGCTCGGCCTATCCGCGCGTGATCGACTTCGCGCGGTTCCGGGCGATCGCCGACGAGGTGGGCGCGTTCTTCCACGTCGACATGGCGCATTTCGCGGGCCTAGTGGCCGCCGGCGTGCACCCCAGCCCGCTGCCCCATGCCCACGTCGTGACCACGACGACCCACAAGACCCTGCGCGGCCCGCGCGGCGGGCTGATCCTCTCGAACGACGAGGCGCTCGGCCGGAAGATCAACTCGGCCGCCTTCCCCGGCCTCCAGGGCGGGCCGCTGATGCACATCATCGCCAGCAAGGCCGCGGCCTTCCGCGAGGCGTTGGAGCCGTCGTTCAAGATCTACGCCCGGCAGGTCGTCGACAACGCCAAGACCCTCGCCGCGACCTTGCAGGAGCACGGCTTCGACATCGTCTCCGGCGGTACGGACACGCATCTCATGCTGGTCGACCTGCGCTCCAAGGGGTTGACCGGCAAGGCCGCGGAGGAGAGCTTGGATCGGGCCGGCATCACCTGCAACAAGAACGGCGTGCCCTTCGATCCCGAGAAGCCGACCGTGACCTCGGGCATCCGCCTGGGCTCGCCGGCGGCCACCACGCGGGGTTTCGGGGCGGCCGAGTTCCGCCAGGTGGGCGCGCTGATCGCCAGGGTCCTGGACGCGCTAGCCCAGAGCCCCGAGGACAACGGTGCCGCCGAGCGGGAGGTCCAGGCCGAGGTCGAGGCGCTGTGCCGCCGCTTCCCGATCTATCCGGGGATGGTGATCTGAGCGGACGCCGGCTCGCCATCCGGGCCAGGCTGTAATAGCGTTAGGTATCCGGGCGCGCGCTGTCCGTGCGTCGCCCGCACCCGCAACCGCCTAGAGGGAGGACCGCCATGAGACGCACGACCGGCCGAAATTTCCTGTTCGTTCCGGGGCCGACCAACATTCCGGACCGGGTGCAGCGCGCCATGATCGTCGCGATGGAGGACCACCGCTCCTCCAGGTTCCCCGACCTTTCGACGAGCGTGTTGAGCGACCTGAAGAAGGTGTTTAAGACGGACGATGGACAGGCCTTCATCTTTCCTTCCTCGGGCACCGGCGCCTGGGAGGCGGCGCTCACCAACACCCTCTCGCCGGGCGACAAGGTGCTGGCGTCGAGCTTCGGCCAGTTCAGCCACCTGTGGATCGACATGGCCCAGCGTCTCGGCTTCGACGTCGTGGTTCAGGAGGTCGAGTGGGGCGAGGGCGTGCCGCTCGAGTGGACCGAAGAGGTGCTGCGCGCCGACCCCAAGCACGAGATCAAGGCGGTCCTCGCCTGTCACAACGAAACCGCGACCGGCGTGACCAGCGATATCGCCGGGCTGCGCAGGGTGATGGATGCCGCCGGCCACCCGGCCCTGCTCTGCGTGGACGCGGTGAGCTCGCTCGCCAGCATCGACTTCCGCATGGACGAGTGGCGCGTCGACCTCGCCGTCAGCGGCTCGCAGAAGGGACTAATGCTGCCGGCCGGGCTGGGCATCCTGGCGGTCAGCCCGAAGGCCCTCGAGGCGACGAAGACCGCCCAATCGAAGCGCTGCTACTTCGATCTTGCCGACATGATCGCCGCCAACGCGAGCGGTTACTTTCCCTACACGCCAGCGCTGCCCATGCTCTACGGCCTGCGCGAGGCCCTCGACATCATCTTCGAGGAGGGACTCGAGGAGATCTTCTCGCGCCACCACTATCTCGCCGAGGGGGTGCGCGCGGCGGCCACCGAGGGCTGGGGGCTGTCGCTCTGCGCCAAGGAGCCCAAGTGGTACTCGGACACCGTGAGCGCCGTGATGGTGCCGGAGGGGATCAACGGTGCCCATGTCATCGACGTGGCGTTCCGGCGCTACAACCTCGCGCTCGGCGCGGGCCTCTCCAAGGTCGCCGGCAAGGTGTTCCGCATCGGCCACCTGGGCGACCTCAACGAGCTCATGCTGATGGGCGCCATCGCCGGCGCGGAGATGGCGATGCTCGACGTCGGCGCCGAGGTGCGGCCCGGCAGCGGCGTTGCCGCGGCCTCGAACTACTGGCGCAAACATGACCCGGTTCCCAAGCGCAGGGTCTCCAAGGAAGAGCAGTTCTACGAGGCCCACTCGACCGGGTCGGTTCAGGGCTGACCGCCCTGCCGCGCCAGGAAGTGGGCCAGGGCTTCGATCTCCGCATCCGTGGCGCCGCGCATGACGTCGATCATCGTCGTGTCGGCGCCGCCGCGGGTCTCGTCGCGGTAGGCGGCCAGCGCCATCGCGAGATAGTCCTCGCGCTGGCCGGCGAGGCGCGGGATCTGCTGGCGGCCGGCGAAGTCGGGCAGGTGGCAGGTGCCACAGCGGCCGGCCTTCGCCAATTGGCGGCCCTGGGCGAGCAGGGCGGGGTCGCCGGGATCGGGGGCGGCGCGGGGCGGCAGGGCGGCGTAGTGGGCGGCCAGCGCGATCACGGTCGGGTCGTCGAGGCCTTTTACCTGTGGGGCCATCGCCTCGGAGCGCCTGAGGCGCTCGCGGAACAGGATCAGCTGGGTCTCGAGGAAGGTCGCGGGCTGCCCGGCCAGCGACGGCACGTCAGGCATGACAGAATTGCCGTCGGTGCCGTGGCATTGGGCGCAACCCTCGAGCAACGCGTCCAAAGAGGAGGCGCCTGCGGGCGGTGCCGTAGCCAGGAGGGCCGCCAGGGCGAGAACGCCCGCCGTGGCCCGCGGCCTCGACAGCGTCACGCGGGCCCGGCCGCGCCGGCGGCGGCTAGTGCCAGGAATCGGCAATGAGTGATACACCCCCCTCCCTGACCCTCCCCCGCAAGGGGGGAGGGAACTCCAAGGCAAGCCAATGGGTTGCCCCCTCCCCCTCGACGGGGGAGGGTTGGGGTGGGGGTGACTCACGAACTTCCGACATCGGGCACTAGATGCCGCCGTAGGAGACACGGTAGATCGCGCCGTTCTGCTCGTCGGCGACCAGCAGTGCGCCGTCGGGCATGACCAGCACGTCGACCGGACGGCCCCAAAAGCTGTTGTCCCCGGTGTCGAGGAAGCCGGTCATGAAGGGCGAGACCGAGGCGCTGGTGCCGGCCGTGTTGAGTTTGGCCAGCACGACGTCGAAGCCTAGGTTGCTGGTGCGGTTCCACGAGCCGCGCCGGGCGACGAAGATATTGCCCTTATACTCGTCCGGGAACATGGCCCCGGTGTAGAAGCGCATGCCGAGCGGCGCGGTGTGCGGCCCCATGAGCGCGGCCGGCATCGTGACGCCGTCGCAGGCGCCGGCTTTGCCGAACTCCGGATCGAGGATGCCGTTGGCGTGGCAGGCCGGGAAGCCGAAGTTCTCGCCCAGCTTGGAGACGCGGTTCAGCTCGCAGTCGGGCCCGTGCTCGCTCATCCAGTCGCGGTCGTTGTCGGTGAACCACAGCTCGCCGGTCGTGGGATGGAAGTCGAAGCCGACCGAGTTGCGCACGCCGCGGGCGACGATCTCCTTGCCCGTGCCGTCGGGATTGTAGCGGCGGATATTGGCGTGGACGTCGGCGTCGACCGCGCAGTTGTTGCAGGGCGCGCCGACCGGCACATAGAGCTTACCGTCCGGGCCGAAGGCCAGGAACTTCCAGCCGTGGTGCTTGTCCGGCGGCAGGTCGAAGGCGTTGGTCAGGTCGACCGGCGCCGGCACCTTGGGCAGGGTGTCCTCGATGCCGTCGAAGCGCATCACCTGGTTGATCGCCGCCACGTAGAGGCTGCCGTCGCGGAAGGCGACGCCGTTGGGCTGATAATGGCCCTCGGTGACGATCTGGTGCTCGCGCGTCGTGCCCTTGTCGGTCACGGCGTAGACCCGGCCGATGCCGCGGGTGCCGACGAAGATCGTGCCCTTGTCGCCGCGCGTCATCATCCGCGCGCCGGGCATGCCGTGGGCCCAGATCTCGGCCTTGAAGCCGGGCGGCAGCTGGATCTGGTCGAGCGGGATCTGGTCGGGCGGCGTAACGGTCATCTTGCCCGGATGGGGCGCGAGCGGCGAGTTCTCGAGCTCGGCCGGACGACCCTGCGCCCAGCCGGGCACTTTCTTTTCCTGGGCCAAGGCGCCCTCGGCGCCGAGAAGAGCGAAGAGGGCCGTGGCCGCGATCGCGGGCCGGGCCCAAGAAAGGCGAGTGCGATTTACGTGCATGGTGGTGTTTCCCCGTTGCTTCCTTGTTTTTGGTTCCGGTCGCGGAGACCCCGAGTGGCCCGGGGAGTCCGCGCGGTTCCTTGAGGAGAGCGGGCCCGACCTGCGACGGTCGATCCTATGCCAACTTCCCCAAGTGCAACCCATGATGATCCAGTTCTCTGCGGCGCGCAAGCCTCGGGCTGCCTGGCGGCTTCTTTCGCGGCTTCCCTCGCGGGAGACCGGGCGCTCGATTTCCGCTATAGTCGTGGGGACCGGAGCGCAATGGAGGGGAGGAGCGTCATGGCACTCGCGAAAATTCGCCGGCTCGTCACGGTCGTCGACGAGACCCACAAGGAGATGGGCCGGGAGATCGAGCCGCCGACCCGGCGGGCCGCCGCCGTGGCGGTGATCGAGAACCCCTTCGCCGGGGCCTACCAGGAGGACCTGGAGGGGTTGATGGCCGTCGGCGAGGAGCTGGGCGGCCTCTTGGGCGAACGCGCCGTGGCGGCGCTCGGAATCCAGCCGCACCAGGCCGAGAGCTACGGCAAGGCGGCGATCGTCGGCGAGAACGGCGAGCTGGAGCACGCCGCGGCGATCCTCCACCCGCGCCTCGGCAAGCCGCTGAGGGCCGCGGTCGAGAAGGGCGCGGCCCTCGTGCCCTCGGCCAAGAAGATGGGCGGGCCGGGCACGCCGCTCGACGTGCCGCTCGGCCACAAGGACGCGGCCTATGTGCGCAGCCACTTCGACGCCCTGGAGGTGCGCGTCGCCGACGCGCCGCGCGCCAACGAGATCCTGGTCGCCGTCGCCGTCACCGACAGCGGCCGCCCGCTGCCCCGCGTCGGCGGCCTCACCAAGGACGAGGCCAAGGGCGAGGACGGGTTGCGGTAGGGGGCGGCAGCCCAGGCCAGTGCGTCGGCCCTCGCCCTTCGACAGGCTCAGGACGAGGAGGTTGGGCGGTTAGGCTCAGGAGGAGCCCCTCATGCTGAGCCTGTCGAAGCATGAGGGTCGGGCCGGCTGTCGCAGAAGCGTGTCAACCGAAGTCTATGCGGCAATTCAACGATTGACCGCTCGTAGATTTGCAGTTTGACCTGAGATTTATCGCGATATGTGTAAGACACAACCGTCGTGAAGATCCGTCTAACAGTCCTTGTCCTCGGGCTTGTTCTGACCGGCTGTCCATTTCCCATCGGCGATGCGGTTCTGGGCGTTCGTGGCCAGATCGAAAATACGCCTCAAGAGGCGTATGGCACCTGTGTGTTAAGGCTGCACCTTGAGACGGGCGAAGTGCCGCCGTATCAGAACCAATTTGTTGAACGCTCGTTCGATACAAGTTTCATAGTGGAGCCACGAACTCGAGAGTATTTTCTCTCGATCGAATGCGACGGAAGCGAGGAAGTTTTCAAGACGCCGAAGTTCAAGTTCGTTCCGCCATTTCAGGAAATTGATTTGGGTGTCATTCAATTTTGACGCTGGAAATTCCGGCGCGTCTTTTTGGTACCCGGTTTCTCTGGTCGGGCTTATGGCCTTTCGCCTACTCCCACTCGTTCGCTCCCTCCTCGAAGTCGGCGCGTTGCGGGTTGACGAGGCAAAAGCGGTGGCCGCTCGGGGCCTCCATGACCCACCAGCGCTTGATCTTGGCGACCCGTTTGGCGCCGAGCTTCTCCAGGCGGGCGGCCTCGGCCTCGATGTCGTCGGTCTCGATGTCGAGGTGGACGCGGCTGGGGTGCTCGACCTTCTGCAGCAGCAGGTTCATGTCGTCCGGGGCGGTCTCCAGCTCGATATAGTTCTCGTTCTCGGGGTCGGGCGAGCGATTGGCCGCGCCGCCGAGCGCCCGGCTCCAGAATTCGGCCTCGCGGTCGAAGTCGTCGGTCTCGCAGTCGATGACGACGACTCCAAGCCTGCTCTTGTGCATCGCAGCCTCCCCTGCCTGTGTTCAGCCCGCCGTGAATCTCGCTTCAAAGCCCTCTCTTGCGCCACCACGCGTCCGATCTCATCTCCTCTGGAACCCGAGGGTCTTCCGGATCCAGTCCCAGTTCATCCAGTAAATCGAACCATTTGTCGCTAAGATCGTGAGGAAGCCTTGCACCGCACCACGGGCAATAGGTGATCTGTTGTTTTGCGAGGCTTCTATTGTATTCCCACGTCGTTAGAATTCCGTATGACCGATGGCGGTCGTTGTAACTGATCGATACTTCACCTCCTGCGACATGACGAGCCATCTCCTCACAGCAGTGGACGTCTTTGGTCTTGGAAGTCATCTGATTCCGTCCATTAGAACCTTGTTTGCATCCCCATCCGCACTCACGCCGTTGCCAGGTCCGGCAACGTGGTGGCCGGCGGGGTGTTGCGGGAGCGCTGGGCGCGGACGACGCCGTCGATGATGACCATGCCGATGCCGGGCAGGTCGCCCAAACGCACGCTTTCGAGCAGCGTCTTGCCGGCGGTGTGCTGGGCGCGGTCCATGATCACGAAATCGGCGGCGCGGCCCGGTTCGATGATCCCGCGGTCGAGGTCGCGCATGCGCGCGGTGTTGCCCGTCGCGAAGCAGAACGCGATCTCGGCCGGCACGTCGCCCAGGCTGGAGAGAAGCGAGATCACGCGCAGGATGCCGAGCGGCTGCACGCCGGAGCCGGCCGGTGAATCGGTGCCCAGGATGACCCGTTCCGGCTGGCCCAGGTCGAAGGCCGCGCGCATGGCGTAGAGCGCGGCCTTCTCGTTGCCGTTGTGCACGATCTCGATGGCCCGCCCGCAGGATTCGCAGAGCCGGCCGATCTCGGAGAGGGGTAGAGCCGTGTGGCCGCCGTTGATGTGGCCGATCACGTCGGCGTCGGCCTCGAGCACTACGTCGGCGTCGATCAGGCCCGAGCCCGGGATCGAGGGGCCGCCGGTGTGGATCGTGCTCTGGATCCCGTACTTGCGCGCCCAGGCGACCATCCGGCGCGCCTCCTCGCCCTGCTTGACGCCGCCCAGGCCGACCTCGCCCAAGAGCGTGACCCCGGCCTCGGCCAGGTCCTTGAAGTCCTGCTCCTCCATGCCCTGCTCGAGGACCGGCGCGCCGGCGTGCACCTTGACGCCGGCCGGCGGCAGGTTGGTGAAGGCGCGCTGCGCGGTGATCGCCAGCGCTTTGAGGCCGACCACGTCCTTGGGCCGGCCCGGCAGGTGCACCTCGCCGGCCGAGATCATGGTCGTGACGCCACCGTTCAGGAAGCTGTCGATCCAGTTGAGCTGGCTCTGGCGCGGCGTCCAGTCGCCGAAGACCGGATGGACGTGGCTGTCGATCAGGCCCGGCGCCAGGGTCGTGCCCTTGGCGTCGACCGTGCGGTCGGCCCCGCCGGTGTCGCAGTCGGCCTGCTTGCCGACCTGGGTGATGCGGCCGTCCACGGCGACCACGGTGTCGGCGTCCAGGATCGGCTCTGCCAGGTCGCCCGAGAGCATCAGGCCGACGTTGCGGACGACGAGCTTGCCGGCCGTCGCCGGCGCTTGCGGTGCTGCCATTTCGTGATCCTCCCTGCGGCATTTCGCCCGGAAGCTTACGGCGGCTTGGCATTCCTGCCAACAACGCCGCGGCGTGGTGCGGTGAGCCGATGGATGATCTCGCCGATCAGGCCCCGCGGGAAGAGCACCACGCTCAGCACGAAGAGCAGACCGAGGGCGAGCAGCCAATAATTTCCCAGGGTCTCGGACAGGACGTTCTCCATGCTGCGCACCAGGATCGCGCCGAGGAAGGCGGCGAGCAGCATGGTGCGGCCGCCGAGCGCGACCCAGATCAGCACCTCGGTCGACAGGGTGAAGCCGATCAGGGGCGGCGAGGCGAAGTTGAACTGGGTGACGAAGACGGCGCCGGCCAGGCCCGCGACCCCGGCGCCGATCGTAAAGGCCGTCAGCTTGTAGCCGGCCGTGTCGTAGCCGAAATAGCCGGTGCGCTCCTGGTTGTCGCGGATCGCCCGCAGCACGATGCCGTAGCGCGAGCGGGTCAGCGCCTCGAGCAGCAGATAGACGGCGAAGACCAGCGTCAGGGTGAGGTAATAGACCGGCATACTGTCCCAGATCTCGGCCCCGCCGCCCAGCAGCCCCAGGGTCATGGGCGGCACATTCATCAGGCCGTTCAGACCGCCGATATACGTCCAGTTGATTGCCAGGCGCTCAGCGACCACCGCGATCGCCAGGGTCACGATGGCGAAGTAGGCGCCTTGCAGCCCCTTGCCGTAGAACAGGAAGCGGCCGAGCAGATTCGCGAAGCCGGCCGGCAGCAGGACCGCGAAGAGGATCCCCAGATAGCTCGAGGGCGCGGCCTCGAGGCCGGGGATCATGCCCAGCGTGACCAGGCTCATGGCGTAGCCGCCGATGCCGAAGAACACCGCCTGGCCGAAGCAGAGCAGGCCGCAATGGCCCCAGACCAGCGCCAGACTCATGGCGAAGAGGCCGTAGGTGAAGTACTGCGCCAGCTGGCCGACCTGCCAGGCACCGAGCCCGAGCGGCGCCAGCGCCAGCACGCCCCAGACCGCCAGGTTGATGAGCAGCAAGGGCGAGGGGGAGCGACCGGTCACGGGGTGGTCCCCTGGTGAAGGGCCGGCGCCCGCGCTCTAAGCCCTCCCCCCTTGCGGGGGAGGGTTTGGGTGGGGGGTGTAGCGGGCGCAGCCAGCACGACAGCGGATCTTCGATCGGCCTGTCGGCCGTACCCCCCTCCTCGATCCTCCCCCGCAAGGGGGGAGGAGGGTCTGGTCGGCGCGATGCGATTAGCGGGTCTGCGTCTCATCGGCCGAACCACCTTCCGGCGAGGCCGCGCGGGAAGAGGCGGATGACGACGATCGCCATGGTGAAGACGACGATCTGGGCGACCACCGGCGACCAGAGGTTGGCCGCCAGGGTGTCGGTGCCGCCGATCGCCGCGGCGCCCAGGAGCGGGCCGGCCAGGTGGCCCGCGCCGCCGACCAGGATCGCCAGGAACGCGGGGATCAGGAAGCCCAGGCCCATCTGCGGGTCGACGCTCATGATCGGCGCCATCACCGCGCCGGCCAGGCCCGCCAGCGCCGCGCCATAGGCGAAGGTCGCGCGGTCGAGGCGCCGGGTGTTGATGCCCAGGCAGGCCGCCATGTCCCGGTTGGCGATTACGCCGCGCGCGGCCAGGCCGAAGGCGGTACGGAAGAACAGCCAGAAGGTGACGGCGATGACGAGCAGGGCAACGGCCATGATGAACAGGCGGTAGACCGGATAGGGCGTACCGAAGATCTCGATGCTGGTGGCGATCGGGTTGGTCACTGTGTGCGAGGCGGGCCCGAAGGCGATCACGACGGCCTGCTTGATCGCGATGGAGAGCCCCCATGTCGCCAGGATCGTGTCGAGGAAGCGGTGGTAGACGTGACGCACGACCAGCTCCTCGACGACCAGGCCGACCAGGCCGACGACGAGCGGCGCCAGGAGAAGGCCAAACCAGAAGTGACCGCCCGCCCGCTCCACCAGCACGACCGTATAGGCGCCCAGCAGGAACAGCTCGCCGTGGGCCATGTTGATCACGTTCATCAGCCCGAAGATGATCACCAGGCCCATGGCCACCAGGACGATGGCCAGGATGAAATTGCTGGCGTCCAGGGTCAGGATGAAGAGCTGTTCCACGGTGCGCCCCCTTCAGACCGCCAGGTAGCGGTGCAGGATGTCGCGGTCGCGGGCGAGTTCCGCGGCCGCGTGGCGCGCGACGACGCGGCCTTTTTCGATGAAGGCGCAGTCGGCCGCCAGGGAGAGCACGATCTCGACGTTCTGCTCGACCAGCAGGACGGTCAGGCCGTCCTCGGCCGCTACCCTCCTCAGGATCTCGGCGATCTGCAGGACGATCGAGGGCTGGATGCCTTCGGAGGGCTCATCGAGCAGCAGCAGGCGCGGCCGGCCGACCAGGGCACGGGCGATCGCCAGCTGCTGCTGCTGGCCGCCGGAGAGCGTGCCGGCCTTCTGCCCGCGGCGCTCTGCCAGGATTGGGAAGTGCCGGTAGGCGGAGGCCGGATCGGTGCCCGCGCCGCCCGGCTTGCCAACCAGGCCCAGCTTCAGGTTCTCCTCGACCGTGAAGTCGGCGAAGATCTCGCGGCCCTGGGGCACGTAGGCGATGCCCAGGTTCGAGATTGCGTAGGGCCTGAGGCCGGCGATGTCCCGGCCCTGGAAGACGATGCGCCCCGCGGCCACGGGCACCAGGCCCATGAGCGCGCGCATGAGCGTCGTTTTGCCCATGCCGTTGCGGCCGAGGAGCGCCGCGATGCCGCCTTCGGCGACTTCGAGGTCGATGCCGTTCAGGACCCGACTGCCCCGGTACCCGGCCTCGAGCCCCTGGACGGTCAGCATGGCGCCTGCCCGCCCAGGTAGGCCTCTCGCACCAGCGGGTCGGCGCTCACCTCGGCATAGTCGCCGCGGCGCAGGATACGGCCCTGCAGCATGACCGCGACCGGGCAGCCGAGCCGTCGCACGAAGGCCATGTCGTGCTCGATCACGACGATCGCGGTCCCGGTCTCCTCGCGGATGCGCAGAATCAGCTCGGCCGTCGCCTCGGTCTCGCCGAGGGTCATGCCGGCGGTCGGCTCGTCGAGCAGCATGAGGCGCGGCCGGCTGGCCAGCAGCAGGGCGATCTCGAGCCACTGCTTCTCGCCGTGCGACAGCTCGCCGGCCGGGACGTCGGCATGGTCGGCAAGGCGTATCAGGTCCAGCACATGCTCCGCGGCGTCGGCGCGGTCGTCGCGGGCCAAGAGGCCGCGCAGTCCGCGCCGGCCCGCCTCGGCAAAGAGCGGTACGGTCAGGTTCTCGCGCACGGTCAGCGCCGGATAGACCGCCGGCACCTGGAACTTGCGGCCGATGCCCAGGCGGCTGATCTCGAAAGGCCTCAAGCCCGCCAGCTCCCGGCCGAGAAAGCGCAGGCATCCGGCCGAGGGCGGGAACTCGCCGGTGATCAGGTTGAACAGCGTGGTCTTGCCGCAGCCGTTCGGGCCGATAATGCAGAGCAGCTCGCCCTCGGCCAGGGCCATGGTCAGGCCGGCGACGGCGTGGATGCCGCCGAAGTCCTTGGCCAGGTTCTCGACTTCCAGGAAGGCGCTCACCGCGGGCTCCGCCGGGGGACGGCCGGGTCGTCCCCCTCGTTGGGCTACGCTCAGGCGCAGCCGGACTGCGGCGCCAGGCTGCCCAACGCCTGCACCGTCTTCAGGCCCGCGCCCTCGGTCTTGGCCAGGTACATGTTGAGCGTGACGTGGTGGCTCTCTGCGCCGATCGCGACCGGGCCGGTCGGCGAGTCGATGGTCAGCCCCGCCATGCCGTCGACGGCGGCCTCACGGCCCGGCTCGCCGGCCGTCTCCAGGCCCGCCTTGAGCGCGTTGAGCGCATTGTAATGGGTCATAACGTAGTGCGAGATGGTCACGTCCTCGCCAGCGTTCTTGCGGATCCGGGCGACGAAGTCCTTGACCCCCGGCTCGTCGCTCGAGGAGACCAGCGGCACGGTCACCCACATGTTCTGGCCCTTGCCCTCGCCGAAGGCGCCGAGATAGGCCTCGGAGAAGCCGAGGAAGGCGACGGTCACGTCCTTCAACAGGCCGAAGTCCTCGGCCTGCTTGATGAAGGTGATGCCGTCGGCGCCGGGCAGGGCGAAGACCAGGACCTTGGCGCCGCTGTCGGCGATGCGGCGCACAACCGGCGCGAACTCCTTGACGCCCCAGGGCGTGAACTCGGTGCCGACCGTCTTGCCGCCGAGGCCCGCGATGATCCCCTCGGCGGTCTCGAACATCTTCTGCGGCCAGACGTAGTCGGCGCCGAACATGTAGTAGCTGTTCCCGGCGGTCTCGTTCATGTGCGGCAGCAGCTTGGCCAGCTCCTGGTTCGGCACGGTGTTGAAGCTGAAAATATAGCGTCCGCAGGCTCCACCCTCGTAGTTGGTGGCGTAGAGCAGCGGGGTCTTGAGGCGGGTGTGGGCCGGCGCCATGGCGTCGCGCGCGTTGGAGGTGATCGGGCCGGTCACGGCCACGACCTCGTCGCGCTTGATCAGCTTGGTCGTGCGCTCGACCGAGGTCTTGGGGTCGGTCTTGTTGTCCTCGTAGAGCATCTCGACCGGATGGCCCAGGATGCCGCCGGCCTCGTTGATCTCGCGGACCGCGAGGTCGAGGCCCAGCTTGGCCTGGTTGCCGAACAGCTCGAGGCCGCCGCTGAACGGCTGCACGGCGCCGATCCGGATCGGCTTCTTGGCGGCGATGGCGGGGAACCCGAGGCCCAAGGCGCTGCTTGCCGCGCCCGCGGCCAGCGCGGTCTTGAGAAACGTTCGACGAGATGTCCCGGTCATGGCATTGCCTCCCTGTCCCTTGTTGTTTTGATAATCGGCACGATTCTTCACCGAGCGAAGACCGGCCGCAATGACTTTCTTGTCCGGGCGGCCGGGCGGGGGCTAGAGTCGCGGCCGTAAACCTCCGGGGACTGCGAGGCGAAATGGCCAGGCGCAAGCACGCCGAGTTGAGACGAGAGATCATCGCCGCCTGCCGCGAGATGAACGCGCTGGGCATCAACCAGGGCACCTCGGGCAACGTCAGCGCGCGGGTCGAGGACGGCTTCCTGATCACGCCCTCGGGCGTCGCCTACGACGAGATGGCGCCCGAGCAGGTGGTCGAGATGGACCTGGAGGGCGGCCACCGGGGCGACCAAAGGCCTTCCAGCGAGTGGCGCATGCACAGCGACATCTACTGCGGCCGGCCCGAGGCCGGCGCCGTCGTGCACACCCACGCGACCTTCTGCACGGCGCTCGCCTGCCTGCACATGGAGATCCCGGCCTTCCACTACATGGTCGCGGTGGCCGGCGGCGCCTCGATCCGCTGCGCCGACTACGCCACCTTCGGCACGCAGGCGCTGTCGGACCACATGCTGCGGGCGCTCGAGGGGCGCCGCGCCTGCCTGCTCGCCAACCACGGCATGATCTGCTTCTCCCCAGAGCTGAAGAAGGCGCTGGCGCTGGCGGTCGAGGTCGAGACCCTGGCCCGGCAGTATTGGCACGCCCGCCAGGCCGGCGAGCCGGTCCTGTTGTCCGAAAAGGAAATGACGGCCGTTCTGGAGCGCTTCGAGAACTACGGCCGGCAGGACGGCGATCCGGAGCGCTGAATGCCCCTTAGAGCCTGGCCCCCAAAAACATGAGGTCTTCGCCCCGCCAGCGGCGAGTCACCGAGACATCGAAGCCGCACCTGCGGTAGAAGGCTACGTTGCGGGCCGCGGCGGCGGTGATCACGTGGACGCCGGGCAGGCCGTCGCGGGCGCAGCGCTCGAGATAGGCCTCGACCAGCCTGGTCCCGATGCCCCGGTTGCGGAACCGCGGGTGGCAGTTGATGTGAAAGTGCGCCGGATAGGCCGCGAAGTAGTCCTCGAACAGGTCGAAGTAGGGGATGTCGCGATACAGTCGGGCCGCGCCGCGACTGTCCACGCAGCCCGTGAGATAACCGGCGATCCGGCCGCCCGCGTTTGCGGCGAGAAAAAAATTCTCCGGTTCGCATTCCAGATAGTAGCCTGTCCAGCGGTCGAGGAATTCCCGTCGCTCGTTCGGCGTGGCGAAATCCCGGGGGGCGGCCGAGAGAAAGAAAATCTCCTCGACCGCGTGCCATGAATCAGGCTTCACGGCCCCCGCGGCGAGGGTCGTGATCGTGAACTCGGCGTCCGGGGCAGGCGGGGCGTTGCCGTTCATGTCCTCAAACCGCTTGGTGCCGCGGGTCCTGGTCGCCGGGAGTCCGCCGGGCCCCCGGCAGGTTCACGACT
>Ga0224504_10000185_pt1 | contig 26851 bp, 20 predicted proteins | sample SF_Oct11_sed_USG_3_FD_170160 | JGI IMG/M metagenome (GOLD analysis project Ga0224504, IMG submission 170160) | Sediment microbial communities from San Francisco Bay, California, United States - SF_Oct11_sed_USGS_24 | ecosystem: Environmental > Aquatic > Marine > Sediment | place: USA...
TGAGGAATCCTGGTACCAGGGCACCGCGGACGCGGTCTACCAGACCCTGGACATCGTCGAGAGCTACACTCCGAAGTACGTGCTGATATTGGCCGGCGACCACGTCTACAACATGGATTACGGCGAACTGCTGGCCGCGCACGTGGAAGGCCAGGCCGATTTCACGATCGCCTGTCATACCGTGCCGCGGGCGCAAGCCTCCAGCTTCGGGATCATACAGATCGACGATTCGGACCGCATCGTCGATTTCGAGGAGAAGCCGGCCGATCCCAAAGCCATCCCCGGCCGTCCGGATATGTCGCTGGTCAGCATGGGGATCTACGTGTTCTCAATGGACTACCTGCGCACGCATCTCGATCGAGACGCCGCGGACACGACCTCGAGCCACGATTTCGGAAAGGACGTCATTCCCTATGCGATCGGCCGTGGCGACGACGTTCGCGCATACAGGTTCGGAAATCCGGCTCGCGGCAGCGCGAGTTATTGGCGCGACGTGGGAACGGTCGACGCCTTCTACGAGGCCAACCTCGAATTCCTGTCCCCACGGCCGCCGCTGGATATCTACGATCCGTCATGGCCGGTCATGACCTATCAGCCGCAACTTCCGCCGGCCCAGTTCATAGGGGGCGAGACCCATTGCCAGGTGGACAATTCCATGGTCAGCGGTGGCTGTATGATCCAGAGATCCAATCTGGACACAACGCTCCTGTTCTCCAACGTCAAGGTCCAAGACGGCTGCAGCCTGCAGGGCGTCCTGGCCCTGCCCGGCTGCGAGATCGGAGCGGGATCGAGATTGAGAAACGTGATCCTCGATAACGAATGCCGGATCTCCGAAGGCTCGGTGATCGGCGAGGACCCGCAAGACGATAGCCGGCGCTTCGATATGACCGAAAGCGGTCTGGTCGTCGTCAACCGCAAGATGCTCGGTCAGGGAAGGCAATACAGGCCCGGCACTACCCGGGAGCCCCACTGCGCGCCGCGCCTACCCGGGCGACCCGATCCGCTCCCATGAAATGCCTCCCTGTCAGCGACCCCTGGTATCAGTCGTGCCGGAGGTGGTCCGTGATCAGCTTGCCCGCGTCGAGCCGGGGTATGGTCCGTCCCCGATCGCGAGCAGCCTTGACGCCGTCCTCTATGACCGAGAGATAGCCCTGGGCCGTCTTGCGCCACGTGTAGACCGCAGACACGCGTCGGCGCGCTCGTTCCGACAAATCCGCATGCGCCGCCAGGGCCTGCACTAGCCCACGCGCGATATCGCCGCTGTCGAAAGGATCGACGAGAACACCCGAGCCGTCCGCGAAGATCTCGGACGGACCGCCGTTGCGGGTCGCGACGCAGGCCAGACCGCAGGCTGCGGCCTCGATGGGGGCCAGGCCGAAGGGTTCGTAAAACGCCGTCAGCGCGAAGACCGAGCCGTGCTCCGCGAAAAAGCGATAGGTCGCCGCGAGCTGCATCTGGGACTGGATGTTCAGGAAACGGACCCGATCCTGCAGGCCAGCCTCGGTTATGGTCGCCAGAATCGACTTCAGGACCGACCTTTCGTTCTCCGGCAGGCGGTCGACCTCTTCGAAAGGATTGTCGATGCCGCGGATGCAGATTACCAGCCCGGCGCGCTCGCGCAGCTGGCGGCTCTCGGCGAAGGCCCTGACCACGCCCAGGGTGTTCTTCTTTTCGTCCAGCCGACTGGAGACCAGGACGAAGGGGCCGGGCAGGCCGTCGAGCTTCGCGCGGAGCATGTCCCGGGTGGCCCCGTCGCGGTCGCCTCTTTCCACGGTGAAGACGCGGGTGTTGACGCCCGGCGGGATGACCGAAAACCTGTCGTCCGCCTGAACATCCACGGCGCCGGCGTATAGCGGGTGTGCGTACTGCTCCAGACGTTCCTGCTCGGTGGATGTGACGATCCGGTAGGCCCGGCTCATGCTCAGGCGCTCGGCGGCGATGCGCCGCGAGAAGCGGTAGCGCGCCTCCATCTCTTCCAGGTTTTCCAGGCTCGTGCCGAGCTTGTCGAGTTTCTGCGCGCCGAGCGAATGGCCCGTGAAGGTGAATCCGATCCCGCTCAGGTTCCGTGTCAGGGCCGCGCAAAATCCGCCGTCCGCGTAATGCGCGGTCGCGAACTGCGGCGGTTCCTCGCCGTAGAAGGCGAGCATGTTGTGCACGAATTCATCCAGGTGGTCCCAAAGGCGCTCCTTGTTCAGAAATGCTGGTCCGCCGCACGAGACCCGCACGATCCGTAGATTGTCCTCGTAGCCCGGATAGTGATCGATTTCCGAGGCGAATTCGGGCCAATCCGGATCTTCGATCTTGCGGGTGACGATATCGACCCTGTGTCCCATCTCCGCCATGGCCATGGCGAGCTCCTTGACATAGACCAACTGGCCCCCGAAATCAGGGTGCTCGGTGAGATGGGAGTCGCTGGCGTCGAAATTGCCCTGAGGATTCAGGAATACGATATGCATGTCTGACCCTGCCCGGTGGCATTCGAGATAGAACGGCCGGGTTAGCGTGCCGTCCGTACTGAATAATCCTTGTCGATGATGATGTCCGCACGGGATCTGTGCGAGGAGATAATGCCGTGTTCAATCCGCAGCACGTCGTCGATGAAGGGATCGAGCTCCGAGGTGTCCCGTTTTCTCTTTTCGCGGTGGGCACGGGTATCCAGGTAGTTGCGAGCGATAAAGATCTTTGTGTTTGCATGGCTCAGCAGCGTCGTATAGGTGCCTTCCGCGATCGCGACGCGGGCATCCGCTGTCGCCGCGATTTCCGTGGTGATGCGGTCCTCCTCGTAGATCGCCAGCGGCTTCTCGATGCGCGCGGCCCCGTCCAGAAAACCCTGCAGGTGTTCATCGAGGAGATCCAACCTGACCTCCTGCGGACCGACCCAGGCAATGTCTTCCCGCCTCGCTCTGTCGTTGGACTTCGGCGGATGGACGAAATAGTCGTCCTGTTGGAAGATGACGCTCGGCATGTTGCGACCCGCCAGCAACTCCGCGATGGCGGTTGCCGTCTCCGATTTGCCGCTGCCCGACTCGCCCGCGACGGCCAGGGTGTATTTCCCATTCGACGCCTCGATTTCCGGCAGGATAAGGGGCAGGATGGCCTTGGCGGCATCCCTATGATGCGATTCGACGATTATCTTATCACCGCGCATGGCACTCGTTCCTCTTTCTCTTTCGAACAGCCGCCTTTGGAGCCTTATCAACCATTTGTATTAATCTATTCTTATAGTGTAATAGTTTATCCTGCAATGCGATACCTTCTGCTTGGTGACCGCGCGGAAAAGTATGTATTGCATAGGGGAATCCCCATTTATAATAAAAGATTCTTGCCGTTCGAAGGTGAGCGAATTCAGCCGTCCGCGATAGGGTCATGAGGCAGAATGAAGGATGTTGAGCGAGTACGATACCGCGTGGTCCGAGCTGAATACCAGGCTGCGGGGGATTGAAGACAGCGCCGGCCTGGGCGGAGCCTTGGCCGAGCTACAGGCTCATCAACAGCGGACTGGGTTCATTGAGGACCGCCTCGAAGGCGTTGACCGGCGCACCTTCCACCATCCGCGGGATTCGTCCAGATTCTTCAGGGTCCAGTACAATCCGAAACGGGCGTTGCGGTTCAATGGGACCGGTATCACGGAGCCGCCCGCCGGTATCGTGGTGAGAAACGACGGTTGTTTTCTTTGTCGGGACAACATCCGCTGGCAGCAGGGCGGCAGCCAGCTGGGTTATGAGGTTCGTATCGGCGAGACCGTCTACTATGCTTGGATGAACCCGTTCCCGCTGTTGCCGACCCATATCGTTGTCGCGACAGAGGCGCACACGTCCCAGGAGTGGGGGTACGAGTATGGCGGCCGCCGCGGAAAAACCATGTTGCTGAGCGATCTCGTCGCGCTTGCGGCGCGAATGCCCGGCTATGTCGGCTTCTACAACGGCGTGGACGCCGGCGCTTCGATACCCGGTCATATGCACCTCCAATTCTGCCAGCGTCCGGAGGACGACCCCGAGTTCCCCCTCGAGCGGGCAGCTCGGGTATTCGAGGACTCCGATCAAGGCATAAATTTCCTGTCGAGGTACCCGGTGGCGGCCGCGGTCTGGCGAGGTGCGGCCGCGGAAGTGATCGAAGCGGCATCGAGCTGGATGTCGCAGTGGACGCATCGGAACCGCGATCGCCTGAACAACCTGACAGCCAACTTCATTGCGTCGAAAGATCAAGCCGGTGACGGCCTTTCGCTCTATTTCGTTCCGCGAGCCCGAGGCACATCGCGTGTGAACGGACTGCATGGCTTGATCGGCGGGCTCGAGATACTGGGAGAGGTGGTGTTTTCGAGTCCGGAGGAAAAGAAACTTCTGGATGACGGCGCCATCGACTATTTCGCCTTGGCGAGCTATCTTGCACGCGTTCGTACACCGATGTTCCTGTCTTGAGCGGCTGGTTTCGGCCGATCGGTGTGAAGGTCTATTCTGCGCTTCAAAAGCTCCGGTTCAGAGGCCCCCTTGCAACGTCGTCATCGAATCGATCGCGTTGCATTCCGACGGGTCCGGCCCACGGAAATGGGCTGTGCGAGGGTAGGTTCGGTCATCGTGCGCCGTGGGTTTTCTTCGAAACACCCGAAAGGTCGTCTGGCAAACTTCGGGAGACTGCGGTTAGATAGATGGCCGTGCGCTCGCGGTGCTCGAGGCGCCGGCCGCGTGTGCCGACACAGCCGGGCGGCGGCGGATCGGGGAAGGCCTGTCGAACGGCCCCGGGTGTGCGGCTTTGCGGCGGCCACCATCCATTGAACCACAGACTCGCGAGGAGACGGGCACATGCATTTGGCGGTATTGACCGGCGGCGGCGACGTCCCGGGCCTCAATGCGGCGATCAAGGCGATCGTAAACGAAGCAAGCGCCCGGACCTGGAAGGTGACCGGGTTCCGGCGGGGCTGGAGCGGCCCGCTGAACTACAATACGGATGACCCCGAGGGGTCGCGCGACTGGGTCGCGGCGCTGCGGCCGGACGTCGTCCGTCATATCGACCGCACCGGCGGCACGGTCCTCCATACGACCCGCACCAACCCATCGAATGTCCGGGCCGCCGACCTGCCGGCCTTTCTGGCATCGAGATATCCCACCACCGGCGAGACGGACAGGGTGGATTGCACGGACCACGTGCTCGCGGTGCTGAACGCCCTGAAGATCGACGTGCTGATCGCCATCGGCGGCGACGACACACTGTCCTACGGCGCGCGCCTGCATCGCGAAGGCGTTCCCACCCTGTGCATTCCAAAGACCATGGACAACGACGTGTTCGGCACCGATTACTGCATCGGCTTCTCGACCTGCGTGAACCGCTCGGTCGACTTCATCAACCGGCTGCGCACGCCGGCCGGCAGTCACGAGCGCTTCCTGGTGGTCGAGATGTTCGGCCGCAACTCCGGCGAGTCGGCGCTGATTACCGGTTACCTGGCCGATGTCGACCGCACCTTGATCGCCGAGGTCCCCTTCGACGTCGACAAGGTCGCACGGCTGCTCGCGGAGGATCGGGCGCGCAACAGCTCCAGCTACGCCATCGTCGTGGTCTCGGAAGGGGCGTCCCTGGAGGGCGGCGAAATTATCGAATCCGGTGAGACGGACGCCTTCGGTCACCGCAAGCTGGGCGGCATCGGGCCCATGGTGGGCGATGCGCTCAAGGCGCACACCGGGGTCAACGTCATGACCCAGAACCTGGCCTACCTGGTGCGTGCCGGTGCGCCCGACGCCATGGACCTCATGGTCGGCCGGAACTTCGGCACCATGGCGATCCAGCTTATCGAAGACGGCAAGGTCGGCCTGATGACGGCCATTCAGGACGGCCGATATACAACGGAGCCGGCCGACATTTGCACCAAGGGCAAGCGCAGTGTCGATGTCGATGCGATGTACGACGTGGATGCCTACCGCCCGCGCATCGTCGAGGTGTCTGGCATGCCCATGTTCTTGAAATAACCAGCCGGCATTGCCCGTGGCAGGACCGGACCCTGCAACGATGCGTCGGCCTGCATCGGATCAGAGGAACCGGCCCGCCTTGACCACGCCCGACAAGGGGTTGAAGCCGATCCTATAGGCCAGCTCGGCCGGCCGCTCGATCTCCCAGATCGCGAAATCGGCGGCCTTGCCCGCCTCCAGCGTCCCGTGGCTCTCCGCTAGTCCGAGCGCGCGGGCGCCGTTCTTTGTCACCCCCGCGAGCGCCTCTTCCGGGGTCATGCGGAACAGGGTGCAGGCCATGTTGAGTACGGTCAGCAGCGAGGTGAGCGGCGCGCTGCCCGGGTTGCTGTCGGTGGCGAGCGCGATCGGGACGCCGGCGGCGCGCAGGCCCTCGACCGGCGGCACCTTGGTCTCGCGCAGGAAATAGAAGGCGCCGGGCAGCAACACCGCGACGGTGCTGGCCGCCGCCATGGCGGCGATGCCCTCTTCGTTCGTGTATTCCAGGTGGTCGGCGGAAAGCGCGGCGAAGCGGGCTGCGAGCGCCGCGCCGCCCAGGTCCGACAGCTGGTCGGCGTGCAGCTTGACCGGCAGGCCGTTCTCGCCCGCGGCCTCGAACACGCGGGCCGTCTGCTCGGGGCTGAACGCGATGGCCTCGCAAAAGGCGTCGACCGCGTCGGCCAGGCCGGAGCGCGCGACTTCGGGCATCATTGCGGCGACTGCCTCGATATAGTCGTCGGCGCGGCCGGCGTAGTCCGGCGGCGCCGCATGGGCTCCCAGAAACGTGGTCCTCACCGTGACCGGCAGGGCCTCGCCCAGGCGACGCGCCACGCGCAGCTGCTTCAGCTCGGTCTCCAGCTCGAGGCCGTAGCCCGACTTGATCTCGACCGTGGTGACGCCCTCGGCGAGCAAGGCGGAAAGGCGCCGCCGGGCGGCCTCGAAGAGGGCGTCCTCGTCGGCCGCGCGGGTCGCCGCGACGGTCGAGACGATGCCGCCGCCGGCCCGCGCGATCTCCTCGTAGCTGGCGCCCTCCAGGCGCGCCTCGAACTCGCGTGCCCGGTCGCCGCCATAGACCAGGTGGGTGTGGCAGTCGACCAGCCCGGGCGTGACCCAGCGGCCGCCCAGATCGTGGCGCTCGCGCGCCAGATCCTCCGGCCGACCGGGCAGCTCGGCGGCCGGCCCGACCCAGGCGATTCGGCCGCCCGCGACCGCTATGGCGCCGTCCTCGACGGTGCCATAGGGCGCGGCGCCGGCCATGGTCGCCAGGCGCCCCCCGGTCCAGATCGTGTCCCACATAGGCTCGGCTCCCGCTGGCCGGGCAAGGCCGGCTCCCACCGGATCATAGCGGCTGGGCCGGCCCGGTCAAAAGCCTCCGCACTGCCAGGACAATCGAACGCCAGGAAGCCTTCCCCCTTGACGGGGGAAGGTTTGGATGGGGGTGGACAAGGTCGCTCGCACCAGGTTCGGAGGTGTCTTTCCGATCGAATCAACCTGCCCCCCTCCTCGGTCCTCCCCCGCGAGGGGGGAGGAAGAAGCTTTGCGGCCGTCGTGCGATTCCTCTGCCCGCGAGGAGGAGGAAGAAAACGGACCCGCCTCAAGCGATTGCCCTGGTCGCATGGCAGATCGACGGTGAAGCCGGCGAGCTTTTGCCGTAACCTTTCGACTCCACACCACCGGGCCAGGGCGATGGGATCATGACCGAACGCTCGCTCTATGCCGACCGGGCCCTGTTGCCCGACGGCTGGTCGCGCGACGTGCTGATCGAGATCGGCGCGGACGGTGGCCTCACGTCGGTGACGCCGGGCGCGGCGGCCGGGGCCGCGCCGCGCGCCGAGGGCCCGGTCGTGCCCGGCATGCCCAACCTGCACAGCCACGCCTTCCAGCGCGCCATGGCGGGGCTGGCCGAGCGCGCCGGTCCGGGCGACGACAGCTTCTGGACCTGGCGCGAGGTCATGTACCGCTTCCTGCGCAGGCTCACACCCGAGCAGGCGGGGACCGTCGCCGCGCAGCTCTATGTCGAGATGCTCAAGGCGGGCTACACCGCGGTGGGCGAGTTCCACTATCTGCACCACGCTCCCGACGGCAAGCCCTACAACGACCTGGCCGAGATGTCGCGGCATGTGCTCGCCGCCGCCCGGCGCACAGGCATGGGCCTCACGCACCTGCCGGTGCTCTACGGCTTCGGCGGATTCGGCGGCCGGGCGGCGGGCGAAGGCCAGCGCCGCTTTCTGAACGACCCGGAGCGCTTCCTGCGGCTGGTCGAGGCGGTCCGCGACGAGGTCCGCGGCGACCCGCAGTTCGGGCTCGGCATCGCGCCGCATTCGCTGCGCGCGGTGACGCCCGAGACGCTCGGCGCCGCGCTCGAGGGCCTGGATGCTCTGGACCCGGGGGCGCCGATCCACATCCACGTCGCCGAGCAGCAGAAGGAGGTGCACGACTGCATCGACTGGAGCGGCCTGCGGCCCGTGGAGTGGCTGCTCGCCAACGTCGACCCGGGGCCGCACTGGTGCCTGGTGCACGCCACGCACATGACCGAGCAGGAGACCGAAGCGCTCGCCGGATCGGGGGCGGTCGCCGGGCTCTGCCCGACCACCGAGGCCAACCTCGGCGACGGCGTGTTCCCGGCGCCGGCCTACCTGGCCGGGGGCGGCGCATTCGGCATCGGCTCGGATAGCCACATATCGGTCAGCCCGATCGAGGAGCTGCGCTGGCTGGAATACGGACAGCGCCTGACCCGGAAGCGCCGGAACCTGCTCGCCGGTGGCGACGCGGAGCCCTCCGTCGGCGCGGTGCTGTACCAGGGCGCCTTGGCCGGCGGCGCGCAGGCCCTCGGCCGGCCGCTCGGCAAGCTGGCGCCGGGCTGCCGCGCCGACCTGCTGGTGCTCGACGCCGACTGCCCGGCGCTGATCGGTAAGCCGGACGAGCTGCTGCTCGACGCGATGGTCTTCGCCGGCAACGACAACCCGGTCCGCGACGTCATGGTCGGCGGCCGCTGGGTAGTGCGCGAGCGCCGCCACGGCGAGGAGGCCGCCGTCCTGGCTGCCTACAAGGCGGCGCTCGCCGAGCTGACCGCCTGAGAGGTAAGGTGGACGATCGATTTCACCGCCTGGGACATGCGTGAGCGAGCGATATGAGCGATCTCACCCGCTTCTACGACGAGCTGGCCCCGCACTACCACCTGCTGTTCGAGGACTGGGATGCGGCGGTCCGATGGCAGGGCGGGGTACTGGACCGCTTGCTCGGGCGCCTCGCGGGCCCCGGCCGCAAGCGCGTGCTGGACGCGGCCAGCGGCATCGGCACCCAGGCGATCGGCCTGGCGCTCGAGGGCCACGCGGTTACCGGCAGCGATCTGAGCCCGGCCTCGGTCGAGCGGGCCCGGTGGGAGGCGAAGCGCCTCGGTGTCGAGGTCGCGTTCGAAGTGGCCGACTTCCGCGACCTCTCGCGGGCCGTGGCCGGACCCTTCGACGTCGTCTGTGCCCTGGACAACGCCCTGCCGCACCTGGAGAGCGACGCGGAGCTGGCGGCGGCGCTCGGGCAGATGGCGGGCCTGCTCGCGCCCGACGGTCTGTTCCTGGCCTCGACCCGCGACTACGACGCGCTCGCCCGGAGGCGGCCGGAAAGAATGTCGGAGCGCGTCTATCCGGACGGGCAGGGGCGCCGGCGGGTCTATCAGCTCTGGGACTGGGACGCCAACGGGTCCGGCTACCGGGTCCGGCAACACATCGTCCGTGAAGGCGGCGTGGCGCGCGAGCCCCTGGTCTTCAGCGCCCACTACCGGGCGCTGACCCGGGCGCAGTTGAGCGCGGCCCTGGAGGCGGCCGGCCTGGGCAATCCGGAATGGCTCATGCCCGCGGACAGCGGCTTCTACCAGCCGGTCGTGGCGGCCCGGCGTCGGCCCTAGGCGACCTCTTCGCCCGCCGCGACGGGCCTCGGATCGTTGGCGACGCGCAGGCGGGCGAAGGACGGCGCGTGGTAGGCGGGATGGACCGGCGGCTCCTTGGGCGTGAGCAGATAGCGCGCCGCGACCTCGAGATAGCCCCCGAAGCGGTAGCCGCCGTTGCTGGCCAGCAGTTCCTCACGCCGCGCGCGGTAGCGGGCCGGCAGCCGGTACCAGGGAAGGCCGGGCTCGGCGTGGTGCAGGGCGTGCAGGTTGTTGTTGAGGTACAAGAGCGACATCACCGGGCCCGCCTCGACCACGACGCTGCGCTCGCCGGGCGTCTCTCGGGCCTGGTGCTCCAGGAAGGAGCGCATCAGGGTCAGCGAGAGGCCTGGATAGGCGAAAAGGGCCAGATAGCCGGCCAGGGGAACCTCGCAGACCCCGATCACCCAGGTGAGCGTGAGCGTGCCCGCGGCAAGGTGTAGCAGCCAGGCGCCCAGATCCCGGGTGTCGCCGCGGGCGAGCGCGGCCGCCGCGGACCCGTAGAGCCGCAAGGTGCAGACGGCCGGGCCCAGCAGCAGGCGGCCCGTCAGAGTGTTGAGGCTCCAGGCCAGGGCGCGCCGCAGAGGCCCGCAGCGCGCCCAGGCCTCCGGGGTCATGTAGAAGGATTCCGGATCGCCCAGGGGGTCGGTGAGGTAGTCGTCCCGGTGGTGCAGCAGGTGGGTCTCCCGGTAGATCCGGTAGGGCACCCACAGCCATAGGCTCGGCCCGACTAGCAGCTCGTTGACCCGGGGCCAGGGCGTCGGGTGGCCGTGGGTCGCTTCGTGCTGCAGCGAGCCGTGCAGGGCCACCAGGTAGCCGCCCAGCGGCAGCAGCAGCCACCAGGGCAGGGTATCGTAGTTCCAGGTCAGGAGGCCGAAAGCGCCATAGGTTGCCGTCGTCAGCAGCACTGTCGGCCACTCGATGCTCTCCGCCGCGCGTTCTAGCGCGGCGCTTCTCCGCTGTTTGCGCGTCATGTCCAGGTCGATCTCCGGTTCGGGTTCTTGCCGAAAACCCCCATCAGGAACCCGATTTCATGATACCGGGGAATAGGACCCGTTCCAACGTGGGACTGTGCATATTATGACGCTTTCGGTCACCAAAAAACTCTATTGGTGATTTTAATCAACACTTGTTAACATAACGAAATAGACCCGAAACAGAACCGAGAAAGGGCTGAAGAATGGACCGACGGGAAACGGTCGAGGTCTTCCGCCGGAACCTGACCGAGGTGATTTCGCGCTCGGGGCTGAGCCGTTCGGCCTTCGCGGCGCGGCTGGGGCTGGACCGCTCGACCCTCTCCCAGCTGTTGTCGCCCGCGAACCTGCGGCTGCCGCGCGCCGAGACCATCGCCGCCATGGCCGCCAGCGAGCAGGTCAGCGTCGACTGGCTGCTCGGCCTCAGCCAGGAAGGCCAGCTCGGCCCCGACATGGTCCGCCAGGACCTGGAGATCGCCGCCGGCGGCGCCTCGCCGGCCGACGAGCGCCTGCAGGGCTGGCACACGGAAGCGGCGGGCTACAAGATCCGCTACGTCCCGGCGACGCTGCCCGACCTGCTCAAGTCGGAGGAGGTCATAGACTTCGAGTTTCGCGAGCAGGGCAGCCGTGTTCCGCAGGGGCGCCTGCAGGTGGCCGAGGAGCGGCTGGCCTACAGCCGCCGGCCCGAGACCGACATGGAGGTTTGCTGCTCCTTCCAGTCGGTCGAGGGCTTCGCCCGCGGCGAGGGGATCTGGCGTACCCTGTCGGTCGAGGCCCGCAGGCGTCAGATCGAGGCCATGATCGAACTGCTCGACGAGCTCTACCCGACCTTGCGCTGGTTCCTGTTCGACGGCCTGCGGCACTACTGCGTACCGCTCACGATCTTCGGCCCGCAGCGGGTCGCGGTCTACTTCGGCAACATGTACGTCGTGTTCAACTCGACCGAGCACATACGCGAGCTCACCAAGCACTTCGACAACCTGATCCGCGCGGCGGTGGTCCAGCCGCCCGACGTCGGCGGATTCCTGAATGGCCTGCTGGCCGAGTTGAACCATGAGACCGGCAGCCGCGGCGCGGCGGGCGGGCGGCATGCCGGCGCCTGAGCGGACTGTCGAGGCCAGGCCGTGGTGATCGCCAGCTTGCCTATGTACGACTTGCCCGAGTTGCGGGCGGCGACGGACGCGTGGTGGCAGGGCCTGGCCCGCGCCTTCCGTCGGGCCGGGCTCGGCGAGGTGCCCGACGGGCTGAGCCGCGACCTGGGCGCGGAGGCGGCCTGGCGCGGTCCCGGGCTGCTGTTCAGCCAGACCTGCGGCTATCCCCTGACCCACGCCTTCAAGGGCGTGCTGCGGCTGGTCGCAACCCCGGCCTATGCCGCAGCGGGCTGCAGCGGGCCCTGTTATTCGAGCGCGATCGTCGTGCGCGCGGACGATCCGGCCCGGGAGCTCGGCGAGCTCGCGGGGCGGATCTGCGCCGTGAACAACCGGGCGTCCCAATCGGGCTGCAACGCGCTGCGCCACGCCGTGGCACGCTACGCCGTGCAGGGCCGGTTCTTCGCCCGGGTCGTGGAAACCGGCGAACATCTGGCGTCGCTGACCGCGGTCGCCGGGGGCCGGGCCGACGTGGCCGCGATCGATGCCGTCACCTTCGCGCTGGTGACGGCTTGCCGCCCGTCGGCGGTTTCGGGCCTGCGGATCCTGGGGTGGAGCGAGCAGGCGCCGGGGCTGCCCTATGTGACCCGGGCGGATGCCGGGGCCGACCGGCTGGCACGGCTGCGCGAGGGCCTGCAGGCCGCCATGGACGACCCGGCCTTGGCGCCGGCCCGCGAGGCCCTCCTGCTGACCGGCGCAGAGCCGCTGCCGGCGGCGGCCTACGACGGTATCGACGAGATGGAGGCGGAGGCCGCGGCCCGGGGCTATCCCGATCTCGCCTGAAGCGGCGACGGCCGGACACGGGACCAGGTGCGGAAAGCGGAAAGGGCCGGGGCAATAGCCCCGGCCCTTTCGCCGCGATTACCCCGGGAAGGTTTCGGAGAGGGACAGACTTCCCGGAGCCCCCTTTGACAGCTTAGCCGGCCGAGATCACGGCGGCGGAGAGCTCGCCGGAGACCACGCCGAACAGGTTCGACAGGGACTCGCCCATGCCACGCAGCGCGGCGATGGCGGCGACCGACACAAGTGCGGCAATTAGGCCATACTCGATGGCCGTGGCGCCCGACTCGTCATTGGCGAAATTCTTCAACTTGGCAATCATGAGAGTTGTCTCCTTGCAAGGTCATGAGTTTGTATCAATATCTGATGTAACAGAATACACAATTTTTTCACATAGTCAATAAAAAAGCGCACACGAAGCACTCAAAAACAATAATAAATCGATATTATAGTTAGGATTACATTAATTATTACATTAGATAAGAATGCATGTCAAATTTCATACATCTAGAACCATGAATTTTGACTCCAAAAGTAAAGTATTTCCATGAGACGCCCGGGCCGGCACGCGCGCTGCGCCGCCGCGGGGACAACTCCGGCACTTCTGTTCGGGTGAGCAGTGGGCGCCGCTCCGGCGGCGCCGTCTACTGCCGGGCCAAGCCGACCTGGAGCGGCGACCCGGAGGAACCCATGAAGGAAACCAGCATCCAGGCCTTGGCCGAGGGGTCGGACATGGTCTGCGCCGGTCCGGTCCGATTGGCCCGGTTCAGGGCGTTCGCCCGCATGGCCTCGAGCAGCCCCTCGAGGCCGAGTTTCCTGGCGGCCGATACGAACTGCTGGCGTTCGGTCAGGGCCAGGCTGATGCCGTCGACCGTGACGTCGACGATACGGTGCCGGTCGCCGCCGCCGCGGACCCGCCAACCCGTGACGAGCGGACCCTCCGTACTTTCGACCCGGGTCTCGACCAGGACATCCTTGGTGCCGACCGGACGGCTGTCCACGACGGCGAGCGTCTCGGCCCGGTAGCGATCGAGCTGGCGCGCATAGCTGTTCACCAGGTGCTCGGCGAAGAGGTCCTGGAACTGCGCGCGCTGTTCTCCGTCCGCTTGACGCCAGAACCTGCCGAGCACGAAACGGCCGATCAACGGGAGGTCGAAGCCTTCGCGAACCAGGGCTTTCAGGCCTTCGTGCCGTCCCTGGGCGTTCCGCGACTCGGCTGCTGCGATGACCGCGGCCTGCTGCCCGAGCTGTTCGACGAAACCCGACGCTCCGGCCGGGTCCGCGAGTCTCGAACCGAGGCTCTCTTCCGCGCGCAGGGGATTGGGCCCGATCAGCGCCAACGCCAAGGCGCAGACGGCGATCGAACAGCAGATTTTCGCACTATGCATGACATCTCCTCCTGATCGGTCAGCCTGGGCGTTGACCGCCCTTTCGGCTTGGCTGCTCCGATGTGATTAAGTTTACGTCAAGAGGACTTAACGATTCGTTACGCGACCCGGTCCAACCGGGAAAAAACGCTGCTTGGTTCCGAGAGGACGTATGCCGGTTCTGCGGCCTTGCGCCGGCCCGGGGCCTCCGGGCTCAGGTGATATCTTCGCCCAATGGGATGCCGTTGTGGGGGGGCTCGGCCAGACGGCGCGACAGCTGGCTGAGCACGTGCTCGAGGTCCTCCGGGCAGACCTCCTCGTACTCGTTGACCAGGCGCGAGATGATCGCGTCGGTGGATGCGCGCTGCCACTCGCGCGCCTCTTCCGGCGGCAGGCGGCGGACCACGTCCAGGGCGGCGCGGAAGGCCCGGAACAGGACGGGCGGCAGCCCGGATTTCTCATAGAGCGCGATGAATCCATCCGGTCCGTCGTCGAGGATCCGGTGTCCTGCCTGGTCGAGCGGCAGCGCGGCCAGGCGGGCCATCGCGGCCCGGAAGAAGTCGAGGCGGCCCAGACAGAGGCCGCGCAGAAGGAGGGTCGGGGTCAGCATGGCCTCCGCCGCCAGGCCGGCCACGAGCCTGTCGATCTCGGCTTTCGGGTCGTCCGGGCCCATGGCCCGGGTCAGCGCCCGTTCGCGGCCGTGCAGGGCCATGTCGCCGGCCAGCTCCGGCGGCAGGTCGTGCCGTTCGGCCAGGTGCTGGCAGAGGTCCCCGCAGAGCCCGTAGATAGCCCGCTGGAGCACGTTCAGAGGCTGCCGGGCCTGTTGGGGGCCGGTTCCGTTGACCGCCCCCGTGCCCTCCGAGGGCCCCGCGAGGGGCGCCACGCCGCTGCCGGCCGGCAAGCGGAGCGAGAGGGCGTCCGCGGACAGGGTTTGGGAGAGAGTGGGCGGTAGATAGGGACAGCGCCTCAGGTGCTCGGCCAGGGCCTCGCGGACCTGGCGCCCGACGTCCTCGGGTAGCGGCTCCGGGCCGCACGCGGCGGCGCCGTCCCCGTTCGGCGCGGGGCGTGTCCGTCCGGGCCGGCCGTCGCTGGACTTTGGCGCGCTGTCCCTGGGGACCTGCATGGGGGCTCTCCGCTTGACGGAACAAGTAGATACGGACACGGGTTAAGAAGAGATGAAAGCTAGGGCCTGCGCGACTGGAGCGATTGCGTGAAATATCGATTGCACTTTTGGAAATTACATAAAAACAGATAGTTAAGAGAATTTCCTAATCTGTTGTATTGAGAAATATTGTCGACCATCTGCGGCAAGGTTGGCGCGCGTGTCGCGGGGCGCGGGCCGCCGGAAATGGAGTGCGGCCGGTTCGGTCCCGGCGGTGTTCCGCGAGGGCGCAAGAACAAGCCCGCGGGACCGTTGGTCCCGCGGGCTCGAGCGCTTGGCTGGGACGGATTGAGCCGGCTTCTAGAGCTCTTCCTCGGCCAGGAAGCCGGTGGAGCTGGCGTCGATATTGATCGGACCCATCCCGCCGAAGAACGGGATCATGAAATTGAAGGTGTACTGGACGCGGATGTCGACCCAGCGCGTGTTGTCCGCGTTGTTCGTGATGGCGGGGTCGATCGTCGCTTCGACCCCCTTTCCGTCGATCAGGCCGGCCAGGGCGACCTTCGATTCGATGTAGTCCTGGAGCTGCAGCTCGTAGGCGTCCTGCTCCGCCGTTGGCGCGTCGGCCGGCGGGGGCGGGTTGACGATGGCCCAGCGCGTGCCTTCCTCGGCGGCGTAGAACAGCATGGCCTGGGTGAAGGCGAAGCGGCCCAGCTCGACAACGCCGAGCAGCAGCGAGAGGAACATACCGGCGGCCAGGGCGAACTCCACGGCCGTGACCCCGGACTCCGATTCCGGCCCGCGGAACAGCCGCGTCAGGGCCGGGAGCAGCGGGCGTCTCGGTTTGCTTTGGCTGTGCGTCATCATCTTCGGTCCTCGCGACTATGTTGTCCGGCCAGCCCGGTCACGGTTTCAGTTCAGCCTGAGCAGCACCGTATCGCCCAGGGTGACCGGGTTGTTGATCCCGGGATAGCTCAGAATCAAGGGGTAGGTGTCGGTGACGCCGATCAGCAGCGAATGGTTGACGTCGGCGCCGCCGCAGTCGTCGACGCTGCACGTGGGCGCGGTGGCGCCGCTGTCCGAGCATTCGCAGACCCAGGTCACAGAGACGTCGGAGAGGTCTACGCCTGCGTTTTTCTTGACGGTATCCTGGATCGCCACGAGGTCACCCTGCACCGGCCGCCGGACCATGGCGTACTGGACCCCGGCGCGCACCCCGTTGGCCAGGGTCATCTGTCGGGTAAACGCCATGCCGAAGTCGACGATGGCGATGATGATCAGCGCCAGGACCGGGGCGATCAGCGCCAGCTCGACGGCCGCGACGCCCTGGTCCTGGCCCCTGAGGCGGGCCAGAAGGCCCCGGGCCCGTGCTGTCCGAAGCTTTGCAGTCAAGCGCATGATCTAGTCCTCCATGTCTCTTGCCCAGGTCCCGCGAGGCGCCCCTATTCGAAGAGGCGCACGCGGGTCTGCCGAACGCCCGAGGTGACGCCGGCCGCCTCGCACGCAGTCTCGTCGTTCTCCAGGTGCGCGGTGCCCGAGACAGTCACCGTTCTCGCGATGACCAGCGTGCAGCTCACGTCGCCGGCGGAGCCGCCCGAATAGTCGACGTCCATGTCCGGGAAGTAGAGCGCGCCGTCCATGATCATGGTGCTGCCGCCGTTGAACTTGCTCTGCAGAACCGAGAGGGTATCGAGATTGGGCACGTAGGGATCCTGGATGAACAGCATGCCTTGGTAACCGCCGGTCGCGGCCGCCTCGTCGGTCGTCGGCGCGCGCAGATCGACGGTACCGCCGGTGACGTTGAAGGAGCCCAAATCGGTGGCGTCCATGGCGGTCAGGATGAAGGTGACGCCGTCGCCGGTCACGGTGCCGCCGGAGATCGCCATGCTGCCGTTGTCGATGATGTAGAGGCCGGGATTGAACACGATGTTGCCGTTGTTGATCGATATACCGGCGCAAAAGCGGCCCGGGGAAACCGGCGAATCTTCCGTGTTGAGGGCAACGGCATTGTTCTCGCCGACGCAGCTCGCATCGGCCTGCAGCCCGGTGAGGACGCCCTCGTAGGGATTCTCGACGCGCTCGGAGAGCACCTGCGGCGGGTACTGCTGGGCTACGGCATTCTTGTCCTTGATGTAGATGTCGCCATAAGCCTGGATCGGCTGGGCGAGCAGCGTCGCCTTGCCGCCGACGTAGACCGCCTCGGCGCTGCTGGAGTTCGAGGCGGTGCCGCAGGACGAGATCAGATCCCCCGTGCCCGTGACGTTGATCGCGCGGTCGGCGGTCTCGTCGAGCGCCACCACGCAGTGCTCGCCGAAGAAGGAGATGCCGCTGACGGCCCGCGCCTGCACGGTGAAGGCGTTGCTGACCATCATCCGCGAGAAGTAGAGCTTGGCCTGCTCCTGCACGAGGACCTCGACGAAGAGGGGGTCGCCCGCGTTCGGGCCCGACTGCGGCGGATTGTTGACGATCACCGTGCCGTGGACCCCGTGCTCGAAGCCGTTCTTCTTGACGGCGTCCTCGACGGCCTTCTGCAGGTCGGCGCTGGGGTCGCGCGACAGCGCGATCCTGGCGGCCACGGCGCCGTTGTCCGCGAGAGTCTGGTTCTCGCGCTTGTCCATGTACCACAGCACCGCGTCGACGCCGATGCCGGCCGCACCGAGCACGACCGGAAAGGCCAGCGCGACGATGATGAAGCTGGCGCCCGCCTGGTCGCGCAGGAAGGCGGCGAGGGCGCTGGCGCGTCCCGCCATCCGCTCCCTGAAGTTCATCTCTTTCCTTGCGTGTGTCATTGTGCGTATCCCCTACTGTCTGCCACAGCCGGGCAGTGGCTCGAGTTTCCCTCCGTTTCGGCCGCCAGAGCGCAAGCATCGGTTCGGACGTGTTCGGCGCCGCCAGGGTCCAAAGGACCGCCCTGGCCGGCTTTACCAAATATTAACCGTAATACTTGCGCTATAGATGCCATAATGAACCGAATACATGATATAATTTTAGGTATTAATAGCGCGTTAACATGTTGCACGAATTTGGTGAAGTTCTTGTGAATACAAGGGTGGCTCGCCGCCGGTCGGCCAGGCGGCCCCGCCCGGGTCGGGCGGGGCCGCGCTGAGGCTTTGCAGGCCCAGGGACTGGCCCCCGGCCGGGACGCCCCTACTCGAAGAGGCGCACGCGCGTCTGCTCGATGCCCTTGACGCCGGCCTCCAGGCAGGCGTCGGCGTCGTTCTCCAAGACCACGTTGCCCGAGAAAGTGATCGTCTTGGAGACGATCAGCGTGCAGTTCACGCCACCGCCCGCGCCGCCGTTGTAGTTCACGTGCGTGTTCGGGAAGTAGAGCGCGCCGTCGAGGGTCATGTTGGCGCCGCCGTTGAACTTGTTCTTCGGCAGATTATTGGTGGTGGCGATATCGGGCACGTAGGGGTCCTGGATGAACAGCATGCCCTCGTAGCCGCCGGTCGCGCCGTCCCCGCCGCCCTGGTCGCCCTGGTCGCCCTGGTCGCCCTGGTCGCCCTGGTCGCCCTGGTCGCCCCCGCCGCCCTGGTCGCCCTGGTCGCCCCCGCCGCCCTGGTCGCCCTGGTCGCCCCCGCCGCCCTGGTCGCCCTGGTCGACCTCGGCGGCCGTCGGCGCCCGCAGGTCGATCGTGCCGCCCGAGATGTCGAAGCCGCCGACATCGCTGGCGTGCATGGCGGTCAGGACGAAGGTGACGCCGTCTCCAAAGATGTTGCCGCCGGTCTGAGTGAAACCGCCGTCGTCGAGGATGTACAAGCCGGGCAGGAAATCGACATCGCCGCCGTTGACCTTGATCCCGCCGCAGAAGCGGCCGGGGCTGACCGGCGATTCCGCCGAGCCCAAAGCAACAGGCTGGTTCGTGCCGACGCAGCTCGCATCGGCCATCAGCCCGGAGAGCACCCCGGCGTAGGGATCGTCGACGCGCTCGGACAAGGGCTGGGGCGGAACGTTATAGACGACCGTGCCGCCGCCCGACTCGAGGATGTCGCCGTAGGTCTGAATCGGGTTCGCGTCCAGCGTCGTGGTCCCCTGGACATTGATGGACTGGTCGCTGCTGGAGTTCGCGGCGATGCCGCAGGCCGAGGTCATGGAGGCGCTGCCGTCGACCGAGATGGCCGAATCGGCCGTGGGGTCCAGCGAAATGACGCAGTGGGTGCCGAAGGTCGAGATGCCGCCCACGGCGCGGGCCTGCACGGTGAAGGCGTTGCTTACCATCATGCGCGAGAAGTAGAGGTCGGCCTGCTGCTGGACGATGACCTCGACGTAGCTGGTCTCGGTCGTGTTCGGGCCCGAGGCCGGCGGACTGTTGACGGTCACCGTGCCGTGCGTGCCGTGGACGAAGCCGTTGGCCTTGGTGCTGTCCCGCACGGCCTTTTCCAGATCGGCCTGGCTGATGCCGGCGTCGCGCGAAAGCGCGATCGTGGCGGCCACGGCGGCGTTGTCCGCGAGGGTCTGGTTCTCGCGCTTGTCCATGTACCAGAGGACCGCGTCGATGCCGATGCCGGCCGCACCCAGAATCACCGGAAAGGCCAGGGCGACGACGATGAAGCTGGCGCCCGCCTCGTTGGCCAGGAAGGCGGCGAGCGATCGGGTCGAGTACGTCAACCGCTCCCGGAAATTCATTTCTTTCCTTGCGTGTGTCATCGTGCTTGTCCCCTATTGGTTGCCTTCGCCGGGCAGCGACTCGATTTTTCCCTCCGTTTCGGCCGCTAGAGCGCAAGCATCGGTTCCGACGTGTTCGGCGCAGCCATGGTCTAAAGGGTCGACTTGGCTGGCTTTACCAAATATTAACCGTAATACTTACACTATAGATACAAAGATGAGCCGAATACATGATATAATTCTAAATATTAACCGCGCGTTAATATGTTACGGCAATTTGGTGAAGTTCTTGTGAACAGCGGGGCGGCCCGCCGCCGGGCGGCCGCGCGGCCCCGCCGGAGGGTTGGCGGGGCCGCGCTGTCTCGGGCTTGCGGGCCCGGCTACTCGATGATCCGCACGCGGGTCTGCTGGACGCCCGTGGTGATGCCGGCTTCGGCGCAGGCGTTCGCGTCGTTGTTCAGCTCCACGTTGCCGGAGAAACTCACTGTCCGGGAGACGATCAGCGTGCAGTTCACGCTGCCGCCACCGCCGCCGGAGTAGACGACATCCGTCAGCGGGAAATAGAGCGCACCGTCCAGGGTCATGTCACTGCCCCCAGTGAACTTGTTTGACGGCAGCTTGTTGGCGGCTAGCGTGTCGACATTGGGCACATGGGGATCCTGGATGAACAGCATGCCCGGGTAGTCGCCCTCGGTTGTGTCCAGCGGCGCGCGCAGGTCGATCGTGCCGCCCAAGACGTCGAAGTCGCCCAGATCGGTGCCGTCCATGGCGGTGATGATGAAGGTGACCCCTTCACCGCTGATGTTGCCGCCGCTGATCGCCATGCCGCCGTTGTCGACGAAATAGGTACCCGGCAGAAACACGATGGTGCCGTTGTTGATCGTTATGCCGCCGCAAAAGCGGCCTGGGGAAACCGGCGAATTTTCCGTGTTGAGGGCAACGGCGTTGTTCTCGCCGACGCAGCTCGGATCGGCCTGCAGCCCCGGAAGGACGCTCGCGTAGGGGTCTTCGATACGCTCCGACAAGGGCTGAGGCGGAACGTTGTAGGTGACGGACGCGCCGGCGCCCGACACCTCGATGTCGCCGTAGGCCTGAATCGGATCGGCGTTCAACGTCGCCTGTCCTTGGATCCCGATGGCCGAGCTGCTGCTCGAGTTCGAGGCGAGGCCGCAGGACGAGGTCACGTTGGCGGTGCCGGCGATCTTGATGGCGTCGTCCTCCGTCGGGTCGAGCGCCACGACGCAGTGATTACCGAAGGTCGAGACGCCGCTGACTGCGCGCGCGCGCACCATGAAGGACTGGTCCACGATCATCGCCGAGAAGGCAACTTGCGCCGTCTGCGCGATGACGACCTCGACGAAGTTGGCGTCGCCCGCGTTCGGGCCGGCGGCCGGCGGGTTGTTGACGGTCACTGCGCCGTGCGTGCCGTGCACGAAGCCGTTGTCCGCCGCCGCGCCGCGCACGACGATCTCCAGGTCGCTCAGGCTGATCCCGGCGTCGCGCGAGAGCGCGATCCGGCCGGCCACGGCGGCATTGTCGGCGATGGTCTGGTTCTGGCGCTTGTCCTGGTACCACATGGCGGCGTCTATGCCGAGCCCGGCCATGCCGAGGACGACAGGAAAGGCGAGCGCCGTGATGACGAAGCTGGCGCCCGCCTGGTCGCTCAGAAAGCGGCCCAGGCGACGGCCGCATTCGGCCAGACGGTCCCGACCGGTTTCGTGAGTTTTCGTGCGTGTCATGGCTCTTCCCCCTTACCTAGCTATTCCTGCGCGGCGAGAAATCGATCAAAGCGCCGCCGCGCCATTTCGCTGTTGTCTCGTATGCCATTATGTAACAGTCGTGTTATAATCAAATTAAAATTCTTACTTATTAAAAAAACAATTTTCGTTGTTATAAATATGTTAAGGTGTTTAGTTACCAAGTAACTAATATTATTAGTTTTCATAAAATTGTTTTAATAAATATCGGATTAACCAAACTTCAAACCCGTTGCCGCACTTCGAGACACCGCCTGCGGCGGCTCCTCATACTTCGTCCCTCGACAAGCTCGGGATGAGGAGGCTCAGCATGAGGTAAGGTGTTGATATAAAAGACCCATCCTCATCCTGAGCCTGTCGAAGGATGAGGAGCGTTCGAAGAACGCGTCTCGAGGAAGGGCCGGGGCCCGGAGCCTTGAGTATTCGCACCGAACGCAACGCGGCCCCGTCCGATCGAGCCGGACGAGACCGCGCGCCGGAGGGAAGTCGCTGCCGCCTATTCCATGATCCGCACGCGGGACTGCTGGACGCCCGTGTCGAGGCCCGCCTGGAGGCAGGCGTCCGCGTCGTTCTCGAGGTGTGAGTTGCCCGCGAAGGACACCCGGCGGGCGACGATGAGCGTGCAGTTGACGCTGCCGCTCGCCCCGCCCCGGAACTCGACGTCGGTCTTCGGGAAGTAGAGCGCGCCGTCGAGGCTCATGGAACTGCCGCCGGTGAGCTTGTTCTTGGGCAGGTTGGAGGTAGTCTCGAGGTCGGGCACGAAGGGGTCCTGGATGAACAGCATGCCGGGATACTCGCCCTCGAACTCGTCCGCGGGCGCGCGCTGGTCGATCGCGCCGCCCGTGAGGTTGAAGCTGCCCAGGTCCTTGGCGTCCATGGCGGTCAGGATGAAGGTGACGCCGTCTCCACTCACATTGCCCCCGGTCATCGTGAAACCGCCATTGTCGAGGATGTAGGTGCCGGGCAGGAAATCGACGTTGCCGCCGGTGATCTTGATGCCGCCGCAGTAGCGGCCGGGAGAGACCGGCGAGTCCGAGGAGTTCAATTTCTGCGGCTGCTTGGTGCCGGCGCAGGCGGGATCGGCCTGCAGCTCGTCGAGGATTCCGGCGTAGGGGTCCGGAACGCGCTCGGACAGCGGCTGGGGCGGCGCGTGGTGGGTCACCGTGGCGCTGCCGCTCTGCTTGATGTCGCCATAGGCCTGCAGCGGCTGGGCGGTCAGGGTGGCGTTGCCGCCGATGTAGATGGCCTCGTCGCTGCTCGAGTTGGACGCGATGCCGCAGGCCGAGGTCACGTCGGCGGTGCCGATGAACTCGACGGCGCGGTCGGCCGTCTCGTCGAGCCCCACGACGCAGTGCTCGCCGAAGGTCGAGATGCCGCCCACGGCGCGCGCGCGCATCGTGAAGGGCTGGTCGACGATCATGGTCGAGAAGTAGGTGCGCGCCGTCTGCGCGACGACCACCTCGACGAAGCCGGCGGTGCCGGCGTTCGGGCCCGCGGTGGGCGGGCTGTTGACGGTCACCGCGCCCTGCGAGCCGTGGACGAAGCCGTTGTCGGCCGCGGCGCCGCGCACGACGATCTCCAGGTCGCTCAGGCTGAGGCCGGGGTCGCGCGACAGCGCGACCGTCCCGGCCACCGCGGCGTTGTCGGCGATGCTCTGGTTCTGGCGCTTGTCCGCATACCACATGGCGGCGTCGATGCCGAGGCCGGCGAAGCCGAGAACGACCGGGAAGGCGAGCGCGGTGATGATGAAACTGGTGCCCGCCTGGTCGCCGAGAAAGCGCTTCGCCTGGCGGCCACAGGCAGTCCAACGGTCCCAACGGGCCTCGAGCATTTTCGCGTAAGTCATGATGGTCTTCCCCCTAGCTCGGCGCGCGCCCGGTGCGGCGGTTGGACGAGGCATCCCCCTAGTTGGTCCTCGTCCGGGCCCCGCCGCGGCGCGCGCCCCATTCCCGTCCAGTACGTCCGACAGATCCCCATCTGTCTGCTTGGGCACCTTGGCCGGCACTCCCCCGCCGCGCCGACGCGCCCGTCGTTATCTGGCTCTATTATGTAACAAGCATGTTATAATCGGCTTAAGAATTGGAGTAACCGAGAGAATAATTTTCGTTATTACGAGACTGCTAAATATTGTATTTATCAGATAATAATATTGTATAATATCAGATCCTGAAAATGCTCACCGGGCCAGCATGCTCCGAGACGCCGCCTCCGGCGGCCCCTCAACATGAGGTAAGACGTTGATATGAAATACCTAACCTCATCCTGAGGAGCGTTCGAAGAACGCGTCACGAAGCCTCATCCTGAGCCTGTCGAAGGATAAGCCATGAGTCACGGTCTTCGAGACTTGGTATAGGTCGCACCGATTTCTCTCTATCCCGACACGCCACGCGGCCCCGTCCGATGGGGACGAGGCCGCGCGCCGGAGTCGGGCCAGGGGAGGGGCCCGTATGCCGTGCCGGGATTACTCCATGAGTCGGACCCGGGTCTGGCTGATGGTCTCGACGCCGGCCTCCTTGCAGGCGGTCGCTTCGTTGTGCAGGTTGCTGCTGCCCGTGAAGGTCACCTTCTTCGAGACGATCAGCGTGCAGTCGGCCCCGCCACCGTTGCCACCGGCGAATTTGGTCTCCATATCCGGGAAGTAGAGCGCGCCGTTGAGATGCATGTTGGAGCCGCCGGTCAGCATGTTCGCCGACAGGTTCGCCGTGTCGAGGTTGGGCACGTAGGGATCCTGGATCACCAGCATGCCCGCGTAGCCGCCCGTGTTGTCGGCCTCTTCGGCCGTGGGCGAGCGCAGTTCGAGCAAGCCGCCGCCGGAAACGTCGAAATTGCCCAGTTCGGAGGCGTCCGAGGCGGTCAGGACGAAGGTGACGCCCGGCCCGCGAATGTCCCCGCCGCCGGTGATCTTCAGGCCACCGCCATCCAGGATGAAGAGGCCGGGCTGAAAGTCGATGTTGCCGTTGATATTGATGCCGCCGCAGTAGCGTCCCGGAGGCAGCGGCGAGGACGGCGAGCTGTGCGAGTCGACGCAGGGGGTGCCGGCCTGCAGCTCCGTGAGCACGTCCGCATAGGGGTCGTCGACGCGCTCGGACAAGGGCTGGGGCGGGAACTTCGAGACCCAATCGGCGGCGCCCTGTTTATCGATGTCGCCGTAGGCCTGCAGCGGCTCCGCGTCCAAGTACGCCTTGCCGGTGACGAGGATGGCTTGGTCGCTGCTGGAGTTCGAGGCTAGGCCGCAATCCGAGATCACGTCGGCGGTGCCAATGACCGTGATGGCGCCGTCGGCCGTCTCGTCGAGGGCCACCACGCAGTGCTCGCCGAAGGTCGAGACACCGCCAACCGCGCGGGTCTCGATCGTGATCGGCGCGTCGACGATCATGCTCGAGAAGTAGAGCGCGCCTTGTTTCCGGACGAAGACCTCGACGAAGCCCGGGGTGCCGGCGTTGGGGCCGGCGGTCGGCGGGCTGTTGACAATCACCGTGCCGTGCGTGCCGTTGACGAAGCCGTTGCCCGCCGTGCTGGTCCGCACGATCGTCTCGAGATCGCCCTGCGTGATGGTGGCGTCGCGCGACAGAGCGATCGTGCCGGCCACGGCGGCGTTGTCCGCGAGGGTCTGGTTGTGCCGCTTGTCCTGGTACCACGTGACGGCGTCGAGGCCGAGGCCGGCCATGCCGAGGAGCACTGGGAAGGACAGGGCGGCGATCACGAAGCTGGCGCCGGCCTGGTCGCCGACGAAGCTGCTCAGGTCCCGCGCGAAGTTCGCCAGACGATCCCCGAGCCGGGGCAGGTTCGTTGTGTCTGTCATTGTTGCCGTTACCTCCTTTCGTAGACCCGCGATGACGGGTTAGCGATCGCCGTGGCCGCGGTCCGGCCACGGAATCCCGTGCTCCGCTCCCGCTCACATCGTCCGCCCACCTCGTCTTCTCGCTCCCGTTTCATCGTTTCTCAAATATTTTACATAAGAAAAAAATACGATAGTTTTATAAATGATTTCGATAATTTTAATATTGTTATTATCAGGAACAGTATAGAGAAACATTCAATAACAAACAGTGAAATATATATATGGTTTTAATTGATTGTTCATTTAATCAAGGACGAACGGCCCCGCCCGAGAGGGCGAGGCCGTGCGCCGGAGGCGGGCCGGGGGTGGGGCCCGTATGCCGTGCCGGGCTATTCCATGATACGAACCCGGGTCTGCTGGATGGTCTCGACGCCGGCGTCGGCGCAGGCAGTCGCGTCGTTGTCCAGGTAGACGTTGCCGTGGAAGCTGACCTTCCTGGCGACGATCAAGGTGCAGTTGGCGCCGCCGTTGGTGCCGCCGGAGTAGTCGACGTCCTGGTGCGGCGCATAGATGGCGCCGGTCAGGTGCATGTTGGAGCCGCCGGTGAACTTATTGGTGCCCGGCGAGGCGGTCTCGACGTTCGGCACGTAGGGATCCTGTATGACCAGCATGCCGGGATAGTCACCCTCGGTGGTATCCACCGGCGCGCGCATCTCGAGCAGGCCGCCGCCCGAGAGGTCGAAGGTGCCGAGGTCCGAGGCGTCCATCGCGGTCATGATGAAGGTGACGCCCAAGCCCCTGATGTCGCCGCCGCCGGCGATCTTCAGGCCGCCGTCGTCGAGAATGTAGGTGCCGGGCAGGAAGTCGACGTTGCCGTTGATCTGAATTCCGCCGCAGTAGCGTCCGGGGGAAAGCGGCGAGTCCGACCCGCTGAAGTTCTGCTTGTTCGCGCCGACGCAGCTCGCATCGGCCTGCAGCTCGGTGAGGACGTCGGCGTAGGGGTCGGGCAGGCGCTCGGAGAGCGGTTGCGGCGGGGCCTTGTTGGTTATCGTGGCGCTGCCCGACTTGGTAATGTCGCCGTAGGCCTGCAGCGGTTGGGCGGTCAGGGTGGCGTTGCCGGACACGAGGATGGCCTCGCCGCTGTTGGAGTTCGACGCAAGGCCGCAGTCCGAGGTCACGTCGGCGGTGCCGGTGACCGTGATCGCGCCGTCCTGCGTCTCGTCGAGGGCCACCACGCAGTGGTCGCCGAAGGTCGAGATGCCGCCGACCGCGCGGGCTTCGATCGTGATTGCCGCGTCGAGAACCATGCTCGAGAAGTAGAACGCGCCTTGTTTCCGGACGAAAACCTCGACGAAGCCGGCATTACCGGCGTTGGGGCCCGCGGTCGGCGGACTGTTGACGATCACCTGGCCATGCGTGCCGTGCAAGAAGCCGTTGTCCGCGGTGCTGTCCCGCACGATCGTCTCGAGCGCGCTCTGCGTGAGG
>Ga0224504_10000186_pt1 | contig 26838 bp, 21 predicted proteins | sample SF_Oct11_sed_USG_3_FD_170160 | JGI IMG/M metagenome (GOLD analysis project Ga0224504, IMG submission 170160) | Sediment microbial communities from San Francisco Bay, California, United States - SF_Oct11_sed_USGS_24 | ecosystem: Environmental > Aquatic > Marine > Sediment | place: USA...
CGCGCAAACCGGCCTGGGCCCCCGCCAGCACCGTCGGGACAGAGGGATAGCCGCCGAACCCAACCACGGCATCCGCCCCGAGTCGTTTGACCAGGCCGCGGGCCTGCATGAAACCGACAGCCAGGCTCAGCAGCCCCTTGAGCTTTTTCAGCGCGCTGCCGCCGGCCACCCCGCCGGCGCTGATCCGATGGATTTCCACCTGGTGCAGGTCCGGTCCAAAGCCGGCGCCGCGCCGGTCGGTCACCAGCGCGACCGCGCAGCCCCGGGCAAGCAGTTCGCGCGCCAGGGCCTCCGCGGGGAACATGTGCCCGCCGGTGCCTCCGGCGGCCAGCACGACCTTGCGTGGCGGGGCGACGTTCATACCGCCTCTCCGATTCCGACACGCCGCCGTGTCAGGCCCAGCACCATGCCCATGGCGAGCGCCAGGGCCAGCAAGGAGGAGCCGCCATAGCTGATGAACGGCAGCGTCATGCCCTTGGTCGGCATCAGGTGCAGGGTCGAGGCCATGTTGATAAGCGCCTGCAGGCCGAACTGCGCCAGCAGGCCGCCGGCCGCCAGAAGCACGAAGAGGGAGTTGTCCTGGAAGACCCGGGCGAAGCCGCGTAGGACGACGAAGCCGAACAGGGCGAGAATGATCAGGCAGGCGATCAGGCCGAGTTCCTCGCCGGCCACCGCGAAAATGAAGTCGGAATGGGAATCCGGCAACAGTGCCTTCACCGTGCCTTCGCCCGGGCCGCGTCCGAGCAGACCGCCGTTCATGAAGGCCTCGATCGAGCGGTCGATCTGGTAGCGGTCGCCGGCCTGCGGGTCGAGAAAGGAGTCGATGCGGGCACCGACGTGGGGCAGGGCTAAGTATGCGATAGCCAGGGCCACCAGACCGGCTGCACTCAGCACACCGACCCACAGCAGGGGCAGGCCGGCGAGGAAGAACTGGAAGCCCCAGACGGCGGTGACCAGGAAGGCCTGGCCGACATCGGGTTGCAGCAGCAGTAGCGTCATCGCGGCGAGCCACAGCACGATCGCGATCATGCTGCCCGGGATGCCCTCTTCACCTTTCTCCGCGGCGAACATCCAAGCCGAGACTACGACGAAACAGGGCTTCAGGAACTCCGAGGGCTGAAGCGACAGGCCGGCCAGGCTGATCCAGCGGGTCGCGCCCTTGATCTCGACCCCGACCGACAGCGTTAGGAGGCAGAGGGCCAGCGATCCGGCGAAGCCGAGGACCGCCAGGCGCCGGATCCAGCGCGGGCTGAGCAGGGAAACGCCGACTACGGTCAGCACCGCGAGCGGCAAAAGCGCGAACTGCCGCTGCGCCAGCCGGAACCCGGGCAGGCCGATCCGCTCGGCCATCGCGGGCGAGGCGGCCAGAACCAGGACCGCGCCAAAGCCCATCAGGACGATCAGAGCCGCCAGAATCCAGCGGTCCACGGTCCACCACCACCGGCCCAGGGCGCTCGTATCGGTCCGTGCGAAGGCAGTCACTGCAACACCCTCCCGCTCGGATCCAGGTCCGCGTGTTGGCCCGGCAAGGCCTCGACCAGGGCGCGGAAGCGCTCGCCGCGTTCCTCGAAGTCGGAGAACTGGTCGAACGATGCCGCCGCTGGCGACAGCAGCACGACGGCGCCCGGCCGCTTTTCGGCCTTGGCCGCTGCCTGGGCCAGACCGGTCGCGCGGACCAGGTCGCCGCAGCGCGCAAAATCGACCCGGCCGTCCAGGGCCGTGGCGAAAGCGTCCTCGGCCTCTCCGATCAGAAAGGCCCGCACGATCCGCGGGAACAAGGGCTCGAGGCCGGCAAGCCCGGTCTCCTTGGGCCGCCCGCCGGCGATCCAGTAGACGTCGTCGTAGCAGGCCAGCGCCTTGGCTGCGGCGTCGGCGTTGGTCGCCTTGGAATCGTTGACGTAGCTGACGCCGTCGACCACCGCGACCAACTCCTGCCTGTGCGGCAGGCCCGGAAAGCTGCTCAGGCAGGCGGCGATGACCGGCGGCTGTACGCCGAGAGTCTTACAGGCCGCGTAGGCGGCCGCGGCGTTCTGCCAGTTGTGGCGGCCCGGCAGGCTGGGCACCTCGCGGAGATCGAGAACCGGGGCTTTGCCGCCCTCGGTGTCGTCGGTCAGGACGCCGCCGTCCACGTAGGCGCCACCCGGTGCGGGACCGCTGCCCGAGACCGGTATGACGATCTGCTCGCCGGCCTGCGCCAACTGCCCGCAGATGCCCCGGCAGGTCTCGTCGTCGACCCCGATCACCGCGGTGCGCGGCCTGGTCTGGCGATGGAATATCAGCCGCTTGGCCGCGACATAGCCCTTGAGGCCGCCGTGCCGTTCCAGGTGGTCCGGCGTGACGTTGAGCAGCACCGCCACATCGAAGGTGACCGACAGGGTGAGCTCGAGCTGGTAGCTCGACATCTCGAGCACATAGATGCCGCTCGAGTCGAGCGGCTCAAGGTCGAGCGCCGGCGTCCCGAGGTTGCCGCCGACCTGGGCCTCGCGTCCGGAGGTCTCGAGGATGTGACCGATCAAGGCGGTGGTCGTGGACTTGCCGTTGGTTCCCGTGACCCCGAGATAGCTGGCGTCGCGCTGGGAGCGTGCCAGAAGTTCGATGTCACCGATGATCTCGCAGCGGTGTTCGCGCGCCAGGGCGGCCACCGGATGGGGCGCGGGATGGCTGTGCGGGATGCCCGGCGAGATCACCAGGCTGGTCAGCTCCTGCCAGTCGCAGCCGGTCAGGTCGACCAGCGGAACTCCCTCGGCCGCGGCCGCGGCGCGGCGGTCCGCGTTGTCGTCCCAGGCCCAGACCTCGGCGCCGCTCTCCCTCAGCGCGCGGGCCGCCGACAGGCCCGACTTGCCGAGCCCGAGGACCGCCACCGGAAGGCCGCCGAAGAAGGAAAGGTCAATCACGTCGGCCGCCCCTCATCTCAGCTTCAGGGTGGACAGGCCGGCAAGGGCCAGGATCACCGCGATGATCCAGAAGCGGATCACGATGGTCGGTTCGGCCCAGCCCTGCTTCTCGAAGTGATGGTGCAGGGGCGCCATACGGAATATGCGCCTGCCGGTCAGCTTGAACGAGGCGACCTGAACGATGACCGAGATGGTTTCCAAGACGAAGAGACCGCCGATGATGGCGAGCACGAGTTCGTGCTTGGTGATGACCGCCACGCCGCCCAATGCGCCGCCGCAGGACAGCGACCCGGTATCGCCCATGAAGACCATGGCCGGCGGGGCGTTGAACCAGAGGAACCCGAGGCTGGCGCCGACCAGCGCGGAACAGAACACGGCGAGTTCGCCGGTGCCGGCCACATAGTGGACCTGCAGGTAGCCGGCGAAGACCGTGTTGCCGACCAGCCAGGCGATCAGCGCGAAGCATCCGGCGGCGATCATGACCGGCACGATGGCCAGGCCGTCGAGCCCGTCTGTCAGGTTGACCGCGTTCGACGCGCCGACCATGACGAACACCGCGAAAGCCACGAAGAACCAGCCGAGGTTGACCAGGACTCCCTTCAACAGCGGGATCGCCAGATGGGTCTGCATCTGCTCGGGGCTGATATGGACGATCCACAGGGTGGCGGCGGTGCCGATGGCGATCTGGGCCAGGAACTTGAAGCGGCTCGGCAGGCCCTTGGAGCTGCGCCGCGTCAGCTTCAGGTAGTCGTCGCCGAAGCCGATCATGCCGAAGCCGATGGTGACGAAAAGAATCGCCCAGACGAAGCCGTTCGTGAGGTCGGCCCAGAGCAGCGTGGAAATGGCGATCGCCATGAGGATCAGCACGCCGCCCATGGTGGGGGTGCCCTGCTTGGTCAGCAGATGGCTCTCCGGCCCGTCGTCGCGGATCGGTTGGCCTTCGCGTTGCTTCGATTTGAGCCAGGCGATCACGCTGGGCCCCAGGGCGAAGCTGATCAGGAGCGCGGTGATCACCGCGCCGCCGCTGCGGAAAGTGAGGTAGCGGAACACGTTGAAGATGATGTGTTCGTCTGCGAGCGGGACCAGGAGGTTGAACAGCATGGGCGTGCCTCTCACTCGCCGTTGGCCGCGCGCGCCGGGTCGCCCTCGAGCGATGCCAGCGCCTCGATCACCAGGGCCATGCGGCTGCCCTGCGAGCCTTTGACAAGGACCGTGTCGCCCGGCCTGAGCCCTGCGGCGGCCAAGGGTGCCAGGCTCAGGGCATCGGCGGCGTGCCCGCCGCGACGGGCCTTGGGCAAGGCGTTGTGGAGTGCCGCCATGTTCGAACCACAGGTGTAGACCAGGTCGATCTCGGCCGCCTCGATCGGCTCGGCCAGCTTGGCGTGCAGCCTTTCGGAGTCCCGGCCCAACTCCAGCATGTCACCGAGGATTGCGATGCGCCGCCCGCCCTTGCCGAGCGGGGTCTTTTGCAGCACCTCGAATGCCGCCTGCATGGAGGCCGGATTCGCGTTGTAGGCGTCGTCGATCAGCTCGAAGCTGCCGCCGGGCAGGGGCAGTACCTGGCGGGCCCCCCGTCCCTTGAGCGGCTTGAGGGTCGCCATCTCGGCGGTCGCCGCGCGCAGGTCCGCGCCGACCGCCAGGATCGTCGCCAGCACGGCCAGGGAGTTCATGACCCAGTGGGCGCCCGGCAGCCCGAGACAGTAATCGAGCAGTTTGCCGCCGACCAGCGCGCGCACCGTGCTGTGGCCGCCGTGCAGCGAGCAATTGATGAGACGGGCATCGGCCTCCGGGTGCCGCCCGAAGCTGACGATTCGGGTCACGCCGGCCGCATCGGCCCGTTCGACCAGGAGGGTGAAGAAAGGGTGCTCGCGGTTCAGCACCGCGGCGCCACCCGGCTCCACGCCCTCGAAGATCTCGGCCTTGGCCTTGGCGATCTCTTCGATCGAGGCGAAGTACTCGCTATGCGCCGCTTCGATGGCGGTGATCAGGGCCACGTGCGGTCGGACGAGGTGCGTGAGCTGGCGGATCTCGCCCGGGTGGTTCATGCCCATCTCGAATATGCCGTAGAGCGCCTGCGGCCGCATGCGGGCGAGCGACAGCGGAACGCCCCAGTGGTTGTTGAGGCTGCCCGTGCTCGCAGCGGTCGGCGCCTGGGGCGCAAGGCAGTGCCGCAGCGCCTCCTTGACCCCGGTCTTGCCGACGCTTCCCGTCACGCCGATGAAGCGGGCCTCGCTGCGCGCCCGGGCGGCCGCGCCGAGCGCGGTCAGTGCCGCCAAGGTGTCTTCGACCAGAAGCAGCGGCGCCGTCTCGGGCAATTCTTCGGGCCGGCGCTGCGCCACGGCGGCAGCGGCGCCGGCGTCCAATGCCGCGGCGATGAAGCTGTGGCCGTCGAAGCTCGGGCCTTCCAGCGCGACGAAGAGGTCGCCCGGCTCCACGCTGCGGCTGTCGATCGAAACGCCGGTGGCGGCCCACTCGGCCGTGTTGCGGCCGCCGGTCGCCTTGGCGGCCTGGCCGCCGGTCCAGAGGGGCGCAGGGTTCATGACCGGCCCTCCGCCAGGCGGGCGACGACGCCGCGCACCACGTCGCGGTCGTCGAAGGGCAGGACCTCGTCGCCGACGATCTGCCCGGGCTCGTGGCCCTTGCCGGCGACGATCAGCAGGTCGTCCGGACCGAGCGCGGCCACGGCTGTTTCGATCGCCTCGGCCCGGTCGCCGATCTCCCACGCCCCGGTCGCCGCCTCGAGGATCTCGCGGCGGATCGCGGCCGGATCCTCGCTGCGCGGATTGTCGTCGGTGACGATGACCTGGTCGGCCAGGGACTGGGCGGCCTCGCCCATCAGCGGCCGCTTCCCGCGGTCGCGGTCGCCGCCGGCACCGAAGACCACCGAGAGCCGGCCGCGGGCGTGCGGCCGCAGCGCCTCGAGCGCGCTGCGCAGCGCGTCGGGCGTGTGCGCGTAGTCGACATAGACCTGGCCGCCGGAGGGCGCGCGCGCCACGAGCTCGAGCCGCCCGGCGACGCCGGTAAGGTGCGGCAGCGCGTCCAGCGCCGCCTCGGGATCCGTCCCGGTCGCGATGGCCAGGCCGAGTGCCGCCAGGACGTTGGCCGCCTGAAAGCGGCCGGCCAGGGGCAGCACGATGTCATGACGGCGGCCGAGGAGTTTCAGGGTGAGGCGTTGGCCCTCGGCCGCCGCGGCGATCCGGACGAGGCGGAGATCGCCACCCCCGGCGCCGTAAGTGAAGATCCGCAGGCCGCGTGCCAGCGCGGCGGCGCGCAACGTTTCGAATTCGGGTACGTCGGCGTTCAGCACCGCGCCGCCGCCCGGCGGCACCAGCTCGGCGAACAGGCGCAGCTTCGCGGCCAGATAGGCCTCGGTGCCGCCGTGATAGTCCAGATGGTCGCGCGACAGATTGGTGAAGGCCGCCGCGCGGATCTCCACGCCGTCCAGGCGGAATTGATCCAGGCCGTGGCTCGAGGCCTCCATCGCCAGGTGCTCGACCCCGTCCCGGGCGAGGGCCGCCAGACAGCGGTGCAATTCCACCGGGTCGGGCGTGGTCAACGAGGCGGGCGCGTCGGGTCGCGGCGGCATCAGGCCGAGCGTACCCAGGCTCGCCGCCTCGAGGCCCAACCGGCCCCAGATCTGGCGCGCGAATTCGGCGACCGAGGTCTTGCCGTTGGTCCCCGTGACCGCGGCGATCACCGCGGGCTGGCGGCCGAAGAAGCGCGCCGCGATCAGCGCCAGCCGGCGGCGCGGGTTCTCGTCGGTCAGGAGGGCCACGGGCCGGCCGTGCTCCCCGACCGAGGTTCCGGGTGTAGTCAGCACCGCGACGGCGCCGCGCTCGATGGCCTGGCCGATGAAATCGCGCCCGTCGCTGCGGCCGCCCGGGATCGCGGCGAAGAGGTCGCCCGGGGCGATCTTTCGGCTGTCCGCCGAAAGGCCCTGGATCTCCAGTGTCTGCAGCGCCGCCGCGGGCTCCATCTCGATCGTCGTTCCCTCTGCCAGGTCAGTTAGCCGCAAAGACGGTTCCTTTGAGGTTGACGGGTACCAGGTGACGGTCCGCACCTTCTTCCTCGTCCAGGGCCTTCGGCTGGATGCCGAGCAAGGGGCCCATACGCTCGATCACCCGGCGCACCACCGGCGCGGCGACCCAGCCGCCCGTGGCATAGCCGTGCGTGCTCTCGATGCCCTTTGGCTCGTCGATCATCGCGAAGATCACGTAGCGTGGCCGATCCATGGGAAAGGCCCCGATGAATGAGGCGATGCGGGCGCTTCTGGCATAGCGCCGGCCGCGCAGCTTGTCCGCCGTACCGGTCTTGCCGCCGACCAGATAGCCCGGGGCGTCGGCCAGGCGGCCGGTGCCGTTCTGCACCGCCAGGCGCATCAGCCAGCGCATGTCGCGCGAGGTCCGCGCGCTCAGCACGCGCCGGACCACGACGCGCTCGCCGCCGCCGCGTTTCAGCAGGGTGGCGGGCACCAACTGGCCGCCGTTGACCACGGCGGCGACGGCGCTGACCATTTGCAGCGGGCTGACCGCGAGGCCGTGGCCGTAGGAGATCGTCATGGTGTTGATCTCGCGCCACGGCGAGGGGACCATCGGCTGGCCCACTTCCGGCACCTCGATCTGTGCCGCGCGGGTCAGCCCGAGATTGCCGAGGAAGGCCTTTTGGGCCGGCGTACCGGAGTCCATGGCCATGTGCACCGAACCGATGTTGCTGGAGTAGATGAAGATCTCCGGCACCGACAGCCAGCGGTTCTTCGGCTTGAAGTCGCGGATCGTGTAGCTCGCCACGCGGATCGGCTGGCTGACGTCATAGCCGTCCTGCAGACCGACCGCGCCCTGGTCGAGCGCCATGGCCGTGGTGAAGATCTTGAACACCGATCCCATCTCGTAGACGCCCAGGCTGGCCCGGTTGAACCGCGCGTCGTCGTCGGCCTCGCCCGGCCGGGCCGGGTCGAAACTGGGCAGGGAGGCCATGGCGACCACCTCGCCGCTTTCGGCGTCCAGCACCAGCCCGGCCGCCCCGATCGCCCGGAACGTCGCCATGGCCGCGGCGAGCTCCTCGGTCAGGACGTGCTGCACACGGAGGTCGAGGCTGAGCGCCAGCGGTCGGGTCGCGCCGCGCAGCCGCTCTTCGAAAGCCTGCTCGATACCGGACAGGCCTCGGTTGTCCATGCCGGCGAAGCCGATCACATGCGCGGTCAGCGCGCCGTGCGGGTAGACCCGGTCCGGCTCGTGCTGGAAGTAGAGCCCGGGGATGCCGAGGCGGTTGACCTCGTGCTGCTGGCGCGGCGACAACTTGCGCTTGAGCCAGACGAAGGACTTTTCGGTTGCGAGCTTGGCGGCGAGCTCGGCCCCGGGAAGCTCCGGCAAGGCCGCGGAAAGGCGTGCGGCCACCGCCTCGGGATCGAGGACTTGGCGCGGGTTGGCATAGAGGGACGCGGTCGGCAGGGTGGTCGCCAAGACCACGCCGTTGCGGTCGACGATGTCGGCGCGGATCGTCTCGAGGGCGTTGGATCGCGGTGCCGCGGCCAGGCGCGGCTCGTTGCCGTCCGTGAGCAGGCTGACGTCTACAAGGCGCAGACCGACGACCAGAAAGGCCATGGCGAAGACCAGGCCGGCGGCCAGGAGCCGGGTCCGGCCGATTTCCAGACACTGCTTGATCGTGCCGTCGAGCAGGATCATCGAGGTCGGATCGGAACCTGTATCCAGGTCCAGGGGGCGGCGTGTCCGCACAAAGGTTGTGTCCGGCCGGTTCATCGTGAGTTCCTCGCGCGCGCCAGAATGGCGTCCAGGGTGGGAGTCGGGACCTCCGCCTTCTGCACCGCGCGTTGCGGCAGGTCGTCGAGCCGGACGACCTGGGTGCCGACCATTGGCGCCAGCCCGAGATGACGCCTGGCCAGATCGGAGAGTCGCGCCGGCTGGTTCAGATAGCTCCACTCGGCCTTGAGAATGTGGATCGCTTCCTGTCGCTCGAGGATCGACTGATGCTCCAGACCGAGTTCCTCTTCCAGGCGCTGGACCTCGTATTTGACATGGAACAGCCCGAGGGCGGCCACCATGATGGCGGTGAGCCAGACCAGAACCGCGATCCTGCTCATGGCGAACCTCCCGCCATGCTGTCGGTCCAGGCGGGGGCCGCGGTGCGCTCGGCCGCGCGCAGACGGGCCGAGCGGGCCCGCGGGTTGGCCGCGATTTCGCTCGCCTCCGGGCGCCGGGCCCCTTTGAAGAGCGGGCGGAACGTCGCCGCCGGCCGGGAGTGCTCGGGCGTGTCGGGCAGGTGGCGCGAGCCGCGCGCGGCACTGCCGCTGCGCTCCCGGAGGAACTCCTTGACCACGCGGTCTTCAAGCGAGTGGAAGGCGATGACCGCCAGATGGCCGCCTCGCCGCAGCAAGCGCTCGGCCGCGCGCAGGCCGCGCTGCAGTTCTCCGAGTTCGTCGTTCACATAGATGCGCAAGGCCTGGAAGGTTCGGGTTGCGGGGTCCAGGCCCTCGGGCCCGCGCCTGATCACGCGCCGCACCGCCTCCGCCAGCTCGAGCGTCCGCTCGAACGGCCGCTCGCGCCGCGCCGCGACGATCGCGCGGGCGATCGGCCGGGACTTGCGCTCCTCGCCATAGCGGTAAAGCACGTCGGCCAGCTCACCCTCGGAAAGGCTGTTCACGACCTCGGCGGCGCTGGGCCCGGTGGCGCTCTCCGGACCGGCCATGCGCATGTCGAGCGGACCGTCGGCGCGGAACGAGAAGCCGCGCTCGGCCCGGTCGATCTGCATGGAGGACACGCCGAGATCGAGTGCGATGCCGTCGACTGGGGCCGTGCCCCGCGCTTCCATCAGGCGGTCCATGTCGCCGAAGCGCCCCTCGACGAGCGTCAGGCGTCCCGCGTAGCGTTCGACCAGGGCCTCGCCGCCTGCCACCGCCTCGGGGTCGCGGTCGATGCCCCAGACCCGACAGTCCGCGGCATCGAGCAGGGCGGAGGCGGCGCCGCCGGCGCCGAAGGTGCCGTCCACATAGATCGCGCCGTCGCGCGGTGCCAGGGCCTCCAAGACCTCGCGGAGCATGACGGGCGTGTGCCGTGCGGCGGCGCTCATGACGCGCCGTCCGGGCCGCGGCGCAGCGGCAGCGTCAGGCCCTGTTCGCGGGCCCGCGCGCGGGCCTCGGTCTTCTGGCGCAGCAGGGTCTCCGGCTCCCAGATCTGGAACGAGGAGCCCATGCCGACGAAGCCGGCCCGCTCGGCGATGCCGGCATGCTCGACCAGCGCCGGCGGCAGCAGTATCCGGCCCTCGCCGTCGAAGCTCAACTGGTGGGCTTCCGCGAAGATCGTGAAAGCGAGGTCTTCGTGGGCGTCGGAATAGAGGTCGGTGGCCGATACGCTGTCGTTCAACTGCTCCATGAACTCCAGGTCGCAGGCCTCGATACCCGGGCTGCGGTAGGACGGACGGGCGATGATGCCCTGAAACGCGGAGCGCCCGAGGGCCTGGCGGAACGGCGCAGGGACGGAAACCCGACCCTTCCGGTCCACCTTGTTCTCGAAGGTGCCAAAGAACACCGCCACGCTCGTCTCCCGCGGCCTACGCCGCCCGTTTCGATCCCCTGCCTCCCGTTTCTAGCTGCCCTGGGAGCAGATGCCCTCACAATGGGATTAGGTGGGATATCATGGGATTTCATGGGTGTCAATGGGCGCACAAGTAAAACTCTCCCGGTTAAGAAGACGTTAACAGCGGTTCTTGATGGCCGTGTCATGTAGTGATCCAGATGTTGTGGCCACAAACTTTGGCGGCCCATAATGAAGTCTGTGTTCAGATTGTGTCAGAACTTTGTTCTTGTAATGTTCTAAAAACGGTTTGCGCGGGTGACAGCGCAGGTGGTGACGAAAATCTTTGCAAATGGGCGAAAGGCGACCGTTGGCGGGTGGTTACGGACCGCTGTTCCAACATGGTATGAAATGCCAGACGGCCTGTAAGCCGGGTTCTGTCCCCCGAAGGGGGATGGCCATTCATCTGGGACGCCCGTTGCCGGACGCCTCGCGCGACCTACCCGGGCGGCGGCGCGGAAACCCGCCCGGCCTCTCGGCCTGCCGCCCCTACTCGGTCTTGCTCCCGGTGGGGTTTACCGTGCCGTCCCCGTCGCCGGGGACGCGGTGCGCTCTTACCGCACCCTTTCACCCTTGCCGGCCGGCGGCCCGGCCCGAAGGCCGAACCGCGGACCGGCGGTTTGCTTTCTGTGGCACTTTCCCTAGGGTCGCCCCCGCCGGGCGTTACCCGGCACCGTGTTTCCGTGGAGCCCGGACTTTCCTCCCCCGCGCCGACTAGTCGGCAACGAAGGCGGCCATCCGACCGTCTGACCCTTGGTACCTAGGAGCGGGCGGCCCCGCCGTCAAGCCGGTCGGCGAGGGCGGCAAGCCGCGCCGCGGTCTCGCCATCGATCGTCCCGGTCACGGCGGCGGGCCGGAAATGGCGCTGGAAGGCCCGGACGACCGCCGTGTAGTCCTCGCCGAGGTAGCCGTAGCCGAAGCCGGCGAGCCGGGCCATGATCTCGTGCTCGGGCGGGAGGGGATGCGCCGCCGGCGCCTCGCCGGGCCACAGGCCGATCCCCGTGGCGGCCAGGCGCGCCCAGTCGAAGAGCTCGCCCGGGTCCTCCTTCCTGAGCGGCGCGACATCCGAGTGGCCGAGCACCCGCTCGGGCGGGATCGGGTGGCGGGCCAGGATCTCCTGGGCGAGCGCGATCAGCGCCGCCATCTGCGCTTCCGGGAAGGGGCGGTAGCCGAATTCGTGGCCGGGGTTGACCAGCTCGATGCCGATCGAGCGCCCGTTGATGTCGCTCGATCCCGCCCAGGCCGCCACACCGGCGTGCCAGGCGCGGCGCTCCTCGGCGACCAGCCGGGTAACGCTGCCGTCCTCGTCGATGAAGTAGTGGGCGCTCACCTCGGTGACCGGATCCAGGAGGCGCCCCAGCGCCGCCTCGGCGCTCGGCATGCCGGTGTAATGCAGCAGCAAGATGTCCACCGCCTGGCCGTTTGGCCGGGCGTTATGGTTGGGCGAGGGGCGGTCGTGGATCTTCATGGCTCCCGACTATACCCGTTCCACCTCGGGCGCGGCGACCCTCGGGCGGCGCAGGACGATGATGCCGACGCCGGCGACGGTCAGCAGGCCGCCCGCCACCAGGGTCGCGGTCAGCGTCTCGCCGAGGAACAGCATGCCGGAGATAACGGCGAAGACGGGGACCAGGAGGATGAAGGGCATGGTCTGGTTGACCCGGTAACGGCCGATCATCCGATACCAGGCGCCGTAGCCGAGGCCGTAGACTAGGACCGACTGATAGACCACCGAGGCATAGGCGCGCCAATCGGCGGCGGCCAGCGCCTCCAGCTGGCCGCCTTCCAGCGCCAGCGAGGCGAGCAGGAGCTGCGGCGTGGCGAAGATCGCGACCCAGGCATTCAGCGTCATGCCGTCGATCTCGCCCAGCAGCTTGATCTGGATGTTGGCGACCGACCAGATGCAGGCGGCCAGGACGACCAGGGCGAGGGAAAAATAACGGCCCTCGAGACGCGGCTCGCCGGCGATCAGCATCACACCGCCGAAGGCGATCGCCATGCCCAGCGCGCGGCGCCAGCCGATCATGTCCTTGAAGAAGATCGCGGCCAGCAGGGCGGCGAAGGGCACCTGAAGCTGGATTGCGATGGCGGCCGTGGCCGCGTCGATCCCGCTGAGCCCGGTGAACATCAGCGAGAAGTGCAGCAGGCCGAGGGTGACCGAAATTAGGAAGACCGGGCGCCAGCGGCCGCTGGGCGGCTTCGCGAAGGGACCCAGCAGCAGCGCCACCAGGCCGAAACGCAGGGCCACCATCAGGATCGGCGGGAGCTGCTGCAGGCCGATCTTGGCTACCGCGAAGTTCAGTCCCCAGATCGCCATCACGCCGACGATGACGGCGATGTGCAGGGGCCGCAGCTCGAGGGTCATGCGCGTTCCCGCGGCGCTTCGGCCAGCGCTTCGCGCTTTTCCTCCAGCTCCAGCCACCGCGCCTCGGCGGTCTCGCGCTCGCTGCGGGCCGCCTCGAGCCGAGCAGCCGCCGCCTCGAAGGCGGCGGGGTCTCGGCCGTAGAGGCCGGAGTCGGCCAGGCGCCCCTCCAGCTCCGTGGTCTCGGCGGTCAGCCGGTCGATCCGGCCGGGCAGGCGTTCCAGCTCGCGCTGCTCGCGGTAGCTCAGCTTGCCGCCGCCGGCGCGCGGCCGCTCCGCCTTCGGCGCCGCAGGCCTGCCCTTGGCCGTACCCGGCGCCGCGGCGCTCTCCAACAGCTTCAGGTAATCGCCATAGCCGCCGACCGCCTCCTGCACCTGCCCGTCGCCCTCCAGCGCGATCACCCCGGTCACCAGGCGGTCGAGGAAGTCACGGTCGTGGCTGACCAGCAAGAGCGTGCCCTTGTACCCGTCCAGCACCTCGAGCAGCAGGTCGAGGGTCTCCAGGTCCAGGTCGTTGGTCGGCTCGTCGAGCACCAGCAGGTTGCTCGGCCTGGCGAAAAGGCGGGCCAGCAGCAGGCGGTTCTTCTCGCCGCCGGACAGGCTCTTCACCGGCTGGCGCGCCTGGGCGTCCTCGAACAGAAAATCGCGCAGGTAGGCGACCACGTGGCGTTGGCGCTCGCCGACCATGAGGGAGTCGCCGCCGCCCGGCACCAGGGTATGCCAAAGGGTGGCCTCGGGATCCAGGCTCTCCCGGCGCTGGTCGAAATAGAGCGGCGCAAGGTTGCTGCCGAGCTTCAGCGTTCCTGCGTCCGGTTCCAGCTCGCCGGTCAGCAGGCGCACCAGCGTGGTCTTGCCGGCGCCGTTGGGGCCGATGATGCCGATCCGGTCGCCGCGCCGGATCCGCGTCGAGAAGTCGCGCACGATGACGCTCTCGCCGCCGCCGTCGGCCCGCGGGAAGGACTTGGCCAGGTGCTTGGCCTCGATGACCATGCCGCCGCTCCGGTCGGCTTGCAGCGCGCTCAGCTTCGCTTGGCCGGGCGCCTTCAGCCATTCGGCGCGCTTCCGGCGCAGCTCGTCGAGCCGGGCCCGACGGCCCTGGTTGCGCTTGCGCCGGGCGGTCACGCCGCGCGCCAGCCAGCGCTGCTCGCGTACGATCTTTCGGTCCAGCCGGTGCAACTCGCCCGCCTCGCGCTCGGCTTCGGCCTCGGCCCAGTCCTCGAAGTGGGCATAGCCCTTGTCGAGCCGCCGGATGCCTCCGCGGTCGAGCCAATAGGTGATCCGCGAGACCCTGGCCAGGAAGGCGCGGTCATGGCTGACCACCAGGAGCGCGCCGGCAAAGCGCGCCAGCTCCCGCTCCAGCCACTCGATGGTCGGCAGGTCGAGATGGTTGGTCGGCTCGTCGAGCAGCAGCACTTGGGGCTCGCTGACCAGGGCCCGGGCCAGCGCCGCGCGCCGCCCCTCGCCGCCCGAGAGCGTGCCGAGGTCGCGAGCGCCTTCGAGATCGAGGCGGGCCAGTACCGCCGCCGTCCGGTGGCGCCGGTCCGCCTCGTCCGCCGGCAGGCCGCCGGCGACGTAGTCGGCGACGCTCTGGCCGGCCGTCAGGACCGGGTCCTGCGGCAGGTAGGCCACGGCGGTGCCGGGCTGCAAGAAGCGATCCCCTGCGTCCAGTGCCAGGGCGCCGGCCAGCGCCTTCATGAGGCTCGATTTGCCGCTGCCGTTGCGGCCCACCAGACAGGCCTTCTCGCCGCGCGTCAGGCCGAGCGAGAGGTCCTCGAACAGCGGATGCCCGCCGAAACCGAGCGCTGCCTCGCGCAGCGCGACGAGAGGGGCCGGCAGCGCCATGGGTCAGTCGAGGCCACGCGCTTTGCGGATCTGGTCATGGGCGGCGTTGATCGTCGCCAGCCTTTCGTTGGCCAGCTCGACGAACTCCGGCGGCATGCCTTGCGCGACCAGCTTGTCCGGGTGATTCTCGAGCACGAGCTTGCGGTGCGCGGCCTTGATCTCGGCATCGCTGGCGTCCCGCGGCACGCCCAGAACGCCATAAGGATCGCCATCGCCCGGTTCGAGGTTCTCGGCGCGCAGGCGTTCCCAGCGCTCCGGGTCCAGGCCGAAGATTCGGGCCAGTTGGTGGAGGTAGTCCAGCTCATCGGCGGTCACCTTGCCGTCGGCCCGGGCGATGTGGAACAGGCCCTCGAGCAGCTCTTCCAGGACCGCCGGATTGTTCCGGAACATGCGGCCGAGCTGGCGCGCATAGGGCTCGAAGCCGCGGACGTCCTTGCGGGCCTGGTCGAACAGCCGCCCGACGTTCTTCATCTCCTCCCGCGGAATGCGGAAGACTTCCTTGAAGGCGCCGATCTCGTCGCGGGTCACCACGCCGTCGGCCTTGGCCATCTTGGCGCCGAGGACGATCACCCCGATGGTGAATGCGACCTTCTTTGTGGCGTCGTCGGGTTCCTGGCCTTGCGTGCTTTCGCGCATCTTGTCGACCGCATGGCCGGCCAGGCCGCCCAGGAGCGCGCCCAGCGGCCCGCCGAGCGCGAAACCGGCCGCACCGCCGACGACTTTGCCCCAAATGCTCATGTCATGCGCCTGGTGGAAGCTTTGGTTGTTCCCGCTTATTTCACGTCGCTGCACCGGCGGCAAGTGCGCCGCCGGCCCCGGCCTATCTGGCGCCGGGCGCGAGGCGTCCGATGCCCGGCAGCTTGAGCGCCAGGTCGAGGGGATCGATGCCCAGGGTGAGGCCTAGAAGGTTGAGCTCGACGCCCTCCTCGACCGCGGCCAGAAGGCCCAGGGCGCCGAACAGAGAGACCTGGTACCCGGTGCCGCTGGGGCTGGGGCCGGCGAAGGTGGTATCGCCTAGATAGTCCTTGCCGATGGCGGTGGGCGGCAGGTCGAGACGCAGATCGGGTACCGCCCGGCCGACATAGGCCGTGAAGGTGTTGGAGTTGGGGCCCGGCCAGGTGCGGTAGACGTCCTGGTAGGGATAGCCGGCGACCACTGCCTCGATTCGGTCGATCAAGGCCTCGACCCCCTCGCCGCGCCGCTCCAGGTAGACCTCGGGCCGGGCGCCGTACCACTGCCGATCCGGGTGCCGGTCGCGGCGCTGGACGAGTGGGTTCTGCCCGTGCCAATGGCGCCAGCCGATCACCTCGTAGATCGTGTAGGCCTCGGCGTTCCGGCGCTTGACCGCGATCCAGGTATGAACGGCCAAGGCGCCGCGCCAGCCGAAGGCACGCGCGCCGTAGACCTGCACCAAGGGCTCGCGCAGCTTGGCCGGATCGGGCGCGGTCCCGGCGCTGGCCCGGCTGGCGGTGCGCCAGTCGCCGCCGAGATTGGCCATGCCGGTAAGGGCCGCCACGACCGGACCTGCCAGCAGGATCAGCAGGGTGATCAGCAGAAGCTTCGTCAGGATCGCCATGGGCCGTAGCTTACCACTCCGGGGCTGACGCGGGGTAAACGCGTCCCTGTGGCGCCGATCTGTCGCTATGGGTCGGGCCGCGAGTATTCCATATGGGGTTACTGCCGGGGCAGGCAAGGATGCGGCTTTGCCCGGCGGCCCCGGGTGGCTGCCACGAACGGGTCCGTTGTTCGTATCTTAACCAACAACGTGCTATCGCTGGGCGCGTTGCAACTTCGCCTAAGAGCATGCGGGCTGTCGGGCCTCGGTGCGAGCGCGGGAGTCCAAAGCCATGCCTATCATCTTCCTTGTCACCGTCGGCCTGCAGGTCCTCTGCGCGGTTCATGTGATCAGAACCGGTCGGCCCATGATGTGGCTCTATCTCATCGTGCTGCTGCCGCTGGCGGGCAGTGCCGCCTACTTTCTTGTCGAGATCATGCCGGACCTGCGCCACAGCCGGGCCGCGAAGCAGGCGGTCAGGGACGTCGGCGCGGTCATCGATCCGGACAGGGACTTTCGCGAACTGGTCGACAACCTCGACCGGGTGGAGAGCGTCGAGAACAAACTGGCCCTGGCCAAGGAATGCCTGCGCCGGGAGCGCTACGACGAGGCCAGGCGGCTGCTCGAAAGCTGCCTGACCGGGGTCCACGAGGACGACCCGACCCTTATGCTCGCGCTGGCTCGGGCCCGGTTCGGCACGAAGGATTTCGCCGGCACCCGCGAGATCCTCGACCGGCTGCGCGAGGCCCATCCGGATCTGAGGTCGCCCGAAGGCCACATGCTCTATGGGCGGGCATTGGAAGGCCAGGGAAATGTCGAGCGGGCCCTCTTCGAGTACGAGGCCCTCGCGGGCTACTTCGCCGGTGAGGAAGCGCGCTGCCGATACGCCCTGTTGCTCCAGAAAACCGGCCGGGTCGACGGGGCCAAGGCGGCCTTCCGCGAGGTCGTGAAGTCGGTCGAACGGGCGAGCAGGACCTATTTCCGAAGCCAGCGGGACTGGTACGAGGTCGCGCGCCGAAACCTGGAGGAGTGAGCGGGCCTCTGCTCGTTCCAAGCGGCGTCAATCAGGCTCGATTGCCGTCGCAGACAAAGTGTCACTGAAGACAGCACTTCTTGAATTTCCTGCCGCTGCCGCAGGGGCAGGGGTCGTTTCGGCCCACGTCGCGAATCGGGTTCACGTGGGGCTCGTCCGTCAGAAACTCCGAAATGGCCGGCTCCCAAGGCTCGCGTTCGAGGCGGTCCGAAGGCTCGTCGGAGAATGCCGCCCAGGATTCCATCTCGCCGATCGTGTCGTCGAAGTATCCGAGCGGCACCCATGCCGAGTCCTTATAGCTCTCCGGGTCCCTGACGGCCGCCTGCACATCCTTCTGAAAGTGGCGGTATCGCATGTTTCCAGGATGGATCCTTCCCGACGCGAAGGCCTTGCGGACCAGGTCGGAAAACTCGGTCAGGCCGAGCAGGGATATCGCGCTCTGCCAGCCGACCCACACATGGCTCTCGCCCTGGGGCCGCAACTCGGCATAGGCCCGAAGCAGATACTTCTTGAAATCCTCGAGATCGACCCGGCCCTCCTTGACCAGGAAGGCCAGGGCCTGGAACAGGCCGGACCTAACGAATTCGTCGGCGTCCTTGTCTTCGATGACCTCCTGCATGGGCCCTGGATCGCCGTCGAAGACGCTAATCGCGATTCTCGACAGCGTCTCGGTCTTGGCTTCGCCCAAGATGCGGTGGAGCCGGGCCGAATCGAGCGAGAAAAGCCGCATCAAGAGCCGATACGCCCGCTTTTCGCGAAACTGGGCCAAAAGGTGGACGATGAAGAAGAGAGCGTCCTCGTCCGCCCCGTCGAGGCCGGGGCCGTTCAAATAGGCTTCGATCCTTTCGAGGAAATCCGGTGTGACGGCATCCCGGTTTGCGATGGCCCGCTCCAGGGCCTTTCGCGGAAAGCCGTCATGTTCGGCAAACTCGAACACGATTTCATCGGTCTCGAAATCGAGCGCTTCGGTAATTGCCATGGTCGTTGACCCTCGATGAACAGTCGTTGAAAAATGCCCCGATTCGCTGATGAGGCGCAATCGAAAGGCGCGACCGCGCTGCCGAAATTCATTGACAAACTGCCGATAATTTATCAATAAAATATCTTCGTACGGATAATCCTTCGAGGTTTGGAGGCGGAGATGCCGGAAGAATTTGGTGCGTCTGCGAGTTCCGGTGGTGGCTGGCAGTTCTGGGTCGACCGGGGCGGCACCTTCACCGACGTGGTGGCCCGGCGGCCGGATGGCAGTCTGGTCACACACAAGCTGCTCTCGGAGAACCCCGAGCGCTACCCGGACGCGGCGCTTCAGGGTATCCGGGACCTGCTGGGCCTGGGGAGCGGTGACGTGATTCCGGCCGGGGCCGCCGAGGCGGTCAAGATGGGCACCACGGTGGCGACCAACGCGCTGCTCGAGCGCAAGGGCGAGCGCACGGTCCTGGTCGTCACCAAGGGGTTTCGAGACGCGCTCCGGATCGCCTATCAGAACCGGCCCGAGCTCTTCGTCCGCCGGATCGAACTGCCGGAGCTCCTCTACGAGCGCGTGGTCGAGGTGCGTGAGCGCGTGGGCGCCGGGGGCGAGGTGCTGGAGGCGCCCGACCTGGCGGCCGCGCGGCGGGACTTGGCGGCAGCTTTCGAGGCCGGCATCCGCTCGGCGGCGGTCGTCTTCATGCACGGCTACCGCTATCCCGCGCACGAGCGCCGGGTGGCGGCCCTGGCGCGCGATCTCGGCTTCACCCAGGTTTCAGTCAGCCACGAGGTCAGCCCGCTCATGAAACTGGTTTCGCGCGGCGACACCACCGTGGTCGACGCCTACCTCTCGCCGATCCTGCGGCGTTACGTGGATCAGGTGGCCGGCCAGCTGGGCGATACGCGCCTGATGTTCATGCAGTCCAACGGCGGACTGACCGACGCCCGGCGCTTCCAGGGCAAGGACTCGATCCTGTCCGGACCGGCCGGCGGCATCGTCGGGGCCGTACGTACGTCAGCTATGGGCGGCTTCGACAGGATCATCACCTTCGACATGGGCGGCACCTCGACAGACGTGGCACATTACGATGGCGCGTACGAGCGCGCCTTCGAGACCCAAGTCGCAGGTGTACGTATGCGCGCGCCGATGATGCGGATCCACACCGTGGCCGCGGGCGGCGGTTCGATCCTGCATTTCGACGGTGCGCGCTACCGGGTTGGGCCGGACTCGGCCGGCGCCAATCCGGGGCCGGCGTGCTATCGGCGCGGCGGCCCCCTGGCGGTGACCGACGCCAACGTCATGCTGGGCCGCATCGTGCCGGACTTCTTCCCCCGCGTGTTCGGCCCGGGCGGCGACGCGCCGCTCGACGCCGGCACCGTGCGTGACAAATTTGCCACACTGGCCCGGGAGATCCGGGCGACGACGGGCGACACACGCACATCCGAAGAGGTCGCCGAGGGGTTCCGCCGGATTGCGATCGAGAACATGGCCAACGCGATCAAGAAGATCTCGACCCAGCGCGGCTACGATGTGACGGAGTACACGCTCTGCTGCTTCGGTGGGGCCGGCGGCCAGCACGCCTGCGACATCGCTGATACGTTGGGCATGACCCGGATCTTCCTGCATCCCTTCGCCGGCGTGCTTTCAGCCTACGGCATGGGGTTGGCCGATCTGCGGACGCTGCGCGAACGCGCGGTCGAAAGCCGCCTGGAAGCGAGCCTGATGGACGAGTTGGCCGCGGGCCTGGAAGAGATGGCCGAGGCGGGCCGGGCCGAGATGCGCGCCCAGGGGATCGCCGCGGAGCGGCTCGGCGTGGTCCGCAAGCTGCATCTGCGCTACGAGGGTACGGACACCGCCATGGAAGTCGATTTCGGCCCGCTGGAGCAGGTGGTCGCCGGATTCGAGGCGCTGCACGAGCAGCGCTACGGCTTCGTCATGGCCGGCAGGGGCCTTACGGTCGAGGCGATCTCCGCCGAGGTGATCGGCGGGACCGATTCCGTGGAGGATCGGCCGCTGGAGGCCGCGCCGCGCAGCGGCCCGCTCTCGCCTCGCGCTACTGTACGCATGTACGTTTCAGGCGGTTGGCGGGACACGCCGGTCTTCGACCGTGCCGACCTTCTGCCCGACGACAGGATCGACGGCCCGGCGATCGTGATCGAGCCAACGAGCACGACGGTGATCGAGCCCGGCTGGCGGGGGGAGTTGACCGTGCGCAATCACCTGGTACTCACGCGCGTCGTGCCCCTGGAACGTACGGCTGCCGTCGGCACCGAGGTCGACCCGGTCATGCTCGAGATTTTCAACAACCTGTTCATGTCGATCGCCGAGCAGATGGGCTCGACCCTGGAGAACACGGCCTATTCGGTCAACATAAAGGAACGGCTCGACTTTTCCTGCGCAATCTTCACCCCCGCAGGCAACCTGGTCGCCAACGCGCCACACATGCCCGTGCACCTCGGGTCCATGAGCGAGAGCATACGTACGGTGATCCGCGAACGGACCGGGACGATGGCGCCGGGCGACGTGTACGTATTGAACGCACCCTACAACGGCGGTACCCACCTGCCGGACATCACCGTGATCACGCCGGTCTTCGACGCGGCCGGCGAAGACATCCTATTCTTCGTGGCGAGCCGCGGCCACCACGCGGACATCGGCGGCATCACGCCCGGTTCCATGCCGCCGGACAGTACTACGGTAGAGGAGGAAGGCGTCCTGATCGACAACTTCGTCCTGGTCGACAAGGGTCGCTTTCGGGAGCGCGAGATCTTGGACCTCTTGGCGTCCGGTCCCTATCCGGCGCGCAACCCGGCCCAGAACTTGGCCGACCTCAAGGCGCAGATCGCCGCCAACGAGAAAGGCGTGCAGGAGCTGCGGCGCATGATCGCCCACTTCGGCCTGGACGTGGTCCACGCGTACATGGGACACGTACAGGACAACGCCGAGGAGCAGGTGCGCCGGGTTCTCGATGTCCTCAAGGACGGCAGCTTCACCTATGCCCTCGATAGCGGCGCCGAGGTTTCGGTGTCGATCCGCATCGACAAGGCGGAGCGCAGTGCGGTGGTTGATTTCGGCGCCACCTCGGCGCAGCAGCCGAACAACTTCAACGCTCCTTCCGCGGTTTGCCGGGCGGCCGTGCTCTATGTGTTTCGCACCTTGGTCGACGACGTAATCCCGATGAACGAGGGCTGCCTCAAGCCGCTCGAGATCCGTATTCCCGAAGGCTCCATGCTCAATCCGCGCTATCCGGCCGCAGTGGTCGCGGGCAACGTCGAGACCAGCCAGATCATCACCGACGCGCTCTATGGCGCGTTGGGCGTGCTGGCGGGCGCCCAGGGCACCATGAACAACCTGACCTTCGGCAACGATCGCTATCAGTACTACGAGACGATCTGCGGCGGCTCGGGCGCCGGGCCGGACTTCGACGGCACGGACGCAGTCCACACACATATGACCAACTCGCGCCTGACCGATCCCGAGGTGCTCGAATGGCGCTTCCCGGTGCTGCTCGAGAGCTTCGAGATCCGCAAGGGCTCGGGCGGCGAGGGCGGGCACCGGGGCGGGCACCGGGGCGGCGACGGCGCGCGCCGGCGGCTCCGGTTCCTCGAGCCCATGACCGCGGCGATCCTGTCCAGTCACCGCAAGGTCGCGCCTTTCGGCGTGGCCGGGGGCGCACCCGGCGCGCTAGGCCGGAACTGGGTGGAGCGGGTCGACGGCACGCGCGTCGACCTCACTGGCACCGACAAGGTCGAGATGGGCGCGGGCGACGTCTTCGTGGTCGAGACCCCGGGCGGCGGCGGCTACGGCGCGCCGGCGTCGGAGGACGCGACATGAGCGGCGACGGCAAGCCCGGCCGGCCCATCGTGTCCTCTGCTCACCTGGTTTCGGAGCGGGCGGCCGAGCTGAGCGCCTTGGAGTTCGGCCTGATCATCGCCGGCAACGCCTTCGCGCGCTGGACCGTGCGCTGCATGGCGGCGGCCGGCGAGGGCGACCTGGGGGCGCTCGACGTGCTAGTGTTGCATTCGGTCAATCACCGCGGGCGCGACAAGAAGCTGGCGGACATCTGTTTCGTGCTCAACGTGGAGGATAGCCACACCGTCACCTACGCGCTCAAAAAGCTGCTGCGCCTGGGCCTGGTGAGCGCGGCCAAAAGCGGCAAGGAAACCCTTTATGCCCCCAGCCCGGCCGGGCGCGCGGCCTGCGAGCGCTACCGACGGGTGCGCGAGGACTGCCTGACCGCCGCCTACGAGGCCTTTTCGGGCGGCCGGCGCGACCAGCTCAACCAGGAGATCGGCGCGGCCGCCGACCTGCTGCGCGCCCTCTCAGGCCTCTACGACCAGGCCGCCCGGGCCGCGGCGTCGCTGTAATCGGCCCCCGGTACCGGGCCGAATTTGACACAAGTCAATGAACCGATACCCTCGCCCTGGTAGCGAAGTAAAGTCATGCGGGGGGCAGGGGCAGGAAGGCGGTCACAATGGAGAAGATTCTGGTTCCCACGGACGGCTCGGGGCCGGCCGACAAGGCGATCGACTTGGCCTGCGACCTGGCGACGAGACATAACGCCCGGGTCTGTCTTCTGCACGTGCTGCTGCGTGACAAGGAACCCGAGGACCTGCGCAGGCTGGCGGCCGTGGCCGACCTCGATGCCGAGATGCAGGACGCCTTGGCGCGCGCCGAGGCGACACCCCCCAATTCCTCGGTGCCGGCCGCCGTCTTCGCCATGGATCCGGCCGCCGTGGAACACCCCGTTCCCGTCGAGGTCCTGCGGGCGCTCGGCGGCAAGGTGCTCGAGGCGGCCCGGCGCGCGGTCGAAGCCAAGGGCATCGACAGCGTGACCCAGACGCTCGAGGACGGAGAAGCGGCCCAATGCATCGTCGAGGCCGCGGCCCGCGAGCGGGCCGACACCATCGTCATGGGCCACCGCGGCCTCGGCGACATCGAGGGGATCACCTTGGGCAGCGTATCCAACAAGGTGAGCCACCTCGCGGACTGCACGGTCATCATGATCAGGTAGATTGCATCCGGCGCGCCCTTCGGCCGCCGCGATCAGCGACACCCGCCAGCCGGGCGGCGCGAAGGCGCCCGCCCAGCCGTCGCCCGCGTTACCCTTTAACAAATTTGTTACAATTTAAGCACGAAAAATTAAGTTTCGTTTACAAATCATTAGTTGTGTCACTGTTAGCATAGGAACTGTTCGGGTCTGTGCGGTTGGCTTGCCGCTGGAACCGTCCCGCCGAGGGGTGGCGGGGATAGCCGGGTCCAACAGCACAGTGTTGGCCGACCCGGCAAACCGGGGACCGACGGTCCCGATCTGTTCGACGGAGGGGGCGAGAAACAAAATAAAACATAAAAATACATAAAACCAAAAAATAAAATGGAGATGACAATGCAAGCGCGCGAATGCGGGAGAACCAATACTCCCCGAAATACATGCAGGGCTCTGGCCCTCATATCCGCGGTTTTCCTGATACCTCTGGCCCAAGCCCAGGCCGCTTCAGGAGACCTTGCCACGCGGATGAAAAAGCCCCATCAAGACGGTGGTGGTTCCGGCGATGCCACCCAGCTCGGTGAAGGGCTGGGGGGAACCCGCGGGGACTTCGATGGAGATGGCCGATCGGACCTCCTGTGGCGCAATGCCGCCACCGGTGGCAACGTCATCTGGGAGATGGACGGATTCGTCCGCAAGGCCGCGGGCTTGGTCGGCGTCCAACATTTGCCCTGGGAGGTCGGCGGCACCGCGGACTTCAACGGCGACAGCCGGGCCGATATCCTTTGGCGCAATGCCGACACCGGTCGCCTTGCGATCTGGCAAATGGATGGCCTTACCGTCGAGTTGGAGCAGGGCGCCAAGCCCGTCTCCGCGGAGTGGCAGGTCGGGGGCCTCGGCGATTTCAACGGCGACGGCACGGCCGACATCCTGTGGCGCAACGGCAGCAGCAAGAAAGTCTTCATCTGGCAGATGAACGGCCTGTCCTTAGAGGCCCAGGCCCCGATCGGCGCCATTTCCGTCGACTGGATGATCGACGGGGTCGACGACTTCGATGGCGACGGCAAGGCCGATATTGTGTGGCGCAACGTCAACACCGGTAACACGGTCGTCTGGCAGATGGACGGATTCACCCAGCTGGCCGCGGAGTCCATCGGGGCGCCGAGCACCGTCTGGCAGATCGCCGGCACGGGCGACTTCGACGGTGACGGGAGGGCCGACATCCTGTGGCGCAACGTCAGCACCGGCGTCGCAGTGATCTGGCTGATGGACGGCCTCAACCGCTTGGCCGAGGACTCGATCGGGACCGTCAACTCTTCGTGGGCGATCGAGCGGACTCGGGATTATAACGGTGACGGCCTGACCGACATTCTGTGGCGCAACGTCAGTACCGGCGCCGTCGTGATCTGGCAGATGGACGGCTTCACCAAGGTGGCTGCGGACATGATAGGCACCATCAATTCGGCCTGGCAGGTGGAGTAGGCGGCGAAGTAGAAACGGCGGTCCCACCAGGCGGAGCTCGCACGCCCAAGAGCGGGCGCAGCTCCGCCTCTGTTCGGCCATACCTTCCGGTTACAGCTACTCGCGCGGAAAGCGGCTCCAGCCGGCGAGGATCGCCTCGTCGTCGCTGCAGAACACGCGCTCGCCCTTGTCCGGGTCGATCGTGACGTCCCCGTAGGTCTCGTCCGACGGGACGTAGAAGATCCGCTGGTCCTTTTCGTTGATCGCGCCTTTGACCACGCAGAAGACCGTGTCGCTGGTTTCACCGGGCAGGCGCGCGCCCTGGCGCCATTCCCCCGGTGGGATGAAGTCGCCGCGCCACAGGCCGAGCTTGGCGTCCCGGGCCGCGTCCTGAGTGCTCTGATAGCTCGGCACGGCGCCGGGCAGGGCGACTGCGTAGCCTTGTCCGACCATGACCTCGCTCAAATCCTTGCCGTCAATCTGGCAGGCGCCGGTGACCGTGGGCGCGTCGTTCTCGCTGGTGCAGCTGACCGCGCCGAAGGCGGCCAGCTTGCGCAGCGCCAAGGCGGCCTCCAGGCCGCAGCGCCAGCTCTTCTCCTCGATCAGGCAGCGCTGGCCCAGTTCCGGTGCGTCGATGCCCGCAAGGTGAACGATCCGGTCGCCGATCTGCAGCGTGTCGCCGTCGATGATCGACACCTCGCCGACGATCTCGCCGGCCAGGGCGGGTTTGGGCCCGGAGCCGGCGGTCAGCACGGCCGCGGTCAGCAGGAACAAAGCAAAGCGCATGGAAAAATCCTGTTCGGTCCTTCGGTGGCGGTCCAGAAGACTGGAATACCGCACAAAGATATAAAGATATAATGTCGCCCCAACCGCCTTCCGGACAGTGCCCTGGGAACCTCTGGCTAACATAGCTGAGGTTCCGGGCAAGGTCATCCACCCGATCTTGCATTTTCGGAGGGGCGTCGACGGCGAAGAGCAGTCGGCGCGCGGACCCGGGGCGCCGCACGACTTCCGGCGATAGCGGCACCCTCCGCGGTTGTCCTCGCCTGGCCCGTTGACAGGATCGCTGACGACTCTGTACTGTCGTTCTGGTATACCAAATCCCAACTTCGGAAGGGATGGGGAGCGGGGGATGGCCCAAGGGCTCAGATCGCCCATGGTCACGGTTGTAGGAGCAGGCCTGTTTTGCTACGCTCGATAATCTGCTACACAGTAGCATGACCAAGAGGGTCCGCCATGAGAGGCGCGGCAGATATCACAAGAAACGAGCTGGGAGAGATCAAAATGAGAAATATCGCTAGGAGGCTTTTCGGTTTCGGTTTGGTGGCGGGCCTCGGCCTCGCCTTCATGGCCGCGCCGCATAACGCGGCCGTGGCTTGGGAGCCCAAGAAACCAGTCGAATTCGTGATCATGGCGGGCAAGGGCGGCGGTGCCGACAAGATGGCCCGCCTCATGCAGAGCGTGATCCAGAAGCACGGGTTGGCGTCGAAACCGTTCACGCCGATCAACAAGCCGGGCGGGTCGGGCGCCGAATCGCTCGTGTATCTCAAACAAAAAACGGGCGACGACTACGTCATCATGGTCACGCTCAACAGCTTCTACACCACGCCCTTGCGCAACCCCGACCTGGACATCGACATCTCGACCTTCACGCCGGTCGGGCGCATGGCCGAGGACACCTTCCTTCTCTGGGTGAACTCGGACACCGCCATCAAGACCATCGACGACTTCGTCAAGGCGGCCAAAGCCAAAGGCAACGGCTGGGTGATGGCCGGTACAGGCAAAGGGCAGGAGGACCAGCTCCTCACCGACTTCCTGAACAAGGCCTACGGCCTCGACATGAAGTACGTGCCCTACAAGGGCGGCGGCCGGGTCGCCAAGGAGCTCGCCGGCAATAACGCCGATTCGACGGTCAACAACCCGTCCGAGCAACTCGGATTCTACCAGGCCGGCAAGACGCGCGCGCTGGCCGCGTTCACACCCGCGCGACTCGACCTGTTCCCGGAAGCGCCGACGTTCCAGGAGCTGGGCAAGGACTTCGTCTATTTCATGCAGCGCAGCGTCGTCGGCGCGCCCGGCATGAGCAAGGAGGCGGAGGCCTATTACCGGGACGTGTTCAAGAAGGTCTACGCCACCGAGGAGTGGCAGGGCT
>Ga0224504_10000187_pt1 | contig 26837 bp, 14 predicted proteins | sample SF_Oct11_sed_USG_3_FD_170160 | JGI IMG/M metagenome (GOLD analysis project Ga0224504, IMG submission 170160) | Sediment microbial communities from San Francisco Bay, California, United States - SF_Oct11_sed_USGS_24 | ecosystem: Environmental > Aquatic > Marine > Sediment | place: USA...
GAACTCAAAAGAAAAGGAGAATTCTTTAGCAAATTAATTACAAAAAATATCTAATTTTTTTTTTTTGTATTTTTAATTACATCAAATATGAAAAAGAAAATGGAACACAGACCTAGGTTAGATGAAGAGGAATATGAGTTAATAAGAGACCACAGAGCACTAAAAAAAGAATGTGAAGAAATTGGAATTCCTATAGAAGATATAAACCATTATTGGCATAAAGGAAAAAATTTTTCTATTCATGCTAAAAAACAAGGTATATCTATATATAAAATAAGAGATTCAGTAATAGAGGAGATGAATAAACACTCTCCTTCATATCCAAAAATAAAAAGAAAACACAACAATGATTCCCACTTACTAGTTATCGATCCTGCTGATATACATATAGGAAAACTAGCCTCATCATTTGAAACTGGAGAGGATTATAACTCACAGATAGCAGTTAAAAGAGTTAAGGATGGTGTTGCAGGAATAATAAATAAATCACAAGGGTTTAATATAGATCAGATTTTGTTTATAGGAGGTAATGATATATTACATGTTGACGTTCCTTCTAGAAAGACTACATCAGGAACACCTCAAGATACAGATGGTATGTGGTACGATAACTTTATGACTGCAAAAAAACTATATGTAGACATACTAGAAATATTATTAGATATAGCTGACGTTCACTTTGTTTATAATCCTAGTAATCATGACTACGTGTCTGGATTTATGTTGTCAGACTCAATAAAATCTTGGTTCAGAAAATGCGATAACATAACCTTTGATTGTAGCATTGCACATAGAAAGGGATACAAGTATGGTAAAAATTTAATTGGAACTACTCATGGAGATGGAGCAAAGATTGCTGACCTGCCACTTATAATGGCTAATGAGTTTTCTAAATGGTGGGCAGAAACAAAACACAGATACATTTATACGCATCATGTTCACCATAAGAATTCAAAAGACTATCATGGGATAACTGTTGAGTCTCTGAGGTCTCCTAGTGGATCAGACTCTTGGCATCATAGAAATGGATATGGTGTTGGTGGAATAAAGGCAGTAGAAGGATTTATTCATTCAAAAGACCATGGACAAATAGCTAGATTAACTCATATATTTTAAAAGAAAATGATTAACCCTTTAGATGAAAAAAGATTAAAACACATTAACCATCTAATGGATGAGATCCACGACCAGTCTAGTAGTGTATATGAAAGCTTAGTTGATAAAGATTTTAATCAAGCAGAACAAGATATTAATCAACTTATATCAACATTAAATAATATAAAGTCTAGTTTTAAAGACGAGATTTAGAAAAATTTTAGTATCTTTGATGTGTTCAAAACATCAATTGAATAATTTTCGGTCAATTCTGTTTAGTTTATGTAACTTTCTAATTGTTTACAAAAACTGGTTAATAGCGAAAGAGCCTCTTAATTGAGGCTTTTTTATTTCCTTTTCCTTTTCTTTCTTCGTTTCTTAGATAGTTTAGACTTTTTAAATCCATCTGTGGCATAGTATAGCTTTACTTGTTTGTCAGTAAACACTCTTCCACTTGGACTTACATTTCTATTTTTACCTGCTTTTGTGAATGGCATATGTTAAAATAATTTACTTGAACTTTTTGATTTTCTTGTAGTTGAAGGTCCAAAAAGACTTGAACTTTTCTCCTTTTTAGGAGGCGTATAGTCATACATCTTATCCTTCTCTTGTTGTCTTAGCTTACGTGCTTTTCGTTTTAACTCTTTCTCTGCCTGCCTTGTTTCATATCCTGGAGAGTCAGGTCCAAACGTTCTCTCCCATAAAGGAAAGTCATATCTCTTCATATCCGTTTCACTGCTATAGCCTTGAAGCATCTCTTCTTTTCTTTTCTTTTTATTAGCAGACTCTTTCTTAGCCTTTCGTAACCCCTTGTACATTTCTGCTAATACTATCTTTCTTATGTCTTTGTAAAAAGGAATAAACCCTAGCACCCCAAATGTTTCTAATGGAACTCTTATAAACCTTTCGTCTTGTTGTCTTTCAATAGCATCAGGTTGCACCTTATCTGATTCAAATAATTTATTGACTCCAAACTCAAGAGTTTTTAACATAGGACTGTATGCAGCAAATAAATTTGGAACTAAATCTTCAAACTGAGGAGGTCTACCACTCTTTCCTTCTGGAATAATAGTGTACTGTATAGCATCCCTATATTTGTCATAATCTCCATCTCTAAGGAATTGACCATACGCTTCATTAAGATTTTCTAAACCAACGTTTATAATACTTTTAGTAGCATTACCAAAGTCTCTACCAAACAGTAAAGATGTAAAAGCTGACACCATGGCTTGACCTAACATTTTATCAACAGACTTCATGCCTTGTTCGTCATCATCTTCAAACATAAAGTTTGAGAAGTCTATGTCTTCATCATCATCATCTTCAGTTAAATCTTTAATAGCTTCTGCTACAAGCGTACCCATAAATGTATATGCTATCATACGAGTTGTTACACCTGCAAGTAAAGCAGCACCCTGTTTCTTACTTACTTGTCCGTTACCTACGGCAGCCATTATTCCTGTTCTAGCAGTTATGTATTCAAAGATTAAAAACCTAGTCATGAATCCATTAAAAGCATTAAATCCTCTTAATAATCTTCCTTGGTTTGGTTTTACAGTTCCTTTAAGAATTCCCATAAAAGCATTATCGGTAGCTCCCATAGCAACTGATCTGTTGTCTGCTAGTGTCTTAGCATCATTCAATTCAGTAGCATACTTATTCATGTAAGCCTCGTCATTGGCTGCAATCTTATCAAAGTCTGGAGACTTGCCAGTAAGTTGTTTAAATCTATTTTCAAATGCACCAAACCACATCGGTTGCATTACTAATTTATCAGGTGCAGATATCAATGAATCAGCAGTAAACTCAACACCTTTAATCCATCTTTGACCAGTCTTGTTCCATAACTGTAGTATTGTATTTTTAACTCTACCTTTAGCTCTACTAGCAGTAACGCCTGCAGCTTGATTTAAAATTCCTGTGTCTACAAACTTACCAGACAATCCTGTAGAGAACACCCTGTTTGTTTGTGTACTATTAAGGTTATTCATAACCTCTTTACCTTCAGGACTTGCTAAAAGTTTTCTGTTTTTTATTCCTGAGATTATACCTTTAGGGTCTATATAAATTCCTGCAAGTATGTTGCTTAAAAGTTCATATGAAGCTCTAGGAACTCCTGCAAGTATTGCTCTATATCCTTGCTTTTGTATATAGTCTAATGCTTGATCTGCAATGGTGTTTTGAGTTAGTGCATTGCTTAATAGGTTTTCTATTGACTCTACAGAAGCATCACGAATGGCATTAAACTTTCTTCTATCACTTACAGACATGTTTCCATCTTCATCGGATAGATTTTTTTCTATCTGATTAAGAGTTCTTCGAGCAGTTCTGATTGGCTCTGTTAAATTAAAGTCCATTAACGTATACTTAGCACCCCTTTGAACAGACGCATACACATCAAAGTTTAAAGGCGATACCTTACCTGTTCTTTCAATTAAACTCTTAGCTTTTGTGGATGGCTTTAAGTATTTATTAAACATATCAGATATCTGAGATGTCTCCGTTTCAATAATATCTGCTTTAGAAACATCAGGTATTACACTCAAGTGAGTATAATTTTTAAGAGGCGTAATCTTGTTTCCTCTAATTATATTAGCAGTATAAACTGCCTTGTCAGTCATAGACTTGTTTATCTCTTCTAAAGCTCTAATTGAATTTCTTTCTGCAACATTAAAAGATTCATATAATTGGTCAATATCAAAAGGTTTAGTTCCATTAGCAGTATACGTATCAAGTATCTCCTGAAGCATTTTAGCATCAGTCTCGGTGTAACTTGTTGTCTCTGTCTTTATTCTTTTGATAGTGGCTTTCAAAAAGTCTTCAACACTATTTACTTGATTACTGTCTGGGTTGCTTAAAAACTCTTGCTGAATAAGATAAGACATCTGCTTGTACTTAGACATAATAACCTTGTTTGGGTTACGACCAAAAGATTTAAACACTGCCTGCTCTACCTTTTCTATTTTAGCTTGGACCTCTTTTATAGCCTTTGTGTATTTAGCTGAAGCTTCAGCAGACCTTTTAAATATAGAGTTAAATATATCTTTAGTTTTAAAGTCTCCAAAGACTTGGTCAATATAAAAAGTAGGGTTACGTCTTATTAATTCTAAAGTAGGAGACTTGCCTGTTCTTCCAATCTTAGATTTTATATTTGCATAAATCTTACTTAGTGGCAATAACTTACTTCTCTTTATTGCGTTAGTACCTACCTTAGCATCATTGATTGCGTTCATTTTACCTACCATTATTTGAGCATAGTGTGGCAGGTATCCGTTGTTTATGTTATCAATTACTTTGAATAAATTTTTCAGGTCATCCAAAGACAAGTCATTAACTGCATCAGTTTTTAAAAGTTTCTTAAATCTTTTAGCTAAGTCTCTTTCTAGCCTACTTGGAAAAACCGATGGGTCAACTTCTTTTGTTGCCTTAACATCCTTAATAACTTCTTGTCGTTCTGCTTCAATTTCTGCTTCCGTTTTAGGGGTTGCAGGCTCAGCAGGTTTAATCTGAGATTTGTATTTTTTCATCACCTCATACTCACGTTGATCTATAACCTCATTGTCAAGCATTTGCTTTATAGTTGCAGCGTAGTCTACTCCGTTGTCACCCATTACCTTATCAGCATTTTCATACCTGTCTGCAAGCTCAATAGCCATAGACTGCTCCTCGTCTAACTGCTGAAGAACATCCTCTGTTAGTTGAGTAACTTGTTCCATTGGAGGTAGGGATAAAACAGTTTCTCTTTTACCAAATATATTAATCAACTCCATGTATTGATCTAACACAGAGTCAGGTATTAGAGATGGCTTTACAGAGAACAGTCTCTGTAGTTGGTCTACTAATCCTTCAGCAATACCTAGCTTTGTGGACACATTCTTTCTAGCCTTACCTTTCTTAGCATTCGCTATCATCATTTTGTTTCCGTAATCAGCGTCATTGAATACCTTTGTCATATACTCCACAAACCTTTCTACAGTGATTGGGTTGTTAAAGTCATCAGGTACTTTGTTTATTACAGACACCATCTTACTTGGCGTAAGCTTTCCTTCCTTTGTAAGTTCTCTTAGCGAGGCAACAATATCCTTCTTGATATCTTTGGCTCTTTTTTTCTGGTCGTTAAGAGCTTTAAATATTTTTCGTTGTTCGTCTGGAGTTATCTTTAAAACATTCTTAATCTCTGTGATTGCCTTCTTTATAGATGACGTTCTCTTTCTTGTTGGCTTCTTACTAGGTTTCTTACTAGGCTTCTGCTTACGAATAGAAGGTGCGTCTGGGTTAAAAGTTTTATTAGTTCCATCAGCTAACTTAGATTGATTAGATTCAAAAGTAACATAAGAGTCTGTAAATTTTTGTTCACCTGTAAACAAATCAAAATCAGAATGAGTTTTAGAAGAGTTTACTGTAGATACAAACCCCCCTGCCTCTAACAACTCCTTGATTCTATTGTTATCTTGAGAGGTTAACTCTGTGCCTTCATTATTTTCAATAACATACACATTACCTTGATTAGAACTGAATGTTATAAAAGGTCTAGATTCACTTTCACTTTGTAAAACTACATCCCCAACAAATACATTACCATTGTTTCTTACATAAATTTTTGAAGATTGTTCGTCAATTATATAACTCATTTTAGAGTCTTGAGAATCAAAAGCATTTTCATAGACCAACCCATCATACCCCTCGTTTTCTAACACACTTATTAAAGCATCACTTTGTTTGGTGACTAAAGCATTGGAATCATAAAATTCATCTTCTGTTAGGTTTTCTTCTATATCATAAAATAAATCTTCTAAAGTTTCAAATTGTTCATCATTTATGATGTCATTCTTTATTAATTGTTGTATTAAAATAGGTGGGTCAAACCTATGGCTATCTTCAACACGAAGAGGATTTCTTATATTTAAGAAAACATTTATTTCTCTTTCAAGTTGTTCACCTTTGGCTATAGATAAATCCTCTTTTATAGATGGTTCTCCAAAATGAAAACCTGTTTCCTTGTACTTAAATACATCAAAATAATTGTTTGTAAAATGTGATACTGGTAATGGTTCTCCATTCTCATCAACAACCTTGCTTGAGTTTTCAGGGTCAGTTTCCCAATTACCAAACCAATTCTTAAATGCAGGTGTCCGAACTAATTTATATTGTTCAGGAGTTAAATTGCTTGGATTTCCATTTGGAGCTAAATCAATTTGCTTACGAGACTGAGGTGCATCTTTTATTACTTTTTCTTGTTTGGTTCTAGGGTTAAACATTATTGGAAACCCTTCAGGATTTTTACCAAATGAAAGGTAATACCCTGTAGGAGTACCTCTTCGTCTTCCTTCTGTAATATATCTTGTTTCTACCCTAAGACCAAAACGTCTAGCAGCTCTTTGTAGTTCTCCAAGTGGCGTAGTTCTATATGGAATGTATCCATTCTTTTTCATATAAAATGTATCAGCCATCTTGTTAAGACGCTTCATGTCAATCTGCTTACGTGATTGTGGAGCATCAGAAATATCTGCAGGAATTATAGGTGTTTTCTGCTTACGAGACTGAGGTGCGTCTTTTTTTATTTCAGCTTTTACAGTAGCCACTTTAGGTCCTGATCCTGCACTACTAGATACATTAGATGACTTAAAGTCTTTAGTATTCTCTCTTGTAGAAACTACTGCTCCTGACTTGTTAAATTTTGTATAAGAATCGGTAACCTCTGTGCTTTGATAAAAATTTGTAGGTTGAACAATAGCTTTTATTTTGGCTTTAACAGTCCAAGCAAAAGATGGGTGATAATCAGCATCTCCTTTCTTTGGTCTTGAAGGAGTTTTAAAAGTAGTATTATCAAATTCAACAAGACCTATGATATCAAATTTTTGACTTCCTACATTCATAGGGTCTTCTAATAACTCAGCAAATTGAATTTTATTTTTAACACCTAAAGCAGCTTGAACTTTTTTGTTTGAAGCTATTTTATCGTTTAATATTTTTCTTAAATCTGGTGAATAATTATTATCAATATCTAAAAGCTCTACTAATCTTTTAGGATTATCTTTAAATTCATTTAAATTAGTTAGGTTTTTTTTATATTTTTTATTAAATATATTTAATGCACTTTGACCATTTTTACTTTTTAAACCATCATTAAAACTTTCAATCAACTCTTGATTAGTTAGTATATTATTATCTAATAATTTTTCAGTTAACTGCTCAAATATATTTTGTTGAAACTGCCAAGAACCTTCTTTAGTTCCTACGTGTGGAGCAAATAAATTTGCATTTCCATCTATAGCATTTTTAATAAATCCTTCAGCTTGACCTTTAGTGTTAAAAGCAGCAACATTAGAAACCTCTCCTAATTTAGTTCCTGTTTTTTCCATCATATCAGCAACATAATTTTTACCTCCATACAAGTCAAGTACAATACCAGCACCGATATTAGTTGGTCCAGCATTAGTAAAGTCATACATGTTAGTGACAAAATTTTGCCCTCTATAATCTTGCAAGTCTTTTTGAATTATATTTTTTGCATAATCTCTAGTGTCATCTTTTATGTTTGGAGCTTTTTGTTTTCTGTCTTTAAAAGTAAAAGTACCTACTTGACCAGAACCTCCTTGCTCTTCAACTTCTAGAATTTCAACATCCTGCTCTGTAATTTCTTGTCCTGCTTCTACCTTTGCAGAGACTACGTTTAGTAAGTCAATAACCTCAGCATCAGTAAACTTCTTAACTCCTAGTATCTTAGCTAGTTTGTTAATCCATCTCTGTACTAAGTTCTGTGTTGGCTTATCCAAAGACTTGTATTCAGATGCTAGTATTCCAAACAACTCGGCAATACTCTCTTCACTCTGAAGTGCAGACTCGTAGTTGTCAGAGTGTTCCTTTAATTTCTGTAGTAACTCTGGAGACGCAGTCTTCTTAACTGCCTTTAACATTCTATCTGTAATAGCTTTAGCCTGCTTATTAGTTATTCCATTTCTTAGTAACAACGCATGGAACACCTCATGTGCAACAGTGTTATCTTGAACCTTTGTTGCGTTTATATGGATGGTCTTTGTTCTAGGATTATACTCCCCTCGTGTAGACTGCTCTCTCGTCTCCTCTCCTGTAGCTTTACGATAAGATGAGTCATCACTATGCAAAACTATTTTAATGTCCTTATCGAGCTTCTCTAAAGCTTTTTTTGCATTGTTTACTTGTTGATCTACTTTAGTGATTTGTTTTCTAGGTTTCTGAGTAATCTTTTCTAAAGCCTTCTTAGCCTTTCTAATCTCTGATTTCTTTTGTTTTAAGTCATCCCTGTAAGATTCAATTACACCATCTCTTTCATCTTTTAAATCTTCTTGTTCAGCAACTTTCTCTTCTATTGCTTCAAGCTTTTGTTCCTTTGATAGCTTTTTATCTTTTTTTATTTTAGCCTTCTCTTCTTTAATTCTAGCAACCTCTTCTTTGTAGTTATCTTGTTCAATAGCTATCTCCTCTAAAATGGTTTCAGCACTCATCTGATCATTCTCAATCTCATTCTCAAGCCTTGATATTTCTGGGTCAGTCTGAGGCGTAGCAGGAGTTTTTAATTTAAATCGTTTCGTGACATCTTTAACAAAGTCATTAAATTGATTATCAGTCATAGCAAGCAAATCCTCTACCTTCACTGATATTCCTCCCATTATAATCTCTCCGTTGTCTTCTCTAAAGTTTGGACTAAGTTCTACAACTTGATTTACTCTTTCATTTCCTTCAGTTGTCACCTCAACTTCCTCTTCTACTTTTACTTCTGCTTTAGGAGCAGGAGCAGGAGCAGGAGCAGGAGTAACAAGCATATTAGCCTCTACCTTTGTTCCATCACCAAACATTTCTGCATATGCAGGAGCATTTGCAATTATATTTTGAGCATCTTTTTTTGTATTTGCATTTACTATTTCTCCTGTAACTTTATTACGAACTGCCCATTTGCCGTTCTCCTCTACAGGTCCTAACTCTAATCCATTTCGATTATCTATAACCTCAAAATCTTTAGACCATGTTTTTTTATTGGTCTTATTCATTTCGTAAACCACCTCATCATCAACTTCCACATCAGCTTCAGGTGTTACATCCAAGCCTGCTGCTTTACGCTGCCTGTCAGACATTCTAGATTCTAACTTAGGATTTATTACAGTCTTAATATCTACATCTTCAGTAGTCTTAATATCTCCTTCTGTACTACGAGTAACATATTCTTCGTTTGTAAGTGTGTTATTTTTTGAAACTTTTTCCCTAGAAAAAACATTCCCTTCTTCATTTAGAAGTTCTATCTTTCTGCTGCCATCAAGTTGAGTAGTTACTCTAGCAATGTTTGTTTCACCATTCCTATCTTCATATGTAATATTTTGTTGCGATACAGGTATTTGAGAGTCCTTATATCTTTCTTCTTTTACCTCTGTCTCTTCTTTAGAAGTAACCTCTACCTCTGTTTTTGTTTGTTGGTCTTTGTTAAACAACTCAACTGCTCGTTCTAAATTTTGTTGTTCAGTTATTTCAAACTCCTCATCACCCTTTGCTTCAGACTCTTCTACTAATTCCTTACTAGCCTGCTCTATATATTTTAATTGCTCACTCTGTTCAAGCTCTCTAAAGGCATCTACCTCAGTATCCACCTCTGCCTCTAGCTGATTCTCTTGTAAGTCTTTTATTTTAGCTTTAAGTATACTAGCCTTTTCCTTAGCCACCTCAGTTTTGTTTCCTTCTAATTTACTAAGCTCTAGTTGTAGTTGTGTTATTTCAGCTAAAGTCTCAGGGTTAATATCAGGATTAGCCTCTAGTATTAATCTCTCAGTATTTAATTGTATTATTCTATCAGAAAGTTTTTCTGCTCTACCTTCGTAATCGTTGTCAATCTTTATTTTTGTAGACTGTAATTGGTCTAAGGTCATGGTTTCTATAAGGTTGTCTATAGTCTCTACATCTACCTTCTTTCCGTTTACCCTATACTTTGGCTTTGAAAACCTTGCAGATATAACATCCTTTATACCACCTGGTGCTTCAGCAATACCCTCTAATGCAATCTCAGAGATATCAAAATCCTGACCTTTAGTGTCACCCAACAAACCTATATTAGTAACTCCAATACCTGCTGCCTCACCTATAGAACCACCTACAGACTCAACTCCTGACGCAGCCAAAACAGATTTTATTTTTGTGCCTTTAGTTGCACCTTTACCAGCCTTACTAAGAATTTTACCAGCAACCTTACCACCTATTCTACCTGTAAACGCATCAATTACACCAATGGTTAAACCTCTAGCTAATGCCTTATTTCGCAGACTCGTATATATTTTATCGTCATTTAATGCCTCTCTAATTTTTTCAGGAGTAAGCTCTCCCTCAATCTCTTCCTGTAGTAACTCAGAGAATGTAGCACCCATTTCAAGAACTGATCCTGCTGCTGCAAATGCGTATGGAAGTGTTGCTGCTGCACCTGCTATTGCACCTGGCACTGCTCCAACACCACCTGCTAGAGCTCCTGAACCTGCTCCTACTGCTGCACCTGAACCTATTACTGAACCTGCAGTTACTAAGGAATCTTTATTGGTAGCCATGGAGGTAAGAGAGCTAAGTATAACTTCAGGAATAACTTGTAATCCTGACTTAGCTAACCCCATAACAACTCCCATAAAACCTTTTCCGTTTTCTTCGTAGGTCTTTTGGTACTCCATCATCTCATCAGATGGTCCTAGTTTCTGTGCCTCTTTATTGGCTTCGATAAAACTATATATGTCTTCATCGGTTGCGTTTGCACCTCGTAGTAGTATGTCCGATGCATCCTCAGCAACCTGTCCTTGATAGTAACCAGTAGCAACACTACGAGCCATGTCATCTACAAAGTCTCCTAGTCCTATTCTTGTTACTGCATCAAAGCCTCTTAGTATGTCACCAAAAGTTCCCTCAAAATAATCTTGCTCAGTCTGTGGTTGTGTAGCCAAAGAAATGTTTTCCGTAACCAATTCCCCATTTGGATCTTGAGTAATAAAACCTGATTCGTCTTTTTTTTTTACTTCGTATTGTTCACCAAAAAATTCTGGAAACTTAGGATTTATAATATCATAATCATAATTATAATCTATTGCAGTTTGTGTGTAATCTTTTAGTAACTGTAAATCTATGCCTTCTAATTCTGGAAACTTAGGCATTATAACATCCCAATTATATTGGTTTTGTTTTGCTGTTTCTAAAAAATCTTTTAATAATTGCTCATCCATATTTATCTTGGGTTTCCTCCTGTGTCTGTGTCCGTACCTGTGTTAGTTTTGCTTTCTTCTCTTTTATCACTCTTTAAAATATCTTTTATTTTAGAACCTGGATTTTCTTTTTCCCATTCTGTTTTTTCAGCATCAGTCATCTTTGATAATTTATTTCTTAACTCTTTATCTAAGCCTAATTCTTTATATACTGTTCTTAGTATTAAAGGCAGTCTGGTTCTTATATTGTCTTGAGTAACCTTAAAAACTTTATCTACTCCTGGTATTGATATATCATATGTATTGGAACCAGTGTCTACGACTATTGCTCCTAATTTATTAAATTCTTTATCATTCGTAAAAATAGCAGGAATTAAATACTCGTCATCATCGTTGCCAATTTTAATCATTTCTTCAACTTTTTTGTTAATAAACGTGTCAAATGAAACATCAAACGTTTCTTCTTCAACAGTATCATCACCTCTTCCTGCTCTTGTTCCTTCAAATGAATTATCTTTTCCACCAAATACTGATTCCGTACTTAATCCTTTTTCTCTTTTAGCTTTGTCTTGAACCCCATGAATCTCTACTCCTGCTCCTGCCCAATCTACATAACTGTCAGTTATAGGAATAGCATTATCCCCAGTTCTATTACCTTTAGGATTTACATAACTCACTTCCATAAAGTCTTGCATTACCCCATCTTTATTTTTTCTTGAAACAAATTCTAGATTAACTAAAGTATTTTTAGCTTGCATATTGTATGGACTAGAAATAATAGAACTAACAATACTATTTCTTTTAGCAGGGTCTGTTGTGCTATACAACGAGTTCCATAAGTCAACAACATTTCCTTGCAATTCTTCTTGTTTTCTTGAAGTTTTATCTGATTCACGTTCTGGCGTAGGTTCTTTTTGAGTTTCCTTACGACCTAGTTGTTTGTCTATATGTCTTCTTAAAAACTCTTCAGCTTTAGCTTTTTGTTTTTTACCCATTTCACTTGTAACATCCATAATCATTCTACCTGATCCTGGTTGTGAAGGGTCTTCTATCATAAGTATAGAGTTTTCGTCTTGGTCTTCTTTATTAAAAACAGTGTTAAAGCCACCAACATAATCTTTAAGAATACTAGCGACCCCATTTGGAACTTGTACTTGAGTCTGAACCATATCATTTACCATAAGGTCAAAATCTTTCATCTGCCTAACATCATCGATAGTTCGGTATAATCCATCTGTTGTTAAATAGGTGTCTGCAAACTTAGCCACCTCAGCATCTAAATTATCTAATTTATACTTTGGTATTTCTTGTGACACAGAAAAGTTTAACTGTTGCACTGTAGTAAAACTACCAGGAGTTCTATCCATAGTCTTAACAGTCTTTCCATCTACCACTTTATCTACCAATTTACCAATACTTACCTGACCATTGGTAGGGTTAATATAAGCCTCATGATTAGAAAAATTTGCAAATGATTCAAACCTAGCTAACATGTCAGCATCTAGTAGAGACGTATCACCATCTTGAAACTTTTTCATTCTATCAGAGTATATAGTTTGGTATTTTTTTCCTAAATTAAAAAGTTGTGTAGTCCCCTCAGTAAGATTAGCACGACCAATGTTATAATCTTTTAATTTTAATTGACCAGACTTTAATAATTTGTCCTGCATTAAACGCATCTGTTGTGCGTTGTTTGCATATGTCATGGCAAACTCATTTAACCCTCTGTGGTCTCCTTGAGGAGCTTCTGACAGGGTTAAGCTTAGTTCTGCAGTAGCGTCATCAATAGCTTGTCTCTTAGACTCTCTAATGGCTTCAGCAGCCTTTAAAGAATTGACCATGTTAGAGGTAATCTCTGACCAGTTTACTTGATTACTAGCATCCCTTTCTGCGTATTTATAATATGTTGCCATTTAATTTATTGTTTTTTTCTAATAAAATCCATACATGCCATTCATTGGATCACCACTTCTTTTTCTTTTAATCTCTTCAATAATTTGTGCGTCTTCAATAGGACCACCATACGTCATTGGAGTGTCATAGAGTAAATTTTGTAAGTATGCTTGTTGCTCTGCACTACCTCTATTCATGTAAGACTGAGGGTTGGCTAAGAATTGCTTTTCATCAAAAGAACCAAGTCCTTGCGTTCCTGCAAGTTTACTAAACCTATCGGCACTAAAACCTTCATTTATGGTTTTTAACATGAATTCATTTTGCACTGCTTGTTTGTTAACTCCTGTGCCTATTCCTAAAAAGCCTTTTCCTGAATCTCGCCTAGCTTGTCTAACTGCTTGTCTTTGACCTTGGTTAAAATCTCTTACTCCTGCACTTTTAGAATACAATGGTGCTGCTGATGCTACTTGTGCTCCCAAAGATGCTAACTGTTGAAATCCTTGTGTTTGTGCTGCTGCTGCTGCCTGACCTGCATCTGCTGCTGCCATTTGTGCTCCTGAAACTTCACCTAAATCTAACTGAACACCAACATCACGAAGCCTTGAATCCTCTGCTGCTGCTGCTTTATCTAAAGCACTCATTTCTTGACCCATTGCTGATCTAATTCCTTGCTGACCTTTTTGTTGTGCTAGTTGTATTCTACCTACACCTGCTGCAGCACCACGCTCAGACTCTCTTGCTGCCTCAACACCTTGTGCTCCTGCAACTAGTAAAGCCTCACGTTCAAGTTCGTAAGGTTCTTTTTGTATAGCTAAGGCATCTAAATAGTTTACCTCAAGTTTTTTTCTAGCTTCAGCCATTGCTCTTTCGGCTTCACGCTTGGCTTTTTCTTCGGCTTTACGTTGTTGACCTGCTTGTGCAAAAGATGCACCCATCCCTACTGCCGTTAAACCTATACTAATTGCCGTTGCTATTCCTGCCATAATTTTTTAATTTTTTTTATGACCTTTTTAGGAAGGTCTTTATAGTTATTTGTATAAACATCTGCCTCAGCTTCTTCAAAAGTTTTAGCATTTGTTTTATATACACAACACCAAGTTGTATCTTCATGTATGTATAGTACTCTTTGAGTACCTATCTTAGTAAAAATTTTGTGTGGACCTTTTACTGTTTGGACTACACCCTTGTCATCCAAGTAAGATACCACTCCTTTTAACACAAAAGAGGGATGGTCTTGTTTGTGTATCATACTTACAATCACCATTCCTTTCTGCATAAATAGTTCACGAGTATACAAACCTCCTTCTAAATGTTGTTTTAAAGGCAGTTGTTCTTGCATCTCTACGCTTTGCTTATCCCCTGCCTTATGGTTCATTACACCCTCAATAGTATTCAGCTTCTCTTGAAAAACTTTTATTTTGTCCCACATTATACCTGTTAACTGAGGAATGCCATTTAATACTTGTTTTGCAAGTACCGATTCTTGTTCATCAACCATATAGCAAATATACTAATTTTAAGGAAATGATTTCATAACCTCTGAACCAACGGCAAATAACTCTACTGCACCTGTATCATTATTGGTTAAAGTAAATACTGCATAGTGACCCAATATACCATGAGACTCTGCAGTACCATTCTTTATAAAGAAATAATAGTTTGGACTACTAGGTGGTAAATTACCAATTGGAGTCCCAGAAGAATTTGTAATGGTGGTGTCAACTACCAAATAATTTTCTCCATTTTGAAGGTCTAAAACTTTATCTTTTACCTCTCCAATCAAAGTAACTTGATTTGTAAAACCACTCTTAATATACAAATAATCGCCAATACTTAATATTGTTCCAATATTTATATATGGGTCTGTGCTAAAATTAATGATTACATTATTTGGAGATAATGTATTTACAGTTGTGTTATTTCCAATACCATTAGCAGACCTTAAAGGGTACTGAGCTGCACTTGCAGGCTCTGAATTTTGTGCCCTAAGATATCCAAAATAGTTTCCTTCTTTAAGTTTAAAATCGTCTTTATTAATAAAGTTACCAATCTGTTGGTCACTATCTGCCGTTGCACTCCAAGATGCATCAGACTCTAACTCTAAAGTTTTAAATAGTTTATTCTCTAAAGGTTGGTCATTAAACACCGATGTTAGTATGGAAGAAAAATCTTCTCCATAATAATTATTTCTAGTTTCATTTGTGTTATGTCTATAAATATTACCTCCCTTAAAAGTGTATAGGTAATTATTCATGCCTTGAATCCAATCAGGATAGTATGTGTAAAAAGAAGGAAAACCCTTTACCCCATCGTCATATGTTAAGGTATATTTTGATTCTAATGTTGGTATTGAAGGTCCTGCCATAGTTTAAAGATTTACACAGTTATTAGATGCATCACATTGTAATATGTCGGTGACTCTAGCACCTGTTGCATCATTAGTTATTTCAAATATTCTCCAAGATACATTAGAATTAGTATTGGTTGTCTCAAAATAATAAGCATACCATCCATCAACTAATCCTCCAACAATATAATCACCAATTGTTAAACTAAAATAATCATTACCACTAACTGTAGATTTCTGTAAAACTATATTATAGTTATTAGTACAAAAAGTATTACAAGGTATAGCTATTCCTGATATGTATAGTTGGCTTGTTGGTGGACAAATAGGTCCAGGTTGTTGAACCTGTAAGTTACCTCCAGAATTTTCACGATAAATATTTGAACCTATCTCTTTGTAAAAACCATCAGTTAAAGGAGTGGTTAGGGAGGATGTTAAAAATATTTGTGAAGTAGTTAGAAACGTTTCACCTAAAGGCATATAAGCATCCACCTGCAAGCTCGTTGTGCAAAATAAATCTAAAGCTGATGTAGGGTTAAACTCAAGCGTAACAACGTTTTCTGTACAATTAGAACAAACTTGTTGAGGCAGGAGAATACAATTAACCTGTTCCCTAGATATAATTCCATCAGAATAAAATCCATCTGGAGCACATACAGTTAAATCAACATCTGTAAATACTGCAGTGGATGATCCTAATGAAGGTCCGTTTAAATAATAATTTCCTGTTACTGCCATATTAATTTTTTATTCCAAAATTTAATAATGTGAATATAAATTTCTTTTTACCAAAATCCACGCTTAATTTAATAAAAGTTATTTTACCAATTCTAATAATAAAATCTAATTTATCATTTTGCTTTGCGTTTGATTTCCAACTGTTAGTATACTTCATAGTTATTTAATTTAAAAACAAGTGCATATAACATTAGTTACTGTAGCACCATCGTTAGTAATGAGTTGTGATATACATGCATTCCAAACCTCTGTAGGAATAAGTGTCTGTGATACTGGGTTTCCACTTATACAATCTACATACTCAAGTGTTAGATTACTACCAGTATTGTTCTCCCACGTATACGAGTAACAACCACAAGATTGATTTATTGGTTTTGAAACTATATCATCAGTAGCAGTATTTACAGTAGTTCCTGTTATTGTCCACTTACAACCATCTCCACTTAGTAATTCAACTTTATCTCCAACTGAAACTGTAATAGAAGATGTTACTGTTCTAGCTTCACCAGTAACACATTCTTGAACGGAATAGTTTGTAGGAGCAACGTTACAACCACAATCAACAAAATCTACATCTATTCCTAATCTAGTACTAATAAAAGTTGCACAAATAGTTTCCACTACTGGAGTAGTAACCTCTATTTTTACTACTAAACCATTACAATCTATATAGTCAACTGATAAAGTACCTCCTGCAGTATTTGTAAGCGTGTATTGATTGCAAGAATCACTGCAATCTTCACCTGGATAAGTGTTTATTATGGTAGTATTAACAGTTCCAAACTCAGTAAATGATATTACTTTAAATTTACAATCAGGCTCGGTATTAATTCCAACTATATCATTTACATTATAACCTGCATTATTAGCTATATATATGGTAGGACTTGTTTGTGAAATTGTTTGACATCTTTCTAAAGTTACAAAAGAAGGTTCACTGCTAGGGCATTCACAACTTGTCCAAACTAAATCAAAATCAGGTTGTAAAACTGCGTCTTTAGCACATATATTTTTAAAGTTTCCTGCTTTAATATCTTCATTTATAACTACACCATTACAATTAGTATATATAAAATCAAATGTTGAGCTATTATTAGTTACTGTGTAAAAATTACAAACCTCACTGCAATCTGCAGCAGTGCTTAATCCTGTAGAAGTAGCATTAGCAGGACCTGTATTTGTTTCAGAAATAACAACATAAGTACAATCTGCATCTTCATTTATAGTAATTAAATCACCGACATTAAACAAACCACTATTTACTACAGTAACTTGATTAAAACCATTTGTACTCCAATCTATTACACATCTTTCAGCTATTAAAAATGGTGCAACAGGATCACACTCACAATCTTCAAGAGTAATAATAATTCCTGGGGTTGCAGAAATCTCTTGAGCACAAATAACTAAATCATCGTCTGCAAGAACTGTAGCCGTTACTGAATCCCCATTACAATCTATGTAGTCAACATCTGTATCAACTCCATTAGTATCTTCTAATTGATACTCTTGGCATATGTCTTCACATGTAGTGCCTGAAGGTAATATAGAAGTAACAGTTGCAGTAGCTGCAGATGGAGTTATTGATCCAATTTCATAAGTACATCCATTAATCACAACTAATTCTCCTGTGGTATACACACCTTGAACAACCTCAGTCTGTACAACTCCATCGGCTCTACATTGTGTAGCTTCAAAAGTATCAGGTTCTGAACAACCACAACACGCATCTAGACTATCTGTGGTTGAGTAACATAACTCAGCAAAAACAGGAGACCTGTAATCATATATCAAATACAAGTAATCACCAGAAGTTCCTGCAGGCATTATAAAGTCACCCAAGTATGTACTTGGTGCTCCTGAAGAATTTACTGGTAATTGAGTAGAAGCGTTTAATAATGTTTGAATTGATGCAGGTGTATTTGAGTATAACGTTGCTGACCTTAAATATTTAAAATTCATAGGTGGGGTTACAAAAACAAAATCATCTGTTGGTGGTATTTTGTTTGAAATAATCGAAACGATTGCTCCATCAGCAGGTATTACTCCTGCACCTTGAACCCCTGAAACTGTACTGTATTGTGATACATTAGGAGAGTTTATCGATGATAAAAATTCAATTTGCTCCTGATGTAATGGAGAAATAAATGGTCCATCAACCCATCGATATTGATTATGAATAAATTGACCTGCATCTGAGTTGTTAGTAACACAAACTTGTACAATACTTAATGCTTTGGCATCTACACAACTAACTGTATAGTCTATAACTGCTGATGCAGTTCCATCAAAAGTAAGGTTTAGAGTATCTGTTAAAACTAAATTTTTAATTACTGTGATTGTGTTTAGTCCATTAACTAAATTTACCACTTGAAGTGTTGTTCCATATTCAACTTGTGCTTGAAGAGAACCACTAGTTAAATCAGAAACATTAATTGTTATAGTTACTTCACCCACTAATTCTCCTACATTAAAGCAGTAGGTGATAGTTGTTCCGTTAAAATTTAATAGTTGATTAATTCCACATTCAATACAAGGCACATCAATTGGAAGCGACTCATCATTAATGGAAAGAACATATTCATCCATGTAAGGGTCGTACCCTCCTAGTTTTTGATTATTAGGAGATGATATAAATTTATCTCTAAACCACGAACGCATTCCTGCATCGGATATAACTGTAAGTTGTTCATTAGAATATGCACTACCTTTTAGTTGAATTAATGCTCCACGTTTTTGGTCAGAAAAATATTTATCAAATCCATATTGTGCAAAACTTTCAGGGTTAAAGCTTATCCCATACTCCTCTAATCTAGCTATTTGAGTTCCAAGAACTTCTGGAACAGATGTAATAGCTCCTCCTGGAACTGAATCAGATAATAAATTTTTACCTGCTAGTACATATGATATTTTATCTTCTTGTAATGTAAGTATGTCAGTAGCTCTAGCGAATAGTTTTTCAATAGGACCGAATGATTCTTCTGTTTTTTTAAAATTTAAAAGTCCAAGGTTAAACTCATTAAGTTTATTTACGTTACTTTCATCATTGTATATACCACTATAAGTAATGTCTGCAAACCTATCAGCTTCTCTATAATCTTCTGCAGATGTAGTTGTTACTCTATTACCTAATAATAATGGCTTGCCCACTATTGAATCTCTAATCTTGTAACTTTCTACACCATTACCAAAAGCAAAACAATTAAAAAATGATGTGTCAATAATTGCAGGATTAGTTGCGTCTTGATCTTGAACATTTCCAAGATGTACATCTTGATATGGAGTATTAGTAATTGTTACATCTGCAGGGTCATCAGGTGGAGTAGATGGTGATATAATAGCAGACCCACAATCTGTCCATTCTGCTGCAGAGCCACCTGGTGGAAGAACAAGTTGAGATTGAATACCATTTAAAGTGTAAACAAATGCAATTGAGTTAGATTCACTAGAAGCTACTTGAAATACAGTTTTACAACCTCCTGTAGCAATATCAAACGTTTGAGCACCTTCATACCAAACATCTGGTTGTGCATCAGTAGGCTCTGTTTCAAATACAATTGTAGTTTCAGCTCTAAAAATTTGCCAAGTGGCTCGAACAGTAGACCTTCTTTTCTTAGTTCTTCCACAAGCTCTAGTACCAGACATTATAAAACGTATCTCTTGAGTACCAGGGTCTTGAAACCACCTGTAATAATTTGTTCCTAATGCAGGATTTAATCCATATCTATTAAATGGATTTGAAGATATTGCCGTAGTTGGTATGTACACATTCTCTATAGGACCTCCATTACCACCAACTTCTTGTGTTCCTGTATTTAAAACTGATTGTACATTATCTCCATTAAACCACTCAATAATATTATCGTAATCAGTAGATGAAACTAAACTAACATCTAAATTATATTTTCTACGTTCACATGCATTATTACCTCTTTGAGGTCCTCTTCTTTCAAACTCAAACGTCATTTGTATTCTACTACCTGCAGGTATGGTTAGGTTCTGATAATTACCTGCAGCGTCAGGTTCTGCAAATCCTTTATAGGCAAGTACAGGATAGTTATCATTTCCTCTTACTGTAATCTCTTGTTTTCCTGGCAATATAAATGGGTCAGCACCTGGAGCTATAGAAAAGTCTTGAGCCTTTATTTTCATGTAAGTTCCTGCAGGAATATTTATTTCTTTTCCGTTTTCATCAGTTGGTAAAGGGTCAAGAAAATCTCTTTGTTGTGCTTCTTTATCTAAAACTGTTCCATAAGCACATCGTTGTAAAGCACCACTAGTATCTGCTTTTACAATTAGTCTATCTCCCACCTCAACTTTTCTTGAGTTTTCACCCTCTAATAAAAAGTATGTGTCATTTGTAGCAGGGTCTGTAAAAAATATATTGGTATAAACTGTTTCATAAGTTGAAGCATTTGGCTTTATTGCAAACTTATATTTAGTTGCCCAATACGGAGGCTTTTGTTGAGGTGGTATTGAAACCCTTATAGAGTTTTTAAGTTCTGCAAATCCACAAGGCACATGTTCTGTGTTTAACGGACTAACTAAAGCAGTTGAAGCTCTATTAAATTCATCCATGTAAACCATACCTATTTCATAATCTCTATTACTATGAAGACTTTTATTATTACTTACTCTTTGAAAAGAAACTTCTGCACTATCCCATTGAAAATATTCATAAGCACTTTGAGTTGGAGTTGTTGTGTTATTTACTCTGCGTATTGCAGGTAGTTGAAATCCAATGCTATCAAGGCTTGGAACTGTTATAAGAGATATAGGTTGATTTGCTGCTGAAGTTCCACTTTCATATTTAGTCCAGGTGGTCGGTTGACCTGAATCTAATATGTTTGGTACGGCACAATTAATTACGTCTGTAAATGTATTACCATCACAAGAAGTTTCAATTGCAGGGTCAATATTAAAAACAGGTTTTATATTACTTGCTATACCCACCTTTTCTTGAAAGTCTACACTTGAAGCTAATTCATATACAGAGTTAAAATCTTGAGGTAACACATAACTGAATTGAACATCTACTGATCCACTTGTTTCTGTTGGAGTATTTCCACTAAAACTACTATGTACAAAAGATGCATCAATAGTTAATATAGAATTTGCAATTAAATCTACATCTCCTAAATTTACAAATAACCTTGATTCTGGAACAGAAATTGCTCCACCAAACGTATATTCTCCTATTGTAAAAACATCATTTATATCCTCAAAACCTATATCTTCAGATATTAATTCGGTCTCATATTCTAAACGTACAGGAGAATTGTTTTTATCTAATAAATTATAGTTTTCGATGTAGTTACCATACATTAGTCTGTTGCCCATAATTGTTTGAGCTTTAGCTAATAAAGGAACATTGTCATATAATCTAAGTAGTTCTGAATCAGGAAGTATTGTAAATATTTTACTATTTCTAAAGTTAAAAGTATAATTAGTATTATCTGCTAAACCTAGTTCAGATTTTTTTAATTTTTCAATTACCTTTATAATAGTACCATCACTGTCTTTAAAAAGTAAATCAATAGCAGTAACTAAAGGTCCTCCTGAATTATATGTTATAACGGCAGTATTATATCTATTGACTGCACCTTCATTTAAAAACGATTCTGCACTAAAATCAAAAGTTTTAGGTTGAAAAGCTGCATCTGTAAATTGTGAAACGGCAGAATACTCATCATCTTGATATTCATATCTATAAGCAAAAGATATAAATCTTTCTTCTAAGAAATTTTCTTGTCCACCACTAGTAACTGTTAACTCTATTTCTGGAGCTTTAGCAGGTGGTTTTTTGATAACTAAAAAAGACTCTCTTAAAAGGTTTGCATTCCCACCACCATCAACTAAAGGACTACCTGAAGGGTCTTCGTAATTTCTTAGTATATTAATAAACCTTGGAGGATTATAATCATCAGTCCAAAACAATAATCCATCAATAACATTAACTCCAGTTATTAAATGTTTATCATCAAAGTTTAATACTGTTTGTCCTGATGTACCTCCATCAGAAACACTTATAACTAAATATGATAAAATGCTTGTTACTACATTAAAAGAGACAATTAAATCTAACTTTCCTGAAGGACTTGTAGGACCAAATGCAGGGTCATTTACAAACCAATATATAGTATCATTAGCCCCATCATCTACTGCACCAATACACTTTGCTTGGTTACTTAGAAGAACCCCTCCGTAAGATAAGTTAGTAAGCTTAGTGTTACCTTTAGAATTTTCTACTGCTCCAACCTCTGTTGATTCAGATGATCCTAACCTAACATTTACTGCGTCAATATATTGTCCGTTTGGAACGAGTCTCTCGTCAACGGACTTATTCATTTTACCTGCTACAAAGTTTCTTGAAAGTTTAGCCATATTATTTTATCCACTTGTCTCGACCTCTCAGATTCATTAATAATCTTCCTGGGTGTATATTGCTTAATCTTATTTTTGCGTTTCTTAGAAGTGCTGATTTTGATTTTCTAGCTCTATTTACTATATATTCTTGAACTCCTAATTTACTACCTAATATTTGATAGCTAATATATGCATAAACATATTCTTCAAACAACTTATTTACAGTTATTTGTGTATCATCTCCATTTTCCATGCCATCAGAAACATATTCTAAAATACAACTTTCATTAGCCATTGTAGAATCAAAGTTGATTACCCCTGCTTTTTTATCAATTCTAAAAGTAGGATTAGCATTTGCAGTTTCTGTATTAAGACCAAATCTAGCACCAACTGCAAAATCAAAGTACCAACAACCTTCATATTCATATCCTAAGAATCCATTATATGGACTTAAACTGTTTAAATAAATACTTGGTTGTTGACCTGTAATTCTAGCAAAATCCAAAGGTGAGTATTGAGGTTGTATAGCATTTCCATTTTGGTCGAAAAGTATTCTAGCATCATTGGCTTGTAAATAAGCTCTAGCTGAATTTACTTGAATGTTTTCTACCATTGGTCTGATAACACCATCTTTATAATAAGATATTCTAACCCAATTTACATAATCAGAAGGTAATATAAATCTAAGTTCTTCTGAAACAGTAAGTTGTAAAACCTTTATTTCTTTAAATGCATCATAGTTTAACTCTTGAATAGCTCTTTTTGCATGAAAAAGTATCTTGTATCTTTCTTCATTGTTTATCAAAGAATGATTACCTGAATACATTAATTCATAATTTACAACTATATCTTGCAATGATACATATTGGTATGATCCCCAATTAGCATCTTCTGGAGCATTTCCCCCATTCTCGTAATATTGGTATTGGCTAATGTATGACATAATTATTTTTCACTATTAATTTCAGCAGCTTCTTTTGCTCCTGCGTATTGTACAACTGATGCTTCACGTATTGATACTCCTGCATACTGTAAAATTTTCATTGTTAAATCAGTAGCATCATCTGGAAACAATTCAAAGTCTTGATAATCAGGTTGTGATTGGTCAAAGACTGGTTCATTATCATTACCTAAATCCACATAAGTCCACTTAGGAACTTTAGGATAGCGTATATATTGACATGTCACAACTGTTCCTAATGTAGGTGTTGGATACAATGTAGCAACATTTCCTTCACTTGTATAAGCAGGAAACATCGAAGATGGTGCAGTTAAAGGAGACATATTTAATAAAGTAATTTTACTTTGCTCCACCCTTTCAACTTCCTTGATAGTGCTTCCTTTGTATATCTGATAATCTAATGGAAAATTATTTATAACACTAGGTGTAACATTTAATTGTGTATTACTATCAATATTAGTTACTGTAACAAAAAACGGAATTAAATTAACTACAAACACAATATCTCCAACCTGAACACCTGATGATGTAAAGTTTGCATTTGAATCTACTATTTTATTTTGACCCCCAAGTGTTCCTGTAGTAGTTCCAGAAGTTACTAAAGTATTATTAATAACTATTTTATTAATTAAGTAATAATCTGAACCTGTCGTAGCTAATGAGGGTAAATTATATTGTGTGTAATTTGGTCCTATTGGAATCAATGGTTTAGTTACAGAAAAAAAATCTATAACTTCCACATAACCCTTTTTTATATCAGCATATCCTGTTCCAGAAGTTCTTTGGTTTTCTTTGTTAACCTGATAGTTATATGCATAAAAGTAATCCTCAAATAAATCCATTTGAGCTTGTTGTGCATATAGATTAAAATCTTGTGGAGAGATGTAGCCATAGTTGTTTTTATTTAATACGGCTAAAACTGTATTTCTAATATCGTTTATCATCCTAAGTATTATTTACACAAAGATAATCAAAAAAAAAAGAGGTCTTAAAAAAGACCTCCTTACTTAATGAATCACAAAAAAAATCACTATTAACTAACTATTCCATTAAGTTTTCTAATACTTTTAATGCCTCAATTCCTTCGTCAGATTGGAAATATGATGACACTATATATATTGGGTCTTCTCCAAAAGGTATTACACATAGTCGTGTTTTGTTAGTTTTGGTAGCAAACCACACTTCTTTATTTTTGTTTCTGTATTTAATAAGACCTTGTTCAAACAACTTATGTACAGTTGCTTGTAGCTTTAATACAGGGTCGTTTATAACCGACATAAAATCTTGAGGTTCTCTTTTAGCATAAACTAATATATCTCTCTTCATTTCATCCGTACTAACTCTAGATGGGTCTTTTTGAAACAATACTCTTGTTAAAGTCTCTAGTTGTGATATAGACAAAGAACGAGCTTCTATCATTGCGTCAAGTTCTATGTTAATGTTTTCAACAATTTCTTGAGCATCTTTTGCATTATCTAATTCTTTAAACTTAATACCATTGTGTGGGTGAACATCTAAGAATCTTTGTAAAACTTGATTGTTTTTAGTAACTCTTAAAAATCCATCTTCAAAAATAACAGGCTCTATAATTGCATTGTCATCTTGTTCATCTACAAATGGAGATGATTGATTTCTAGCGTAACGTAATTCTCTATTTATTCCTGTTTCAGGATCAACCCAAAGTAATGGAAATCTTCTAGTGTGTCTAGTTGCAAGCATGAAAGATAAAGGTGCTGCATTCCTTGTTAACTTGTAGACTTTGTCTACTCTTTGTACTGTAGTTTTCATTTGATATAATTTAAATTTAATTTATAAAAAAGAGGTGGCATCCCTTCTTGGGTTTCTGCCACCTCTATATTTAAGCTACTTAATCTTGGAAGATAAAGAAGTTATTTGCACCTAAAGTACAAACTGCTCTTTCACTCAAGAAGTTTACTTCCATCGCATCTAAGTCAGATGTTCTTGCACCACCAGCAGAACCAGTAATCCAAGTTTTGTAACGTCTGTCTTCAGTTTCAGAAGCTCTGTATCGAACATGTAAGAATGGTCTCTTAGCGTTCTTTCCAAGGATTTGGTCATAAACAGTTGTAGAACCTGCAGGCACTAACAATCCATTGATGCTTCCTGTACCATCAACTCCCCCACGCATTGTTGGGTCGTTTAAGTATTTCCAGTCAGACTTGTAAAAGTCATAACCTCTACGGAATCCTGTGAATCCTAAGTTAAGTGCCATCTCCTCATCATTGTCAAAAAGACCATAAGAAGTTCCACCTGCTCCATAAGAGTTTTGAGCTGCTAACATATCATCGATGTCAAATCCAAAGTCTCTGTTCAAGAAAATTACATTCTCTTCAATAGCACCTTGCTTGTCTAAACGTGAAATGATTGCGTCAAAGTCTGCTAAAGCATTAGGGTTTCCACCTGCCCATACATTACCTCTTTGTTGTACTACATAGAATACACCTTCAGACCCTTTGTCTCCAACTTGGTCAGATGTAGTTTGTGTTACAACACCAGAACCTGCTTCAGCAGGAACTGCTTCAATCATTGCAGTTTCTAAATAGTCATCGTAACGTAAACGAGTTTCGTGCTCAGACTTCAAGTACCATAAGTAACCTGTTGCTCCATTTTCAGTAGTAACCTCAATCCATCCGATTTGAGCCATATCAGAACCTGATACTGCATATTTATCTTTGATGATAATTGGAGAGTTTTCGAAGATGAAATCGTCAGCTTCTAATGAACCTTGCATTCCATTTGTTCCTTTCTTAAATTCAGAACCATAGATGAAAACACTTGCATCAGCATTTCCTAGTCCTGTACCACCTGTATAACCACCTGCATCGTAAAACGCAACAGTGAATTGGTTGTTTGCAAGGTCAACTGCTATAACAATAGCTTTGAACTCACCTGACCCATCATTGTTTACAACAACAACTGTCTGACCAACTCTGATTGCAATCTGAACTGTTGCACCAGAACCTGGTTGTACAGTTGAACCTGCAGGGTTAAGAACGTCATTTACTTGAAAAATTGCTTCTCCACCTGCTACTACTGCTGCAGTACCACAATCAACGTACTTGGTGTGTAATCTTCCTTGCTCTGCCCATTTGATAAGGTCTGAGTTAGAAGGCATTTCTGCTCCTACCATTCTAATGAATGAGGAGATTGTTCTGTTACCATATCTTTCGAATTCTTTTTCGTAAGTATCTGGTAAATACTGATTCAAAAAGTTGAA
>Ga0224504_10000188_pt1 | contig 26792 bp, 27 predicted proteins | sample SF_Oct11_sed_USG_3_FD_170160 | JGI IMG/M metagenome (GOLD analysis project Ga0224504, IMG submission 170160) | Sediment microbial communities from San Francisco Bay, California, United States - SF_Oct11_sed_USGS_24 | ecosystem: Environmental > Aquatic > Marine > Sediment | place: USA...
ATTGTGTATATATCATGGTCTGAGTTCTCCCCTATTAATTCAGGCGCGCTTCAGCGGCTGTACAGAAGTGGTTGTAGATGACAGCGAGCACCAAAGCGAAGATGATCAGGAAGAAGCCGTAGAGTACCGCCAGAGTCTGACCAAAGTAGACTTTTTCCATCAGACCCGGGTTAACCGCGTTGATGACAACAAAGCCGAAGTAGGTCAGGGTGTAGACGATGAACATCGAGATGCCGATCTTGCTCTTGTACGCGGCAGCGTTGTCCTTACCGAGTTTTACTGCTGGTCCGTGTCCCATAGATGTGACTCCTTTTCTCTCAGTGTTTTTTTACGCCAGAAACGTTATGTGATAAATGTGAAACAATAAATTGCGGGAACACCTGTCGTGATGGCCCGCATATTAAATAAAATCCGTTATAACGCATGGAATTGATAGCTCAAAAGGGCCGTAAAGCTGGGTGATCCCTGCTTTGTGAGCACTTTCTAAGGTACTTATTCGTGAAAAACAACCACATCATGGGGTGGTAAATTTTGCGACATGATACGTCGTTCTAAAAAGAAGTCAACAGAAAATTTTCAGTAAATCAGCTAATTAAAGGGCTTATAAGCATAAAGTATACGAAATAGCAGGAGATTTAACTTTTGTAAAAAAATAACCGATCGTGGGGATAGAAAGATGTTTTAACTGATAGGTTAAAAGGTCATCTATATGGTCGCGGACGTGTTGAAGGGAGTTCTTTACCCTGCCGCCGGGGCGCGTTATAACGTCGATGAAAAAGGGCTGTAAATGAGGAGTCAGGTTAAAGGCAAAAGGGCCTAGGTATGATCGAATATAAAGTTGTAGAGTTAGCCGTGGTAACGGATGAATCGATTGAAGAAGTACTGAACGAACGCACAGCTGAGGGCTGGCAGTTTGACGGCATTCAGTTCGTCATTCGTGAAGCCAGCAAAAGGCCTTCGATGGCTTTTGTTCTTTTTACCCGTGAGTCGACCCGTTAGACTCGTTCAGTCATCCCAGGTTTCAACGTCCTTGTAAGAGATAGTGTGTTTTGGGTCCGATGAGGGGGAGGCTCCGCAACGTTGGCAAATCGCTTCCACCGGCTCATCTTCGAGCGTTTCCACTGTGCTGAGCTCCAACGGTTTGCCTCTGCAACTGCAGTACCACTTCCGGTAGTTGGTCATCACGACCTCCCTGGTTGGCTTTGTCAACATTAGACCTCCAGTATGGCAGGGAATCAGTGAGATGCAACAGGGCTTCAGGCCACATTCTCTTCAGAGCTTTTCTCCTTATCATTTTCTGCAATCGGCAGTAAGGAATCTAATGGTCTTGCACCAGCAAGCTGAGAGAGCTATATTCCGAGATTCTCAACACACTATTTTTCAGGAGTTTTGTCATGATTACAGCGATCAGCCCGATTGATGGGCGGTATGCTTCAAAAGTAGAAGAATTGAGCGACTGTTTTTCCGAGTACGCGTTGGTTCGTAACAGGGTGAAGGTTGAGGTTCTGTGGTTGCTGGCGCTCTGTGCCGAGCCGAAAATCGCCGAGTGTCGTGCACTGAAGATTGAGGAGGAGCAGTTTCTGCGCGCTATCATGACAAGGTTTACTCCTGAGGAAGCCGAGAAGGTCAAAGCGATCGAGAAGGTGACCAATCATGATGTCAAGGCGGTCGAGTATTACCTCAAGGAGCAGATCACGGGAACTTCTTTGGAAGGACTTTCAGAGTTCCTGCACTTCGCCTGTACCTCGGAGGATATCAACAACCTGTCGCATGCCATGATGCTTAAGGACGGTCTTCAGGCTCTTGAGCCGTTACAGGAACGCATTACCAGTGTGCTGACCTCTCTGGCCAAGGACTTCAAGGCAGTGCCAATGCTGGCCCGCACCCATGGGCAGACCGCTTCGCCGACAACCATTGGCAAGGAGTTGGCAGTCTTTGTAGCTCGCCTGCGCAAGCAGGGAACTAGCATTGCCGCCGTGGAGATCCTCGGCAAGCTCAACGGAGCGGTTGGAAATTTTAATGCTCATCTCTCTGCTTACCCGAATGTCGATTGGGTCGCTTTAAGTAAAAAGGTGATCGAAGGTGAACTTGGCCTGACTCAGAACCTCTTTACTACCCAGATCGAGCCTCACGACTACATGGCTGAACTTTTTGATGCCCTGTCTCGGTGGAACACCATCCTCGTCGACCTGAATCGTGATATCTGGACCTATATCTCCATGGCCTACTTCGGTCAGAAAACCATTGCCGGTGAAGTCGGTTCTTCGACCATGCCGCACAAGGTCAACCCGATTGATTTCGAAAACTCTGAAGGCAATTGCGGGTTGGCTAACGCCATCTTCGGTCATCTCTCGGCTAAACTGCCAATTTCGCGCCTGCAGCGTGACCTGACCGACTCGACGGTGATTCGCAACATGGGCGTCGGCTTTGGCTACAGCATGATTGCCTACCACTCGACCATCAAGGGTTTGAGCAAGCTCAAGCTCAATGAGCAGAACCTGGCGAAAGACCTGGATAACGCCTGGGAGGTGATGGCTGAACCGATCCAGACGGTGATGCGCAAGGCTGGAATTGAGAAGCCCTATGAAAAACTCAAAGAGCTGACTCGTGGGCAGAAGATTACTGCTGAAACGATTCGTGCCTTTATCGAAGGTTTGGAGTTGGCTGATGATGACAAGCAACGTCTGCTTGAGATGACTCCGGGAAATTACGTGGGTATGGCACCGCAAATTGTTGATCTGCTTGATTAACTGTTTCAGCTGTTCAGAAAATACAAAAGCGCAACAGAGGGTTAATCTGTTGCGCTTTTGTATTTTGGATCTTCTGCTCTATTAATATGTCAATCCAGTTCTCTTCCGTACCTTCCGCAACGTCTTGCTCGCCGCATATCTCGCCTTATCCGCACCTTTGGCAAGAATCTCACGAATCCCGTCCGGATTGGCCAGCAACTCCTTGCGATACTCCGTCTGAGGGGCAAAATAGTCTCGCACTGTTTCAAAGAGCTCTTGCTTTACGTCGCCGAAGCCGAGATTCCCCGCCTGGTAGCGCTGGCGCAATGCCTCGTCCTGTTCCTTGTCGAGGAAAAGACGGAAGATTTTATAGACGTTACAGGCATCAGGATCTTTTGGGTCTTCGACCGGGATGGGAGCTGTGACGATGCGCATGATCTGTTTGCGCAGTGCCTTGTCTTCAGCAAAGAGATCAATTGTGTTGCCGTAGCTTTTGCTCATTTTCTGCCCATCAAGCCCAGGTACGGTGGCGACATCATCGTCAATCTCAGGTTGTGGCAGGGTGAAGATCTCACCGTACTCGTTGTTGAACTTGATGGCGATGTCGCGGGCCACTTCAACATGCTGCTTCTGGTCTTTTCCGACTGGGACCGTCTCGCTCTGAAAGAGCAAGATGTCTGCAGTCATTAAGACTGGGTAGGCAAACAGTCCATGGTTGGCCGCGATTCCCTTGACGATTTTATCCTTGTAGCTGTGGCAGCGTTCCAAAAGACCCATAGGAGTGAAGTTGGAAAGGATCCATGCCAGTTCCTGAACCTCCGGAACATCGGATTGCACCCAGAAGGTGCTTTTCTCAGGATCCATGCCGAGAGCCAAAAAGTTCGCGGCTGCTTCGAGAGTGCCCTTGGCAAGTTGTTTGCCGTCACTGACCGAAGTCTGGGCATGGTAGTTGGCGATAAAACAGAAAAGCTCAGCCTCTTCCTGGTGGGCGATCATTTTCGACATCATGCCGAAATAATTGCCGAGGTGAAGGGAGCCGGAAGGCTGGATGCCGGAAAGTACGCGCATTGTCATTCTCCTTGGAGCGTGTCGGGACGGACGAAGTCACGTTCCTTGATTTTACATGGGCGCGAACTTACCAGAAAAGACGGCTGATTTCAATCTATGAGGTTCCTGCATCGCAAGTCCGTTCACTTCCGGTTTCACTCTCGTGAGTCGGTCTTGTAAACAGCTTCGGGGCGAGTCCCAGGTTTACCCTCAGACATATTGGTGTAGAAGCGCTGGGTGGGATAGGCAAAGTCGATGTCGTCGTGCACGGCAAAAGCATCAAGGATGTTTTCCCAAAGCTCTTCTTCTGAGCCTCGACGTTTACGGGGGTCGCAGAGATAGCGGATCGTCAACATGACACCGCAGTCCTTCACTGTTGTGTAGACCACCGGCGTCAGCTTTTTATAGAAAATCATGAATTTTTTTGCGGCTTCCCTTAGTCTACGTGCGGCAGAATCGCTGAGCGAATCGCCATGTTGATGGGCTATCTCACCAAGGATCTGCTTTGCCTTGCGCCAGTCACTTTCAAAAGTGACCAGAACCGGTATTTCATTCCAGATGTACTGGAATCCCTGGCTGTAATTGGCCAGAACTTCATTGAAAATCTTGCCATTTGGGATGTGAATGACGCGTCCGGTGCTCTGGTCGGAGTCGACCCAGTTGCCAATCTCCATCAGGCTGAACATAAAGATACGTTGGTCAATGACATCTCCACGATGGTCGCCAAGCTGGACTCGGTCGCCAACCTTGAAAGGCTGTCGCCAGAGTATGAAGGCCCACCCGGCGAGATTGACCAATGGAGTCTGCAGGGCAATGGCCAAACCTGCGGAGAGCAAGCCGAGATAAGTTGACACTGCCTGAAAGCCGGCAAACCAGATGCGGCCAATCACCAGAAAGGCAAGGGGGAAGGTGATGTAGGCGACACTTTTCCGGATGCGGTACTGTACCTGAACGTCTCGGCCACGCAGTAAAACAATGAGGCTGATACGACGGATCAGCCAGAAAACCACAATGGCCAGAATCGTGTAAAAGATTTTGCTTTCAAGGAAATCGCCACTAAAGAGGCCATCGCTAAATGAAATGAGAGACTCCATGAATTGATACTCCCTACTTAAGAATTAAATTAATAATAACGGAAAGTTACCATCATGCAATGCGATGTATGTTTATAGGATTTTAATCAAGTGGAAGGTAACAACAATTTGCTAGAGGGAAACGTGACCCTGATAAAACGAAAAGAGGCACCCACGGTCAGGGTGCCCCTTTTTAGTTGTCTCTTCACTCTGCTGAAAATTAAAAAACAATCTTGTAAATGTCATTGAAAGTTTTGACAAAGTGGACATCTAGCCCCTCTTTGAGGTAATCGGGTAAATCTTCAAAGTCGTTGCGGTTGCCTTCCGGAAAGATAAGGACCTTCAGCCCGGCGCGTCTTGCTGCGATGGCTTTTTCCTTCAGTCCGCCGATGGGCAGAACGCGACCGGTGAGGGTAAGTTCTCCAGTCATGCCGAGTTTCTTTTTAACCCTTTTGCCTGTGATCATCGACACCAGCGCTGTGGCCATGGTAACGCCGGCAGATGGGCCGTCTTTCGGCGTGGCACCGGCCGGGACGTGAAGGTGGATGAAGTGCTGATCAAAGAAATCCGCATCACAACTATAATCATCCATGTGAGCCCTAACATAGGAGTAGGCGATCTCCGAGCTCTCCACCATGACCTCTCCGAGTTGGCCGGTCTGTTTGAAGCCCTTGGCCTTGGCACGCATCGCCGTGGCTTCGATCTGCAAGGTTGCGCCACCGAGGCTGGTCCAGGCCAGGCCGGTGACGACGCCGGGGATGCCTTCAAAGATTTCATCGGCGGTAAAGACCGGCTTTTCGAGATAGCTTTCAAGGTCTTGTCTGGTGATAGAAACTTTTTCCAGTGACTCGTCTTCTGCGAAAGCCATGGCTGAGCGGCGCATGATCTTCTTGATTTGTTTCTCGAGGTTTCGAACCCCCGATTCACGGGCGTAGCCATCGATAATCTGTCTGAGCGCGGTCTTCTGGATCGTTACCTGGCCCTTTTTCAGGCCGTGGCTTTTCAGTGCTTTGGGTATCAGGTAGCGTTTGGCGATCTGGAGCTTCTCCTCGAGGATGTAGCCGGAGAGTCGAATCATTTCCATTCGGTCGAGCAAAGGCCGCGGGATAGTGTCGAGTTGATTGGCCGTTGCGATGAATAGCACGTTGGAGAGATCAAAGGGTACATCCATATAGTGATCGCGGAACGATCCGTTCTGCTCCGGATCAAGGACTTCGAGTAGGGCCGAGGCCGGGTCGCCCTGAAATGAAGCTCCGATTTTGTCGATCTCATCAAGCATGATGACCGGGTTGGAGGTGCCGACTGTCTTCATCGCCTGAATGAATTTTCCTGGCATGGCGCCGATGTAGGTTCTACGATGACCTTTGATCTCAGCCTCATCACGCATGCCGCCCAATGAGAAGCGAAAAAACTTGCGCCCCAGTGCACCGGCAATGCTATGACCTATGGAGGTTTTTCCGACTCCGGGAGGCCCCACCAAACAGAGGATGGATCCGGCGATGTCGCCTTTCATCTTGCCAACGGCAATGAACTCCAGAATCCGCTCCTTGACATCTTCAAGGCCGTAATGATCACGGGCAAGAACTTTTCTGGCCTTGTCAATATTGTAAGAGTCCTTGCTGTAGACGCCCCAGGGGAGGATCGTTAACCAGTCAAGATAGTTTCGACTGACGTTATATTCGGGAGAGGAGGGTTCGATCAGTTGAAGCTTCTCCATCTCATCTTCAACAGCGCGCTCCGCTTCCTCGTTTAGCGTCAGCTTTTCGAGGCGTTCCTGGAATTTTTCAATTTCCGTGTCCTTGCCTTCTTTTTCCAGCCCCAGCTCATTCTTGATCGCCTTAAGCTGTTCGCGCAGGAAGAACTCACGTTGCTGGGCAGACACTTTATCTTCGATCTGCTTGGAGATCTTGGTCTGCAGCCGGGAGACTTCAAGCTCTTTCTTCAAAAGCACCAGGACCTTATCGATGCGTTTGCGGACATCGATGGTGGCCAGAATCTCCTGCAGTTCCTGCCCATCGGCGCTGGTCAGGTTGGCTGCGAAGTCTGCCAGCCGGCCCGGATCGTCCATACTTGAACGGTTGAGAAAGAGCTTGATTTCTTCACTGTAAAGTGGGTTGATCTGGACGAGTTCCTTTAAGGTGGAGAGGATTGCCATCGAGTATGCCCGCAGCTCAGCATTCCCAGAAAGTTCCGTAGCAAAGTGATAGCGAACCCGGGCGAAGAGAGCGATGCCCTTTTCGTGAATATCTTCTATTTCGAATCGCTCGAGGCTGTTGACCAGGATATGAGCCGAGTCCTTTTCGCTGTGCAAGACCTTGACGATCTTGGCGGCAACACCGACCTTATGTAGGTTCTCGATGTCGTCCTCTTTATCTAGATCTCGGACCATGACCAGGCCAATGGTCTGTACCTGATGCTCCATCGCCTGGTGCATAGCCGCCACCTGGGCCTGCCCGTTGAGAACCAGCGGAATCATGATGCCGGGAAACGCTGGGCGTGGGCGCAGTGGAATAATCGGCAGGGCGGTGGGCAAGATTTCTGACGCAACGACCAGCTCTCCTTCTTTGACGTGTTCTTCGATAAGTTCGGTCATCTGGTCGTGATCGATTTCGAAATCGGATACGGGATCGTCAAATTGGTTATTTTCAGACATTCAGGAAACTCCTATGTGAAAGATTCTTCTGATAATCAAACTCTTGAGCATTAATAACCACGGAGCACACGAAGAACTCGAAGGAAATGATCGAGATGCGAGGGGGGCCTCTGTGGTCTTCGTGTGCTCCGTGGTCACCGTTTTCTATTAATCTTTTCTCTGAAAAGCTAATCATTCCAGAGAGTATTGTCAACCTTGGACCAGTGAGAAAGTGCTGGTTTGATTCGTTTGTTTGTGAACGGTCATTGCTGCTGTCATTTCTTCTGCTTTGTCTCCATGCAATCTTGTGAAATAATGACCGACACTTTTAACTCTATGGAGACCGACCTCATGCCAAAACAGCCCAAGCGGCTTTTTCTGATTGATGGCTCAAGCTATATCTACCGTGCCTATTACGCTATTCGTCACCTCTCCAATTCACAGGGGATGGCGACCAACGCTATCTACGGTTTCACCAATATGCTGCTCAAGGTGATTCGAGAATCACAACCTGATCAGCTGGCTGTGATCTATGACAGCAAGGGGCCGACCTTCCGTAAGGATCTTTACCCGGAATACAAGGCGAACCGCTCGGCGATGCCGGAAGACCTGGTGCCGCAGATCCCGTATATCAAGAGGGTGGTTGAGGCCTTTAATCTCCCTGGAATCGAAAAGGCCGGCTACGAGGCAGACGATATCATCGCGACTCTGGCTAGCAAGTTCGCTGCCAAGGGAATGGAGGTGACCGTTGTAACAGGTGATAAGGACTTGATGCAGATCGTCAGTGATCGAGTCTGTCTGCTCGATACCATGAAGGACCAGGTCTCTGGTCCGGCAGAAGTCTTTAAGCGCTTCGGTGGTGCCGATAAGGTTGTGGAAGTGCAGGCTCTGGCGGGAGACAGTTCTGATAATGTTCCCGGCGTTCCAGGGATCGGTGAGAAAACGGCGAAAGCTCTGATCGATGAATTCGGCGATGTCGAGACACTCTTGGCCAGTCTTGATCAGCTGAAAGGCAAGCGTCGGGAAAACCTGGAGAATTTTGCCGACCAGGCCCGTCTGTCGAAGCAGTTGGTAACTCTGATTACTGATCTCGATCTGGATGTCGATGATGACGCCTTTGTCATGGCAGAACCAAACCGGAAGGCATTGACCGAACTCTTTAAAGAGTGTGAGTTCCACAAGTTATTGCAAGAATTCTCTGATGACTCACGTGCCAGTGCCAAGGAGGCTAGCTACCGGGCCGTTTTAAATGAAGGGGCTCTGGCGGAGATGGTTGCTGCCCTGGAGGCGTCGGAGCGTTTTGCGTTTGATACCGAGACCACCGGCTTGGATCCGTTGCGAGCCGACCTGGTCGGGCTCTCTTTCGCAGTGACTGCGGGGGAGGCGTGGTATGTGCCGGTCAGTCACCGTTATCTTGGCGTGCCGGAACAGCTGCCTCTCGATAAGGTGCTCGCGTCCGTTGGCCCGTTGTTGGGCTCTGCCAAGCATTTAAAGATCGGCCAGAATCTGAAGTACGACATCCTAGTGATGGGACGGGTGGGTGTCGCAGTGACGGAACCCCTCTTCGACACCATGCTGGCCAGCTACCTGGCCAATTCAGCGGCTCAGTCCCATGGCATGGACAGCCTTGCTACTGAGCTGCTTGATTATCGCACCATCCCTTACAGCGAAGTTGCCGGTAGCGGCAAGAAGAAGATCTGTTTCGATGAAGTAGAGGTCGAAAAGGCAACGGTCTACGCTGCAGAAGATGCCGACATCACTTTACGGCTCTACGAAAAACTTCTGCCGATGATTGCCGAGCAGGGGCAGCAGGAGCTTTTTGATGATGTTGAGATGGCACTGCTGCCGATCCTGGTCAAGATGGAGCAGACTGGGATTCGTATCGATGCTGAACTGTTGAATGGGCTTTCGGCAGACATGGAGAAGAAGCTTGCTGCACTCGAAATCGAGATCCATGGCTTGGCGGGGACTACTTTTAACATCGGCTCGCCAAAACAGCTTGGTGAAGTTCTTTTTGAACGCCTCGGCTTGGCAAAGGGCAAGAAAACCAAGACCGGCTGGTCGACCGATGTCGAGGTGTTAAGCAAGCTGGCCGAGGAACATGAGATCGCCGAGAAAATCCTTGATTATCGTTCCCTGTCCAAGTTGAAGGGGACCTATACCGACGCCTTGCCAAAGCTGATTCATCCAGACACCGGGCGTATCCACAGTAGCTTCAACCAGGCGGTGACTGCCACGGGCAGGCTCTCTTCAAGTGACCCCAACTTGCAGAATATCCCGATTCGGACAGAAGAAGGGCGGCGTATCCGGGAAGGTTTTATCCCTTCTGAAGGTTGCCTTTTGCTCGCTGCCGACTATTCACAGGTCGAGCTGCGAATCCTGGCCCACATGGCTGATGAGCCGGCACTCAAAGAGGCCTTTGCCCGCGGCGAAGATATTCACCGTCGTACAGCCAGCGAGGTTCTCGGCCTCTTCCCGGAAATGGTCACCGACGAGCAACGTCGTCAAGCCAAGGCGATCAACTTCGGCGTAATCTACGGGATGAGCGCCTTCGGTCTCGCCAAGCAGCTCGGTATCAGTCGCCGCGAAGCTCAGACCTTTATCGACACTTATTTTGAACGTTATCCCGGTATCAGAACCTTCATGGACTCCTGCATCGCGGAAGCACGCGAAAAGATGTACGTGACAACTTTGCTAGGACGGCGCTGTGCAATTCCGGAGATCAACAGCAAGAATGGTGCAGTACGCGGCTATGCCGAGCGTAACGCGATCAACTACCCGGTGCAGGGCTCAGCCGCCGACATCATCAAGGTTGCTATGGTGCGTATCGCGCACCGCCTCGTCAGGGAAGGGCTTGAAACACGCATGCTGCTCCAGGTTCATGACGAACTGGTTTTTGATGTGCCTGAAGGGGAACTTGAAAACGTCACGGCTCTTGTGACTGAAGAGATGGAAGGCGCGGTTGATGTCAGCGTGCCTCTTCTGGTAGAGGTCGGACACGGGCACAACTGGCGCGAAGCTCACTAAACTTTAGTTGCGTACTTGACAAATATATGAATAATAGTGATGCTTTACGGCATCTTGCATATTGATAATTGTGATTGATCACACATAAATAGGGAGGATGGATGATGAAGAACCTGCGTATCGTATTGAGTGCCTTGGTTGCAGTCACACTCTTTTCCGGATCGGCTTTTGCTTTAGGCCAGCCGAATGTAAATCTCGGCTTTACGAGTTTTCTCGATGGTGCTCCGCCAGCAGGTCCCGGGTTGTACCTGTCAGAATACCTGCAGTATTATACGGCAGACCAAATCAACGATGAGTCGGGAGACAAAATCGACCCCTTTGAGGGTGTTGATGTTTGGGTGCTGATGAACCAGCTCATTTATCAATCTGACCAACCGATTCTATTTGGCGGCAAGTGGGGTCTTAACGCTATGCTGCCTATTGTGTCGATTGACGCAGATGTTTTGCCTGACAATGGTAGTGGACTTGGCGACTTGCTGATTGGTCCTTATCTGCAGTGGGATCCAATCATGGGGGCCAATGGTCCGTTGATGGTCAATCGCATAGAATTGCAGACTATTTTCCCGACAGGCAAGTATGACAGTGATGATTTGCTCAACCCGGGCAGCAACCATTTTTCATTCAATCCTTATTGGTCTGCAACTGTTTTCCTAGGTCCCAAGGCCACAGTGTCATGGCGACTGCACTATCTCTGGAATGGTGAGAATGATGACTTTTCTTTTGGAGGGGCGTTACCCAGCGATGTTGATCTTGAACCTGGCGATGCGGTGCATGCCAACTTTTCAGCCGCTTACGAAGTCTTGCCAAAGCAGCTGCGCCTAGGCCTCAATGGCTACTGGTTCGACCAGATCAGTGACACTAAGGTGGATGGCGATAAAGACAAGTCTCTCGAAGAAAAGGTTTTTGCCATCGGACCAGGTGCTGTTTGGCACTTCTCCCAGGATACGCATCTTTTTGTGAATGCATACTTTGAAACTGACGCAGAAAGCCGCCCGGAAGGTGAGCGTTACAATTTGCGCTTTGTTCACCATTTCTAGGGCCAGAACACTTCTGTTAATTATGAAAGGCTACCCTGAACCGGGTGGCCTTTTCTCTTGAGGGCAGTTTCACAATGCGTTTTGCTGCTGTAGCCTTGCTATAAGGTTTTAAACGTGGCATGATGCCCGCCCTCTTGGAGAGTTACGGGACATTATTGATGGTAAAAGAGAACGATTACGTCGCCATATTCCACTCGATTCATCGGGTTCTCAAGGCTGAGAAAACCCTCAAGCAGGAGCAGCAGGATTTTTTGCTGATTCCTGTGCCTCGACAGCTGACTTCTGATTGCGGGTTGGCTCTGCGCTTTTCGCCCGAGGTTAAAGATGGTCTGTTGTCAATCCTTGAAGAGTCAGACCTGTCTCCAGCGGAAATGTATCAACGCAGCGACGGTGCGTATTTAGACGTTTCCAGCCTGCTGTAACCCTCTGCAAACGAGACTTGCTCAGACCTGATTTCACTTGACAAAGTCCGCGCAGTTTAACTAAAGTGCTCCCTTTGCTTTCCGGCAATAAACTGATAACTGTATGTTTGATAACCTGACAGAAAAATTTGATGCTGTATTCAAGCAGCTTCGCGGCCGTGGTCGTCTGACTGAAGACAACATTCAGCAGGCAATGCGTGAGGTTCGCTTGGCTCTGTTGGAAGCAGACGTTAACTTCAAGGTGGTCAAAGACTTCGTGGCTGCGGTGCGTGAACGTGCTGTTGGTCATGATGTTTTGCAAAGTTTGACCCCGGGTCAGCAAGTGGTCCAGATCGTTCGTGATGAACTGGGCTTGCTGATGGGAGGCAGTGAGGACAACCAGCTGAATCTGGCTGCCCGCCCGCCCGTTCCGATTATGCTTTGCGGTTTGCAGGGGGCGGGTAAAACCACCACCTGTGGCAAGTTGGCGCTCAAATTGCGCCAGGAAAAGCGTAACCCCTTGATGGTTCCTGCCGACGTTTATCGTCCGGCAGCGATTGAACAGCTTAAAACCCTCGGCCGCCAGATCGATATTCCGGTTTTCGACAGCAGTGCTGATCAGGATCCGGTTGAGATCTGCCTGTTGGCACGTGAGTTTGCCGACCGCCAGGGTTACGATACACTGATACTTGATACCGCCGGTCGTTTGCACGTTGACGACACCCTGATGCAGGAATTGGAGCGGATTCGCGACGACCTGCAACCGCAGGAGATTCTGCTCGTGGCGGACGCCATGACAGGGCAGGATGCAGTTAATGTGGCCAGCTCTTTTAATGAGCGCCTCGACCTGACCGGTGTTATTCTGACCAAGCTCGATGGCGATGCCCGCGGTGGCGCTGCGCTGTCGATTCGTGCCGTCACCGGTAAGCCGATCAAGTTTGTCGGTATGGGCGAAAAGCTCGATGCTCTGGAAACCTTTCATCCTGAAAGGATGGCGCAACGGATTCTCGGTATGGGGGATGTGCTCTCCCTGATCGAAAAAGCCGAAGCGGCCATCGATAAGGATGACGCTGCCAATATGGAAAAACGTCTCCGTGAGGATGGGTTTACCCTGGAGACTTTCAAAGAACAGCTACAGTCAATTAAAAAAATGGGCTCGATGGAATCAATGCTTTCTATGATTCCCGGAGCCGGCAAAGCTCTCAAGAAAATGAAGGGCATGCAGCTTCCTGATGACGAGATGAAAAAGATTGAGGCGATCATCGATTCGATGACTCGCAAGGAACGACAAAACCATAAGATCATCAATGGTTCCAGACGTTTGCGCATTGCTAATGGTAGCGGTACCCGCGTGCAGGATGTTAATCAACTGCTCAAGCGTTTTACCGAGGCCCAGAAGATGATGAAGAAAATGCAGAAGATGGGTCCCAAAGGCCTGCGCGGTATGATGGGTCCTGGTGGCATGCCCATGTAAAGTTTTACCCGGCCCGTATCGGGTTGCATGATAGACAGACAGAGATATAACTAGGGGATACCCCCGATAATAAAGATGAGCGACAAGCTCAGGAGGAAAGAAGTCGATGGCAGTAAAAATCAGACTGGCCCGTGGCGGCGCCAAGAAGAAACCTTTTTATCAGATTGTTGTAGCAGACGAGCGGTTCCCCCGCGACGGTCGCTTTATCGAAAAGTTGGGGCAGTACGATCCGAAGCAGGATCCCCCAATGGTTAATATCGTTGAAGACAAAACCCTTGAGTGGTTGAACAAAGGTGCTCAGCCTACTGATACGGTTCGTCAACTGCTGCGTAAGCAGGGAATTTGGGCCAAGTACAAGCAGGCTTAAGATCCTGAGCTTTTGCGGCACCCGCAACAGGACTTCCCTGTTGTCTAAAGGATGGTCGCCATGAAAGAGCTCATCGAATTCATCGCCAAAGCTCTGGTGGATAACCCTGAAGCGATCTCCATCAGTGAAGATGAAGACGCCGATGGAACAATTCTCGTGAAGTTGGCTGCGGCCCAGGAAGATATGGGGCGCATCATTGGCAAGCAGGGGCGCACGGCTAAAGCCATGCGCACCCTCCTCAATGCCAAGGCCACCCGCGAGAACAAAAGGGCTGTTCTACAGATTCTCGAGTAAGGATGGCTTTGCCATCTCCTGGTGTTTTTTTTGAGAGTGTATAGTGGATGATGGATGTCAAGCCTGAGGATCTCCTCGAAGTGGGTGTCGTAATCGGCATTCACGGCTTACGCGGGGATGTTAAGATTCGACCATTGCCGACAGGAGATCTGGCTTTGCCAGGTGCCCGTGAAGTTTATCTAAAGGACAGTCGCGACTTCCTTGTTGCTTACAAAACTGTCCGTTCTTCCAAACATAAACAGAATGTTCTGTTACGCCTTGCCGGGATGGAAAATCTGGCCGCAGCAGAATCTTTGCTTGGTGCCTCGATCTGGATGGCCAAGGCAGACCTTCCTGAACTGGATGATGAGCAATACTATTGGTCCGATCTCGAGGGTCTGGAAGTGGTTGATCAGCAGCAGGGCGTGCTCGGCCGCGTGGTTGGAATGTTTGCGACCGCGGCCCACGACATCCTCGAGGTTGATAGCCCTGCTGGTGAAATTCTGATTCCGGCGATTGAGCCTTTTCTGGTGCGGGTTGACCGGGACGCCAAACAACTGCACGTTAACCTCCCCGAAGGGCTTGTCCCGGAGGCGGACCAATAAACTCCCCATGATATTTGATATCCTGACGATCTTTCCCGATATGCTCGAAGGCCCGTTAACCGCGAGCATTCTTGGCAAGGCTGCTGATAAAGGCCTGATCGAGATCAATCTGCACAACTTGCGTGACTGGGCGGAAGGTAAGCACAAGGTGACCGACGACACCCCTTATGGAGGTGGTGACGGCATGGTCATGAAGGTTGAGCCGGTTGCTGCGGCACTCTCTGAACTCAGAGAGAAGAGACCGGCATCGAGGGTTCTGCTCATGTCGCCTCAGGGGAAAACCTTTCAGCAAGCTGACGCGGAACGGTTTAGCCAGGAAGCTGGACTGGTTTTTGTTTGCGGTCGCTACGAAGGGTTTGATGAACGTATAAGGTCACTGGTTGACGAAGAAATCTCGCTGGGTGATTTCGTTCTGACCGGTGGCGAGCTGGCTGCTGCGACCATCCTTGATGCCACAGCGCGCCTGCTACCCGGTGTCCTTGGTGCTGCTGGTAGTGCCCAGGGAGACAGTTTCAGTGATGGACTTCTGGAGTATCCCCAATACACGCGGCCAGCTGAGTTCAAGGGCGTGCGTGTGCCGGAGGTTCTTGCCTCGGGGAATCATCAGTTGATTGCCAACTGGCGTCGACGTGAGCAATTACGACGCACTCTGGAGCGCCGGCCGGAACTTCTCGAATCAGCCCCTCTGAGCAAAGAGGATCTCCTGTACCTTGATGAGTTGCGTGCTGCATTGGAGCAGGAACAGTGATCTTTAAGCCAATGGCCATCGCCCTGGTCCATCACCCTGTTCTCGATCGACGTGGGGATGTGGTCACCTCGGCTGTTACCAACCTCGATATCCATGATCTGGCCCGCCTGGCAACAACCTACAACCTTTCACGTTATTACCTTGTCACCCCGGCGGCGGAACAACAGTTGCTCGCCTCACGCATTATTGGCCACTGGCAGAAAGGTGCCGGCGCTAGCTATAACCCGGATCGTTGTCAGGCTCTCGACTGCCTGCAGGTCGTGAACAGCTTTGATGACGCTCTCGCAGACTGGCGTTCTCTGGTCGGCTCAGAAGGCCTTGCGATGCTGACTGGTGCCAGTCACCAGGAGGGCGTTGATTACCCCCAGGCTCAAAACCTTGCAGCAGAGAGGCCGTTGCTGCTGGTCTTTGGTACCGGGCACGGTCTGGCTCCAGAGCTCTATGCGCCCGAGCGTCCTTGCCTCGCGCCGGTGCGGGCCGGGCAATACAATCACCTCTCGGTACGTACCGCTGCCGCCATCATGCTTGATCGCTTGATTGGAGAGCAGGGGGACGTTCTGCCGCTTTTCTAGAGTCCCTCGATACTTCTTCAGACGTGCATTTTGGGCCCGATTAGATATACTAGCACTGTTGATAAGAGGAGGTTGCCATGATTCGATTTGTTTTTCTTTTTGCCCTTGCCATGAGTTTGTTGCTTTTACCCGCCACCGCGGCCGAGATAGTGATCTCTGAAGATCTGCTTGTTGAGATACCTCTCAGCGAAGGTTGGGCTTTGCACCTGGAGCCACCCGAGGCTCTGGTTAAAGAGATGGCTGGTCATGTGGCCCATGAGCCTGCAGCGGCCAATGCTTCTGCCGCACAGATTGAGAAGGTGACTCGCAAGCGCATGGCGGCCAATGAAGCGTTCGTCTATCATGCTGCAAGCGGGGCTCATCTTGATATAGATTTCAGCCCTCTCGAACAGGGTGCGTCGGCTCCGAGCACGAAGACCCTGCAGACCTCGGCGGAGTATGCCGCGCAGAGCTTGGAAGGTGAGGAAGATGTCAGCAATGTTGTCTGGGAAGTCATCCCGGTCAAGATTCGAGGTGCAAGAGAAGCCTTCCAGCTTGTGGCCGATTACCAGCAGCATGATCTCCCTGTGAAGTTCGTCGGCACGATTGGTTATGTGGAGGGTTATTGGTTCTTCCTTTATTTTACGGACCCTGGGCAGAGCCCTGAAGTCTTCGAACAGATGCAGCAAATGTTGGGAAAACTGGTTGTTCGCCATTCTGATCACTGAGTATTTTTGCCGTTCTATAGGTCGTAGCTAGAAGGTGTTTCCCATGACGTATGGGGTAGATTGGAAAAGATGACAATTGTTGCAGAAAATAATGACTTTTTGACTTGACTCTCTCACACCTCTTACGGTAAATATCCTGTTCGCTTTACATCAGGAGGCTAAAAACGATGAACGTTATTAATTACATCGGCATGGAAAATATGAGAAAAGATGTCCCTCAGTTCAAGGCGGGGGATACGCTGCGTGTGCATGTTAAGATCACTGAAGGTGACAAACAGCGCATCCAGGTTTTTCAGGGTGTCTGCATCAAGCGTCACAACAATGGTGTCGGTTCTTCCTTCACCGTACGCAAAGTGTCCAACGGCATGGGTGTTGAGAGAGTCTTCCCTCTGCACGGACCTTGCGTTGACAGGGTTGAAGTGATGATGGTTGGCCGTGTGCGTCGCGCCAAGCTCTACTACCTGCGCAATCTGCAGGGTAAAGCTGCACGTATCAAGGAAATCCGTCAGCGCTAAACTGCAAGACAAAGAGATTTGCGAGCCCCGGTTTTTTAAGCCGGGGCTTTCTTTTTGTCTGCCAAAGACAGGTTGGTTGTGTGGCCGTCGTCCTGCACCCTTGAATTGCCGGTAGAAATCCGTTAATACTGTTGGCCACATTTACAAGGTAAGGGCCAATGATACTATTCCCCGAGTTAGAACAATCCACTCTTTTCTTTGAAACCATGGCTCGACGTCAGGGCTATCAGGCCGTTGCCGGTATAGACGAGGCCGGTCGTGGTCCCTTGGCCGGGCCTGTGGTTGCTGCCGCAGTCATCCTCCCGGAACATTTCGAGCTCCCTGGCCTGAACGATTCCAAGCAGCTCTCTGAGAAAAAGCGCACCGAACTTTACCCCTTGATCCATGAGCAGGCCATTGCTGTTGGGATTGGCGTCAGTCGGGCTGATGAAGTCGACCAGATTAATATCCTGCAGGCGACCTTGAAGGGGATGAATCGTGCCGTCGCGCGACTCTCTGTCCCACCTGATTTTCTCCTCGTGGATGGGATTACCCCTGTTCCGACCCTGATTGAACAGAAGACCCTGAAAAAGGGGGACTCCCGTTCCCTCTCTATTGCCGCAGCATCAGTCATTGCCAAGGTGGTGCGTGACCGGATCATGGTCGCCTACGATCGACTTTTCCCAGAGTACGGTTTTGCCGGGCACAAGGGCTATGGCAGTCAGAAGCATCGTGATGCGGTCGCCAAGTATGGCCCCTGTATCTGCCACCGGCGCTCCTTTGCCGGTGTCAAAGAGCATTGTGAGGGGCCATGACCCTGGAACGTTTAACCCTGGGACGGTAAGGCGACGAGGCCGCTGCCCGATATCTGCAAAACCAGGGCATGAAGATTGTCGAACGTAATCTGCGCACCCCGGTTGGAGAAATTGACCTGGTGGTTAAAAGCAAACGCATCCTGGCTTTTGTCGAGGTGAAAACCCGTCGTGGTTCAGCCTTCGGCACACCCGGCGAGGCGGTGGGGCCACGGAAACAGCGGCAGATTGTGCAGGCCGCCAAATGGTATTTAAACGACAAACTGCACGAGGGCTTGCAGCCCCGCTTCGATGTAATTGCCATCACCGTGTCCGGTGAGTCTTTTCAGGTTGAACATATCCCCGACGCTTTTGAAGCCTGACCGCATTCCTTCACCCTTTTCAGTCAGCCCCGTTCCGATTGCTTTTTCCCGTTCGCCCACATACAATATAAACCTCGTTGTTTCGAGGATATAATCAGAGGCCGAGGAGGTTCAAGGTGACAATGTTACTGCGTGAGTTGGGGATGATTCGGGTAGCGGCGGTTTCCCCGGCGTTGAAGGTTGCTGACGTTGCTTTTAACCTGGCTGCGATTGAAGAGGCGACTCTTCAGGCCGCAGACCAAGGCGTGCAACTTCTGGTCTTTCCCGAACTTGCCATGACCGGTTATTCCTGCGGCGATCTCTTTTATCAGCAGAGCTTGTTGGAAAAGGTTCGCGAGGGACTTACAACGCTGACCGCCTTAAGCGAACAAACCGGCATGATTCTCATCGTCGGCGCCCCGGTTCGTCAATCCGGACGTCTTTTCAACGCAGCAGTGGTCATGAGCCATGGCCGTATCTGCGGAGTGGTGCCGAAAACTTTTCTCCCTAACACGCAAGAATTTTATGAAGAGCGCTGGTTCTCCAGTGCCTTCGACCTGGTCGATGACCAGTTGGCGTGGCTGGACGAAGCTCCTCCCTTCGGGACCGATCTCCTCTTTGATGTCGATGGTATGCCTGACTGTCTCTTCGGCATCGAGATCTGCGAGGATGCCTGGGTGGCCAACCCGCCGAGTGGAGCCATGGCAGCCGCTGGCGCAACGCTGCTGATTAATCTTTCCGCAAGCCCCGAAATTCTCGGTAAGAACACTTACCGGCGAGCCCTTGTTGAGTCTCAGTCCGCACGCTGTCTGAGCGCCTATCTCTACGCGTCGGCGGGGCCGGGTGAATCCAGCACCGACCTGGTCTTCTCCGGTCATTCCCTGGTCGCTGAATATGGCCAGATTCTCGCTGAAACCGAACGCTTTCAATTTGCCTCGCAGATGGCTGTTGCTGATATTGATGTTCAGCGCCTGGTGCATGAGCGTCTTCGCAATAATAGCTACGCTGCCAGTATGACCGATCAAGACTTTCTGCTGGTGCCTGTCGAGGTGACCGAACGTCAAGCTGACGATCTTCTGCGACCGCTCGCCAAGACGCCTTTTGTGCCGATTGATCTCGCCGAACGCCAGGGGCGCTGCGAAGAGATTTTTGCCATTCAGACGACGGGCCTGATGAAGCGCCTGATGCACACCGGCAGCCAGAAGGTTGTCCTTGGTATCTCCGGTGGTTTGGATTCCACCTTGGCCTTGCTGGTTACGGTCAAGGCCTTCGATCGCTTGAAATGGTCGCGCAACGATATTCTCGCGGTCACTATGCCCGGTTTTGGTACCACTGCCAGAACCAAAGGCAATGCCGAAACTCTTGCTGCAGAGCTTGGTGTCGATTTACGTATTATCAGTATCGATGCGGCTGTTCATCAACATTTTGCAGATATCGGCCAGAACCCTGACAATCACGACATCACCTACGAGAATTCGCAGGCCCGTGAGCGTACGCAGATTCTCATGGATCTGGCCAATCAGGTCGGTGGCCTCGTGGTCGGTACGGGGGATTTGTCGGAACTGGCCCTTGGCTGGGCGACCTATAACGGCGACCATATGTCGATGTACGGGGTCAACGCCTCGGTACCGAAGACACTCGTGCGTTACCTGATCGAATGGTGTGCTGAAGCGGAGTTCAGCGGCAAAACGGCAGAGGTGCTGCACGACGTCTGTGCCACGCCCGTGTCCCCGGAACTCTTGCCGCCCGATAAAGATGGGGCTATCAGCCAGAAAACCGAGGACCATGTCGGTCCATTCGAACTACACGATTTCTTCCTTTTCCAGGTGGTCCGCAACCAGTTTGCTCCACGCAAGATCCTCGATCTCGCTTGTCGTGCCTTTGCTGAAGACTACTCTCAGGCAGAGGTTCTCAAATGGCTGAAGCTCTTCTATAGCCGCTTCTTTGCCCAGCAGTTCAAACGCTCTTGTCTACCCGATGGACCGAAGGTCGGCAGCGTCTCATTGTCACCGCGTGGTGATTGGCGTATGCCGAGTGATGCCAGCGCTAACCTCTGGCTGGAAGAGCTGGATCAGATCGCTGCAGCTGCCGTAGAAAAGGATTCCAGAACGTATGATTGAAGAGCAGGGCGGGCCTCCAGCAGGAACTCTCTATGTTGTTGCCACGCCGATCGGCAACCTCGAGGATATGACCTATAGGGCCGTCAGGACCCTCGGCGAGGTCGACCTGGTCGCGGCAGAAGATACCAGACACAGTCGTAAGCTGTTTGCCCATTTTGGTATAAAGAAGCCGTTGATTTCATATCACGATCACAACGAACGGCAGCGGCAGGAGATGCTGGTTGAGAGGTTGCAAAACGGAGAAAATATTGCTCTGATCAGCGATGCGGGAACGCCTTGTATTGCTGACCCCGGTTACCGCCTGATCGCTTCCTGTTACGATGCCGGAATCCGGGTTGTACCGATTCCTGGTCCCTCTGCAACGATTACAGCCTTGAGCGCCGCCGGAGTGGGCACTGATCGTTTCGCTTTTGAGGGTTATCTGCCGCAAAAGACCAAGGCCCGGAAAGATCTGTTCCGTCAGTTGATTGGCGAACAGAGGACTCTGGTGTTTTACGAAGCACCGCATCGTTTGTCAGCCACCCTCTCTGACATGGTCGAAATTTTTGGTTCAGAACGTCAGATCGTGGTTGCACGGGAGTTGACAAAGCTGCACGAAGAGTTTTTTCGGGGGGACATTTCTGCCGCAGTGGTTCGATTTGAACGTGAGCCGGCTCGTGGTGAGCTGGTTCTGATCCTACCACCGAGCACCCAAGGGCCGAAGATGAACGTGCGTGATGCTCTGCGGCAATTGCTCAACGAAGGTGATTTGTCGCGACGTGATGCCGTCAAACTGATTGCCAAGGAATATGGCCTGCCGAGCAGCGATGTGTATCGCGAGAGTCTCAGTCTGGCCGAGGAAGAGGATATCTAATGGCTGAGCAGAAAAGAATCCTGCTGGTTGATGATCACCAGGCAGTTTTTCGTCTGTTGGAGGCGATTGTTCGCATCAAGGGCTACGAGCTGATATACGCGGAGAGTGGCCAGCAGGGGATCGTTATGGCGCGCAAGGAACTGCCTGATCTGATTCTGCTTGATGTCATGATGCCCGATATCGATGGTTTTAAAGTCTGTCAGTATCTCAAGGAAAACCCGGAGACAAAAGACATCCCGGTCATGTTTCTAACGGCAAGAGGCGCTGAGGGTGATCTGGAGACAGGACGTAAGGCCGGAGCTGATGGCTTTATGACCAAGCCGTTTCAGACGATAGAGGTGTTTAAACAGATAGAAAAACTTCTCGATAACGATCGCAGTTAGCCTGGCGGACTGTGCCTTTACACAGTCCGGTTTTGTGAGGACGCGATTGAAACTTTACGAGACTCCACGTTTATTTCTCTTGAACTCTGCTGTATCTTACAAACCATCAAAGGGTGGCCGTGGCAGCGACCTGGAGATAAGCTGAAGATTTTCTGTGGCAGGTAAATCCGAGGCAACCTTCTTCAAAACCTCCTGAAAAAGAATATTTCGCCCCACAGCTCACTACCTCCAGAGCTGTGGGGTTCTTTTTTGCCAAATATGAACTGCCAAGTATGAACTTGACTTAATCCAGCGGTTGTAGTAAAGTCCCCATCACAAAATATATGACACTCTGTTACAACCCATCCAAACTGGTTGTACAGAGATTTAGCCCCGGCCTTCCCCTCCAGGAACCGGGGCATTTTTTATGCCGCAATCCGCCTGAATAAAATGCAGCCACTCATCAAGGGGGGCTGATCTGTTTTCAGCGTCGGGCCTCAAAGCCGTCAAGCTCTCCATCAAAGTCTTTCCAGTTCACAACGACATCAGTAACTCGAGCCGCAGGAGGACCTTGTCTGCACCATTCTATCGCTTGGTCGACAACAGGTTTCTCGCCTTCAAAGACCGCTTCAACTGAACCGTCTGGACAATTCCTGACCCATCCTGTTAAAGCGAGCCGAACGGCAGTTTCCTTGGTTGATTGACGGTAAAAGACGCCTTGTACGCGGCCATGAATCTTGAGCTCTGCGCGAACTTTTTTCATAGTTCGACCCCCACCAGTTGGGCGAAAGTCGTTTCATCAAGGACCTCAACGCCAAGCTTTTCCGCTTTGGTCAGTTTGCTGCCGGCATTCTCCCCGGCCAGCACGTAATCGGTCTTTTTGCTGACTGAGCCGGCTGCTCGGCCGCCGGCCTTTTCGACCAGTTCTTCGGCTTCTTTGCGCGACCACCTCGACAGAGTGCCGGTGATAACGAAGGTCTTACCGGTCAAGGGACCTTCCTGTTGGATTACGGCTTCTGCCTGCGGTTTGACTCCGGCATCTTGCAGCTTCTCCAGCAGGAGTATCTTCTCGGGGTTATTGAAATAATCGACGATCGATTTGGCAACTTTGTCACCGATCTCGTGGATGGCGATCAATTGTTCTGTGCTGCACTTTGCCAGTTCTTCCAAGGAGGCAAAACGCTTGGCCAGGATCTTGGCGGTGTTCTTGCCAACGTGGCGAATGCCGAGGCCGAAAAGGAGCCTTGAAAGGGGCTGGGTCTTGCTGGCCTCAATGGAACGTAACAACTTTTCCGCAAGAGTGTCGCCCATACGTTCCATGGCGAACATCGCTTCTTTGTCGATCAGGTATAGGTCGGCGAAGTCCTTGATCTTGTTGGCGGTGAGCAGTTGCGACAATTGCTTTTCACCAAGACTCTCTATGTCCATGGCGTCGCGTGATACGAAGTGCTTAAAGCTCTCAATGGCCTGGGCGGGGCAACGAGGATTGTTGCAGCGTGGTACAACTTCGCCCGGGTTTTTGTGAACCTGTGCCTTGCATTCAGGACATTCTGTCGGTAGGGGAATCTGACGCTCTTTACCGGTGCGTTTTTCTGTGAGGACTTTGACAACATCAGGGATGACATCTCCGGCACGCTCGACAATGACATGATCGCCCACGCGAATGTCGAGGCGTTCGATTTCGTCCCAGTTGTGCAGGCTGGCCCGGGAGACCGTAACACCGCTCACGATGACCGGCTTAAGGTAGGCCACAGGGGTGATGGCGCCGGTGCGGCCGACCTGAAGGCCTATGTCTTCGACCAAAGTCTGTTCCTGGCGCGGTGGGAACTTCAGGGCAATCGCCCACCTTGGCGAACGACTGACCATGCCGAGCTCTTCCTGCAAAGCCGTGTCGTTAACCTTGACGACAACACCATCAATCTCGAAGGGCAGGCTTTCGCGTTGTTGCTGAAGTCTTATGAAAGTGTCGACCACCTTCTCGGCGCCCAGGGCAGGAGTTGTGTGCTCCAGGTTCACGCGAAGGCCGAGTTTTTCCAGCAATTGCAGAGTTTCAATCTGGGTTGCAGTCGTGATGCCCTGCATGCGGCCGACTCCGTAACAGAAGATTCGCAGCGGGCGCTGCGCGGTAATCTTTGCATCGAGTTGGCGCAGGCTGCCGGCTGCAGCATTGCGCGGGTTGGCAAAGGTCTTGTCTCCGGTATCTTCCTGTGCCCTGTTCAGGGCCTGGAAGTCTGCCAGGTCGATATAGATTTCGCCACGTACATCGAGGACGTCAGGGTAGGGTGCTTTCAGGCTATGCGGGATGTCGGCAATCGTCCTGACGTTTTCGGTGATATCCTCACCCACAAAACCATCGCCACGGGTGCTGGCTTTTATCAGCTGGCCCTTCTCATAAGTCAGCTCAATAGCCACACCGTCAAGCTTCAACTCGCAGGCGTATTCAAGCTCTTCGGAACGGGCCAGGAAGGTTTTGCGCAAACTGGTGTCAAAGTCGTGAAACTCTTCGGCGTTCTTGGCATTTTTAAGAGAGAGCATCGGTACAACATGTGGCGAAGGAGCAAACTTTTGCGTGAGCGGTGCGCCGACCTTCTGACTCGGCGAGTCAGGTGTGATCAGGTCAGGAAACTGCGATTCAATCTCCTGTAGCTCACGGAAAAGGGCGTCATATTCAGCGTCGCTGATCTCCGGTTGATCCTGGTTGTAATAGAGCTGGTTGTGACGTCTGATCTCTGTACAGAGATCGGTGTGGCGTTGTTGGGTGAAAAGGTCGATCATTGGTGTTGCTCCAACAGAAATGGTGAAGGGGCTGCCAGTCTTAAATTCCTGTTTAAGGAGTTAATATAACAGATTTTTTATTCATGCGGGAGAAGGGTTTTAAGTCTTTTGGTTTTGAATTCATTGAGCAAAGGTTCAAGTAAATAAAACTTTAGCTGATTGTGTTTCTCCCACGAGTCAGTTAATATCCTTTAAAGACGTATCTTTACGAAACAACAGGTGATTTAACCCGATGACCACAGATCAATGGCTGCACGTCCTGGGACTCTTAGTCCTCTTTGTCCTCTCGGCCTTTTTTTCCAGTTCCGAAACAGCGCTGATGTCGATGGACCGCTTACGGGTCAAGTACCTGGCAGAAAAGGCGCGCCCTGGTGCCAAGAGCCTGGAGACACTTCTTTCCAAGCCGGACGATTTGCTGAGCGCCATTCTGGTCGGCAACAACCTGGTCAACATCATGATCTCGGTTTTTGCAACAGCTCTTTTTCTCGATCTGTTCGGGAAGGGGGGCGAATTAATGACAATTCTGATTCTGACCCCGCTTCTGCTGATTTTCTCGGAAGTCTGCCCCAAGACTTACGCAGCGACTTACCCGGAGAAACTCTCTTTCCGAGTGCTGCACCCGATCCGTTTCTTCATGTGGATGTTACGTCCGGTGACTGCCGTGGTCAGCGGTGTTTCACGTATATTGACTCACTTCCTCAGGGGAGAAGATCAGGCCCCTTTGATCTCCGAAGATGAAATCCGGTCAATTATCGAGTTCGGTGAAGAATCTGGGGTTGTCGCTGAAGATCAACGCCGCATGCTGCACGGCATTTTTGACCTTTCGCAGAGTCGCGTACGCGACGTTATGGTGCCTCGCACAGAGGTTGTCGGCATCTCTGTCGATGCTGCTTTTAAGGACGTTGTGCAGTTGACTGCTCAGGCCCGACATTCGCGTTTCCCGGTCTACGATGGTGATCTTGATAACGTGGTGGGTGTTATTCATTCCAAAGATGTTCTGAGTTATCTCGAAAAGCCGGATCAGTTCTCATTGCGTGAACTGGCTCGACCTCCCTATTTTGTCCCTGAAGCCAAGCCCATTGAAGCCCTGATGCAGGCCTTTCGTCGCAAGCACCTGCACCTTGCCATGGTTGTTGATGAGTATGGCGGGGTCGAGGGGATCTGCACTCTTGAAGACATTGTCGAAGAGATTGTCGGGGAAATCCATGATGAGTACGATGAAGAGGATATCCTTGTTAAACCTCTTGGCGTAAATCTTTATCTTGTGGATGGCAGCGCCGCAATCCGTTACATCAACAGGCGCTTCGGGTTAAGCCTCTCCGAAGAGCATGTCAACACCCTGGCGGGATTCCTGCTCAACTCTCTGGGGAGTATTCCTGAGGTTGGTGCGCACTGTGAGGTAGATGGCGTCCTCTTTACCGTTCGCGAGGTTGAGGACCGGAGGATTGAGCAAATTGAGGTGCAGCTTCCTGAGCATAAAGACCAGAAAGAACCATGATTTTTTAAGGCTGTAAGGCTGGCCCTAAAGACTTATCTCCTTTCTTGCCGTTTTATGGTTAAGACGTTTTCTTGAGGTTCGCTGCTATCTCATTGAAAAATATAACATTGTATCTAAACCTGTTTTCCGACACTTTGTGAAGACTCTCGAAATCACCTGCACATAAGCTGTTTTCCAACCTCCGTAAAATGGCCTAACCCCTTAAAAAAATGAAATAAATTCTTGACAGGCCCCCGTATGGCGACTATATTTGCCCAGAAGGTGGTGAATAGTGTAATTTTAGGCCAAAGAGGGCCAAATGGGATTTCAGGGCGTTTATTACAATTCAATCGATGCAAAGGGGCGGGCCAGTATTCCAGCCAAGTTCCGCGATCAGCTGAAAGAGAACAACCAGGAAGATATTCTGGTTGTCACTCAGGACCGTTGCGGTATCGTCGCCTACCCGCTCTCCGAATGGGAGGGCTTCCTCGAAAAATTCGCACAACTTCCGAACGACCAGTTTCGTGAAGACCTCTATTTTACAACCGTCACTCCAGCAACACATTGCACCTTTGATAAGCAGGGACGAATCCAGTTGCCGCAATCCTTGCGAGAGTATTGCCAGTTGGATACGGACGGCGTGCGTGATGTTGTCATCGTCGGTGGCGCGCAAAAAATCCAGATCTGGAACAAGACACGATATATCGAAATGCTCGCTGAAGCTGAGCAGCGTCTGGCTGAGGATCGACAGAAGCGTTTCGACTTGGGACTTTAGTTATGTCTTCGGGTGGGTTCAAGCATGTGTCGGTGATGGCCGAAGAGGTGATGCAATACCTTCAGCCACATAGCGGCGGTGTTTACCTGGA
>Ga0224504_10000189_pt1 | contig 26606 bp, 22 predicted proteins | sample SF_Oct11_sed_USG_3_FD_170160 | JGI IMG/M metagenome (GOLD analysis project Ga0224504, IMG submission 170160) | Sediment microbial communities from San Francisco Bay, California, United States - SF_Oct11_sed_USGS_24 | ecosystem: Environmental > Aquatic > Marine > Sediment | place: USA...
CCGGACCTCGCGTTCACCTTCACGGTTCTGGACTCGCCGATCGTCAACGCCTTCGCCCTGCCGGGCGGCTACGTCTACGTGACCCGCGGCCTGCTCGCCCTGGCCGACGACGAGGCCGAGCTGGCCAGTGTGCTGGCGCACGAGATCGGCCACGTCACCGCTCGCCACACCGCCGAGCGCTATGGCCAGACCATCCTCGCCCAGGGCGGAGCCTTGGGCGCGGGGCTTCTCCTAGGCGACGTGGCGGGCGACCTCACCGGGGCGACCACGATGCTGTTCGTGCGCAGCTGGTCCCGCGACCAGGAGCACGAGGCCGACCTGCTCGGCGTGCGCTACCTGTCGCGCGTCGGTTACCGGCCCCAGGCCATGGCCAGCTTCCTGACCCGCCTTCAGGCGCACAGCCGCCTGGAGGCGGAGATCCAGGGCCGGCCCGGCGAGGCCGACGAGTTCAGCCTGCTGCAGACCCATCCGCGCACGGCCGACCGCATCGCGCTGGCGATCCGCGAGGCCGGCGCCAAGCCCGTGGCCGATCCGCTGATTGCGCGCGATCTCTACCTCGGCAAGATCGACGGCCTGCTGTACGGCGACGATCCGAAGCAAGGGGTCATTCGAGGCCGGCGGTTCCTGCACCCCGACCTCCGCTTCGCCTTCGAGGTGCCCGACGGCTTCCACCTGCTCAACGGCCCCGAGCAGGTGGCCGCCCGGGGGCCGGAGGGCGCGGCCATCGTCTTCGACCGGGCGCCCAAAGCCGCGGGCGCCTCGATGATCGCCTATCTCATCCGGGACTGGGCCAAGGACGCGACCCTTCGGGACGTGGAAACGATCACCGTCAACGGCCTGGCCGCCGCGACGGCACAGACCCGATTGCGCGGCAGGCGGGGCACGCTCGATTTCCGCTTGGTCGCCATCCAGGACGACGCCGACTCGGTCTACCGCTTTCGCTTCGTGTCGCCGCCCAAGCTGACTGGTGCCCTGGCCGAGGGGTTCAAGCGCACGACCTACAGCTTCCGCCGGCTGAGCCCGGGCGAGGCGGCGCAGATCAAACCGCGCCGGCTGCGCCTCTACCGTGTTCGGCCCGGGGACACGCTGAGCGGCATTTCCCGCCGCATGGCCTTCGATAGCTACCGCCTCCAGCGCTTCCTGGTCCTGAACGGCCTTGACGAAAAGGACCTGATCAGGCCCGGCCAGACCGTCAAGATCGTCACGGAATGAGCAGCGCGGCACCGCCCCCATCGACCGCGCCGCAACCCGGCACCGGCACAGAGGCCGGCGGCGCAGGGGCGTCGCGATGGCGGCCGTCGATCGCGGCCGTTCTGACCTTCGGCTTCGGCTCGCTGGTGGTCGCGGCAGTGGCGGCGGTGATGTGGGTCTCGCTCGACGCGGCGCGAGAGAACACGCGCCACCTGCTGCGCCGGACGGCCGAGCTGACCCTCGAGTCGGTCATCGGACGCATCGATCTGCACCTCGGCCCGGCCCGCCACGAGGTCGAGTTTCTGGCCGGCCTCATCGGCCGGGGCGAGCTCGATCCCGCCGACAGCGAACGGCTGGAGCAAGTGCTCATAGGCAGCCTGGCCGCAGCCCCGCAGGTTGCGGGAATCGCCTTCATTTCGGCGGACCTCACCTCGTTTCGGGTCGGTCGCCGCCACGACGAGCTGCTCAGTCTCAGATCCGACTGGAGCAACCGTGCCGACATTCGGGATTGGCTCCCGACCATGCGGGACGAGACGGCGAGCATTTGGAGTCCGGTGCTGTGGATCCAGGATCTCAAGCTGCCGTCCGTGACCGTGAACCATCCGGTTCGGCGCGACGGCGAATTCCTCGGCGTCATGGCCTCCGTGGTCTCGATCGGCGCGCTCTCCGAGTTTCTCGACGCCAACGACCGGGCCTTTGGCACCCACAGCTTCATTCTCTACGGCCGGGACCGTGTGCTGGCGCACCCCTCGTTGGCCGGCGGGACGCGTGGCCTGTCGGAGAACAAGCCGCTGCCCGCCCTGGGCGAGGTCAACGATCGGGTGCTGGCCGCGATCTGGAGCGAAAGCGTCGACGACATGCAGGCCTTCCTGGCCGATAGTCCGGTGCAAGGCCGGGTCGTCCAAGGGCCCGACGACGATTACATTTACCTCTATCGGCGGATCGAGAGTTTCGGACCGGATCCTTGGTACGTCGGCGTCTACTTCCTGGAAGGCGAGGTCGACAATCCCTACCGGCGACTTTTCATTGCCGGAGCGATCGCGCTCGCCATCCTGCTCGTGGCGATCACCCTGGCGTTGGTCTTGGGGCAGGCGATCACACGGCCGATCCGCCGCCTGGCAACGGCCTCATTGGCGATTAGAAACCTGGAGATCGCCAGCATCGGGCCACTCGAGCGCAGCCCCTTCCGGGAGCTGGACAGCATGGCGCAAGCTTACAATTCCATGCTGAGCGGCCTGCGCTGGTTCGAGACCTACGTGCCCAAGACCCTGGTCTTCCGGCTCATGCGCCTGGGCGACGCGACGACCCGCTCCGAAGAGCGTATGATCAGTGTCCTGTTTACGGATATCGCCGGGTTCTCAAGCCTGAGCGACCGGCTTACTCCAGCCGAGCTCGCCGCGTTCCTGAACACTCACTTTGCCCTGGTCGCGGCTCCCATAGATGCCGAGAACGGTACCCTGGACAAGTACATCGGCGACTCGGTCATGGCCTTCTGGGGGGCGCCGACGACACAGCCGGACCACGCCAATCAGACCTGCCGCGCCGCGCTGGCCATCGCCGCCGCGATCGCCGCCGACAACCGGAAGCGCTGCGCCGCGGGCGGCGAGCCGGTCCGCCTGAGAATCGGCATCCATTCCGGGCCCGCAGTGGTCGGCAACATCGGCGCGCCCGGGCGCGTCAACTATACGCTGATCGGCGACACGGTGAACGTCGCCCAGCGGCTCGAGGGTCTGGGCAAGAGGTTTGCCGAGGCCCAAGAGGACACGGTGATCCTGCTGAGCGGCGAGACCGCGGCCCTGCTCGGGCCCGGGTTCCGGCTATCGGCTCTCGGGATGCACCAGCTGCGCGGGCGCATCAGCAAGACGGAAGTATTTCGTCTGACCGGCCAAGAGGGCTTGCCGAGTTCGGTCAGCCCCGACCAGCAGACAAGCTGACTTATACCAAAGGTATTAACCCTCCAAGGTCTCGACGATCTCGCCGCCCGGCGTCACACAAGCTGCAAGGAGGGGGCCGCCGAAGCCGCAGCCGCCGTCAACGGTCGCGGTGTAGGCGGTGATCTTGAGCCCTGGATGATCCGGGTCGAACCCGCGCACGACGAGCCGGTAGGACCCGTAGGGCTCGGCGATGCGCGCGAAAGCGCCGCTGCTCCACCAGAAGCTGTCGCTCTGGGCCTCCAGGGGCCGGCTCGGATCGAGCCCGGTGTTGACGAAGAGCAAGGCACCGTCCTCAGTGAAGGCCGTGCGGCGCAGCGAAGCGAAGAACTCGTTGTGACCCGGCCTGGCCTGCATGGCCTCGCGGAGGCTCCTGGTCCAGCGGGTCAGGCCGACGGCGCCGCCCAAGGCGTGGCGCCGGGCGTCGTCCACGGAACTGCCATAGGCCTCGAGGGTCGGGCCGATCCCCTGATCGAGCATCCATTCCAAGGTGCCCGCCGGATCGGTGGCGAACTGGATCTGCAGCAACTTCTGCCACATCTCCTCCTGGCGGCCGCGCAGATAGACCAGGTCGCAGGCAAAGCTGTGCTGACCGGAGAGAACGGCCGCGCGGAACCGCAGCAAGGCGGTGAGGGTTTCCGCGACCTCGGGCCCACGGCCGATCATATTGCCCAGATAGACAATCCGGTCGCCGGGCGTCAGACACGGTGCCAGTGCCCCGTGCAGCCGCTCCAGGCGCCGGCCCTCGCCATGCACCGAGGCCACCGCCCAGATCCGCCTGGCACCGCGCAGCTTCGCGAATTTGCGCCGATCGTTCATGGCGCGGCCCAAGGCCCCCTTTGGCCCGGTTGGCGGCTCACACCAATGGTCGTTGCTATCAGACCCGCACCGCCGATGCAGCGAGGTTCCCCGGCCAGCCCGGTTCCGGTCGGATCCGCCCGCATACGGACCCGGCCCCGGGATCACGCCGCTTTGAGCAGACGTTCCAGCTTCTCGGCGGCGGCATCCTCGTCGATCTTTTCGAGCGCCGCCAGCTCGCGCGCCAGCCGGTCGAGGGCGGCCTGGTACATTTGCCGCTCGCTGTAGGACTGGTCGGGCTGATCGTCGCCGCGGTGCAGGTCGCGCACCACCTCTGCGATCGACACCGGATCGCCGGAGTTGATCTTCGCCTCGTACTCCTGGGCCCGGCGGCTCCACATGGTGCGCTTGACCCGGCTGCGCCCCTTGAGCGTGGTCAGCGCGCTGTCCATGACCTTGCGGGTCGAGAGCTTGCGCAGCCCGGAATTTTCGGCCTTGCCGACCGGCACGCGCAAGGTCATACGGTCCTTGTCGAACTTTATGATGATCAGATCGAGGCTGATGCCCGAGATCTCCTGAGTCTCGACCCCGAGGACCTTGCCGACACCATGGGTCGGATAGACGACGAAATCGCCTGCGCTGTAGTCATCGTGTTTTGCTTTTGCCATGTGTCCGCTCTCTTGTTTCCGCACAATGTCTCCGACCCAACCGCCCGCGGATTTCGGCGCGACCCGACTTCGGTCCGCCACACACGAGGGGAGGCTTCAAGCGCCGCGGGCCCTGGCCGCACCCCTCTCTCGTATCGCTACGGCGAATTCGGGTGCTCCCGTTCAGCCTGCCTGCTGGCGTCTGCACTATGACACCCGCCCGCCCGTGAACACCCGCGTTTTGAGCTTATATATATACAATATTTTGGCTTCCAGCACAACGTCTGCAATGCAGGCAGATCGGCCGCCGAAGGGCGGCGGGTGGGCGTCTCCACTGGTGCGAGGCCGCGTTACAACCCCGAGGGCGGTGCGGCAAACCAGATTCTACCGAAACTAGCCTCTGAAGACTGAAATTTATGCTTAGTTTTGATCACTGCTACCTGGGTTAGAACTAAAGAGCTTGTTGTACTTGTCCGCCATCCCTCGGTATTGCTCGGCGTCCGTTGGCGGTTCGCCCTTGCGCGATATGTTGGGCCAAATCTCGCTATACTCGCGGTTAAGCTCCAGCCACTGTTCGGCCTGGGGGTCGGTGTCCGGTAGGATGGCCTCCGGTGGGCATTCCGGTTCGCAGACGCCGCAGTCGATGCATTCGTCGGGATGGATGACCAGCATGTTCTCGCCCTCGTAGAAGCAATCCACGGGGCACACCTCGACGCAGTCCATGTACTTGCATCGGATGCAGGCTTCGGTGACGATGTAGGTCATTTCCTCGTATTCCTCCTCCGGCGGTGCGGCCGCTGTTCTGCCGCCCTCGCTGCCGCTGTTCTATGCTTCCAGGCCGAGGCGTGCCAAGGCCCGTTTGCGCGCCTCCCCACTATCCCGGTCGGACACATGGATCAATCCTGAAATTCGCCGCATCAGGTTGGCCTCGTAATCGTCCAGCCGACCATCCGCGTACACGACCTGCCACAGCATTTCCATCAACTCGACTCTCTCCGCCTGGGCGAAACCCTCGTTGACCACGCGAGTGAAACCGAACAGCTGGGCCGAGTCCGCAACCCTTTTTCCGGCGGTTTCCGTGAGATTTTCGGTTTCGGCGTCGCTCAGGTCGAAGCGCGCCTTCAACAGCTCCGCGATCTTGGCCCTCTCGCCGGCGTCGAAACAGTCGTCCATCAACGCCGCCTCGACCAACAGCGCGGCCACCGCAGTCCGGCGTTCTTTCTCGCTGCCAAGCGCGTGCGCCATCTGTTTGTGGCCGGAACCGAGCAACAGGGCCTTGATTCGGTGGATCATCGCTCTGCCTATCATGGTGCCCCGGGCTGGTTCAACCCCAGCCTTTCTTGGGGTAAGAGCGCCTTGTGGGGGCGGGCCGGTCCGCTTAACCTCATGCCATGACCCGGCCGCCGCCCGAGGAGACTTGGCCACCACCCACGGAGACGCCAGAAGCGGACCCCCGCCTCTTCGCGCCCGCCACGCAGCGCAACCGCGAACCGATCCTCGAGGTGTTGTCGAGAACGTTGCCGGGCGAGGGACTGGTGCTCGAGGTGGCCAGCGGTACCGGCGAGCACGCCCTTTGGTTCGCCCAGCACCTGCGCCCGCTGGAATGGCAGCCCAGCGATCCGGACCCCGCGATGCGCCGAAGCATCGCGGTCCACGCGGCGGGTGCCGGCGTCAGGACGCTGAAACCGCCGCTCGACCTCGACGTGACCCGGCAACCCTGGCCGATCGAACGGGCCGACGCGGTGGTCTGCATCAACATGATCCACATCGCCCCCTGGTCGGCGGCCGAGGGCCTGATGGCCGGTACCGGCAGCCTCCTTCCACCGGCGGGCGTGCTCTATCTCTACGGCCCCTACCGGCGCGACGGCCGCCACACCGCGCCCAGCAATGCCGAGTTCGACGAGAGCCTGCGCAGCCGAAACCCAGACTGGGGCCTGCGCGACCTCGAGGCTGTGGCCGAGCTGGCCGGCCGGCACGGCTTGGAGCTCCGCGAGGTGATCGAGATGCCCGCCAACAACCTCTCGGTGCTCTTCGTCAGGTCCTAGTCCGGCGCCTCTACGGCTCGCCGACCAAGCGATCGACAGCCCGTCGGTCCTTCTTGGTCGGGCGGCCAGTGCCCGGCGAACGCCCGGGGGCAGATCGGCGCGGCAGGCGATTGGCCGCTTCGGGCGGTTTCAAGTCCTCGTACAACGCGCGCGCTTCCGGAGCGGGGCCGCGCCGGGTGGCCAGGGCCAGCACCTTGACGACCCGGATATGCCGGCTCTGCGTGAAGGTCAGGACGTCGCCCACCTTCACCTTGCTGTGCGCCTTGGAGACGCCGTTGCCGCCGATCCTCACCTGGCCCGCGTTACAGACCCTGGTCGCAAGGCTGCGCGTCTTGAAGAAGCGCGCGTACCACAGCCACTTGTCGGCCCTCAGGCCCTCGTCGCTCATGGCTCGATTTTGAGGTCTCGGAGCTTAGCAAAGGGTGAATCCGCCTGCGCGGGCCTGCGCCGCGCCCCGGTCCCCTTGCCACCGCCCCGGGGCCGTCCCGTACCGCCCTTGCGCCCACCCCCCTGAGGGGCGCCCGCACGCCTCGGCATGAAGCTGAGACCCGTTTCGTCGCTCTCGGCCCGATAGCCCAGCGCCGCCAGCGCCAGGGCGAGGTCCTCCGCGCTGCCGCCGACCAACCGCTGCAGCGTGGGGGTCGCGCCGAATCTGCCCTGCGCGGCCAGCTTGCGGCCCGCGGCCGCCAGACGTTCCAGCGCGTCGGCCCGGACCGCCAGAACCCGTTCGCCCTCGGCGAAACGGCGGTAGCCGATGGCCAGGCAGAAGGCCTCTTCCTGCGCCCCTAGGGTCCCCTCAGCGCCGGCCGGCCGAAAGGACAGCGCTCCGGAAGGCGGCATCGCCGGCACGGGCTGCCCTGCGTGCGCCGCCCAGAGCCATCCCTTGAGCCGCGCAGCACGCGGGCGCAACAGCGCCGGATAGAATACGCTGGCGGCGCCGAGCCGCACGCCCAGGCCGGCCAGGGCCTTGCGGTCGGCCTTGGTCAGGCCGGCGATCTGCGCGGCGAGAACGGCGCGCGGCAGGACACCCAGGGCCTCGGTCAGCTGGAATGCCAGGCCGCGCACCGCGGCGCCGGCCTCGGTCTCGACGGCGCGGAACAGCGGCCGGAGCCGCGCCCGCAGATAGCGCTCGAGCCAGACCGTCAGACGCTTTCGCAGGCGCTCGCGCTGGGCGCCGTCCAGGAACTCGCTGGCCAGCGGTTCGACCCGGGGCGCAAGCGCGGTGGCGCCCGCTGCGAGGCGCGCCACGGCCTGACCCCGCCAGGCGATCCGGCCGTCCGGCTGCAGCGCAAAGGCCTCGTCGCCAGCATCCTCGAGCCGGCGCACGCGCGCGGGAATCTCGCTTGCCAGAGCGCGCCTCGCGGCGGTCAGCAGGGCCTTGGCGTCGCCGCTGCCGGCGGCCTCGTCCAGGGAGAAGCGAAAGCCTTCGAGGCGGCCAACGAACTCGCCCTCGACCAAGACTTCACCGGTCGGGCGAACGGCGCCGAGCAGCGCGTCGCCGTCCTTCAGGCGGCGCACCAGCACGGCCGCCCGCCGGTCGACGAAGCGCTGGGTCAGGCGGTCGTGCAGGGCGTCGGACAGTCGATCCTCGATGGCCCGGGTGCGACCCTGCCAGTGGGCGGCATCCTCCAGCCAGTCGCCGCGATGGGCGACATAGGTCCAGGTCCGCACGTGCGCGATGCGTGCCACCAGGGCGTCGATATCGCCCTCGGCCCGGTCGATGCGAGCGATCTGGCCCTCCACCCAGTCGTCCGGCAGGCGCCCCCCGCCGGCCATCAGGTGGCGGTAGATACGACGCAACAGGCCGGCGTGCTGGTCCGAGAGTGTCTTGCGGAAATCGGGAATCTGGCAGACCTCCCAGAGCAGGGCGACCGCCGCCGGCGTCGTGGCGAGTTGCGCGATTTGCGCGTCGCCGGCCAGCGCGGCCAAGGCCAGGTGGTCGTCGGCCTCGCGGGCGCGCACCAGTTCAGGCGCCGGCGGATTGCGCTCCAGGCTCTTGAGCAGGGCGCCGGGCGAGTGGAAGTCGAGCCGGCGGTGGCGCCAGAAGACGAAATGCAGCGGGTCGAAGCGATGCGCCTCGACCGCCTCCACCAGGTCCTGCTCCATGGGGCCCAGTTCGTCCGTCGAGCCAAAGGTGCCGTCGTTCATGTGCCGCCCGGCGCGCCCGGCGATCTGGCCGACCTCGGCCGGGGTGAGGCGCCGAGGCAGGCGACCGTCGAACTTTCTGAGCCGGCTGAAGGCGACGTGGTCCAGGCTCAGGTTGAGGCCCATGCCGATGGCGTCGGTGGCGACCAGGTAATCGACCTCGCCGGCCTCGAACAGCGCCACCTGGGCGTTGCGCGTGCGCGGACTGAGCGCGCCCAGAACGACGGCGGTGCCGCCGCGCTGGCGCCGCAGCATCTCGGCCAGGGCATAGACCTCGGCGGCCGAAAAGGCCACGACCGCCGAGCGCGGCGGCAGCCGCGTGAGCTTTTTCGGGCCGCTGTAGCTCAGCGTCGAAAAGCGCGGCCGGGAGAGGATTTCGGCCTCCGGCACCAACTTCTGCAGCACCGGGCGCACGGTATCGGCGCCCAACAGCATGGTCTCCTCGCTGCCGCGCGCATACAGCAGGCGGTCGGTGAAGACGTGGCCGCGCTCGGGATCGGCCGCCAGCTGGACCTCGTCGATGGCCAGGAACTCGACCGTCCGGTCGAGCGGCATGGCTTCCACCGTACAGCAGAAATAGCGCGCGTTCTGCGGCACGATCTTTTCCTCGCCGGTCACCAGCGCCACCGCGTTGCGGCCCTTGAGCTCGACCGCGCGGTCGTAGTTTTCGCGCGCCAGCAGGCGCAGCGGAAAGCCGATCATGCCGCTGCGGTAGCCCAGCATGCGCTCGATCGCCAGGTAGGTTTTGCCCGTATTCGTCGGGCCGAGCACGGCGGTGACTCGGCCTTGGCGCGAAGACCTCATGGCGGAGAGAATCGGCCTTGCTGTCCCCGGTTGCAAGCGCTGTTCAATGCCTGCGGGGCCGACCCTTGCCCTCGACCAGCGGCACGAAGGCGACCGGCAGGATGCCGCGCTCCGACGTCCGGCCTTCGGCGTCCTTGGTGATCACGAGCAGCTCCTGCTCGGGGCCGAAGCGGAACAGGCCGCGCCGCGCGCCGCCATGCTCGACCGGGATCACCAGGCGCCCGCCCGGCGCCAACTGGTCGAGCAGCGCCGGCGGCACCCTCGCGAAGGCGGCCGCCGTCACCACGATGGCCTCGTAGGGCGCGTCCGGCGGCCAGCCTCTGGCGCCGTCGCCCTGGTGCACATCGACCCGGTCGTAGCCGAGTCGCTCCAGGCGCCGCGCCGCGTCCTCGGCCAGTTCCGGCACCAGCTCGACAGAGGTGACCCGAGCGCCTAGCTCGCCGAGCACGGCCGCTTGGTAGCCGCAGCCCGTGCCGACCTCGAGCACCCGTGTGCCCGGTCCGGCCGCCGAGAGGTCGGTCATGACGGCGACCATGTAGGGCTGCGATATGGTCTGGCCGTGGCCGATCGGAAGCGGTCGGTTCTCATAGGCGAACAGCCGCTGCGCGCCCGCCACGAACTCATGGCGCGGCACCTTCGCCATCGCCTCCATCACGCGTGGGTCGAGCGCCCGCTTGCCGAGCCAGTTTTCGGTTTCGATCACCTCCTCGGCGATGGTCCGTACCAGGGCGCGGCGCGCCCGCTCGGCCCAATCGTCGCCCTTCGTCATGGTCGAATCCTCCCGCGGCGGCCCACTGTGGGGGTTGCACGCAGCGACACCTCACCACATATCAGGCGCGGTTGCGCGTGGTCGCGCCGCGAGCGGGCGACGCCATCGCCCAAACATATCGATATTGACAAGGTCGCCATGTCCGAAGAGAAGCTCAGCTTTCAAGCCGAGGTCAGCCGGCTCCTCGACATCGTCGCGAACTCGCTCTATTCCAACAAGGAAATCTTTCTGCGCGAGCTGATATCCAATGCCTCGGACGCCTGCGACCGGCTGCGCTACGCGGCGATCACGCAGCCCGATCTGAGCGCAGAGGATTCCGACTTCAGGATCACGCTCGCTCTCGACAAGAAGGCGAAAAGCCTCACAGTCGCCGACAACGGCATCGGCATGAACCGCGGCGACCTGGTCGCCAACCTCGGCACGATCGCGCGCTCCGGCACCGCGGCCTTCGTGGAGGAGATCGAGAAGACGGAGGGCAGCCTCGGCCTGATCGGCCAGTTCGGGGTCGGCTTCTATTCGGCCTTCATGGTCGCCGACCGGGTCGAGGTTTCGAGCCGCAAGGCGGGGGAGACGCAGGGCTGGAGCTGGGTCTCGGACGGCAAGGGCGAGTTCACGGTGACCGCCACGGAGGACGCGCCGGCGCGTGGGACGCGGGTTACGCTGTACCTGCGGAAGGACGCGAAGGACTTCCTCGAGGCCGCGCGCCTGCGCCAGATCGTCACGACCTATTCGGACCACATCGCGATCCCGATCCTGCTCGAGCCCGACGCCAAGGCCGACGGCGAGGCTGGCGGGGAAACGGGCGGCGAAGCCGAGCGCATGAACAGCGCCGCCGCGATCTGGACCCGGCCCAAGTCCGAGATCACCGACGAGCAGTATAAGGAGTTCTACCACCACGTCGGGCACGCTTTCGACGAGCCCTGGCTCAAGCTGCACTTCAAGGTCGAGGGTGTGATCGAGTACACTGGCCTGTTGTTCGTCCCCTCGACCAAGCCCTTCGACCTGTTCGACCCGACCCGCAAGCATCGGGTCAAGCTCTATGTCAAGCGGGTGTTCATTACCGACGATTGCGAAGAGTTGCTGCCGTCCTATCTGCGCTTCCTGCGCGGCGTGATCGACACCGAGGACCTGCCGCTCAACATCAGCCGTGAGATGCTGCAGCACAACCCCATGATCGCCAAGATCAGCAACGCAGTGGTCAAGCGGGTGCTGGGCGAGCTGAAGAAGAAAGCGCAAAAAACGCCGGAGGACTACGCCGCTTTTTGGAACAATTTCGGCGCTGTGATCAAGGAGGGCCTCTACGAGGACTCGGGCCAGCGCGAGGTGCTGTTGGGCCTCGCCCGGTTCCGCTCGACCGCCGGCGACGGCCTGGTCAGCCTGGCCGACTATCTCGGCCGCATGAAGGAGGGCCAGGAGTCGATCTTCTACATCACCGGCGACGATTTCGACAGCCTGGCCAAGAGCCCGCAGCTCGAAGGCTTTGCCGCCAAGGACATCGAAGTGCTGCTGCTGACCGACCCGGTGGACGAGTTCTGGCTGCCCGCGGTGGGCGCCTTCGAGAACAAGCCCTTCAAGTCGGTCACGCGCGGCGGCACCGACCTCGGCAGGATCAAGGCGGCCGGGGATACGGCGGCGGGCACGGCGGCCGACGGCGAGGTCCAGGAACAGGCGGCCGGGCTGAACGCGCTGGTCGCTTTCGTCAAGCTGACCCTCAAGGACGAGGTCAAGGACGTGCGCGGCTCCGAGCGCCTGACCGAGAGCGCGGTCTGCCTGGTCGCCGACGAGGGCGATCTGGACATACACCTGGAACGGATCCTGAAGCAACACGGCCAGCTTAACGCAGCCGCGCACCGCATCCTCGAGGTCAACCCCAAGCATCCGCTGATCCGGCGTCTGGCCGAGCGGGTCGGCGAAAGCGGCGCCGGCGAAGACCTGGAGGCGGCCGCGCGCCTGCTGCTCGACCAGGCCCGCATCCTGGAGGGCGAGCCGCTGGCAGACCCGGCCGGCTTCGCCAAACGCATGTCCGAGATTATGGCCAGAAGCCTGAGCGAGTAGCGGGGCGGCCGTGCCGGTCGCGCCCCTCGGCGTTCCCGGGTCTGTGGCAGGCTTCGAATTCCGGGTCGACGCGGCCTACTGGCGCAGCGTCTCAAGCGGAATCGCGGCGGCGCCCAGCACCGGTCCAGCCGACCCCTGCTGCACGATGACGGCACAGCCGTCGCGGCCTTGCGCGGCGGCGGCGGCCATGTCGAAGGGGATCTCCAAACGCTCGCCTTGCCAAGTGCCGATCCGGCTGAGCTCCCGCACCACGTTGTGATTTTGCAGCTTTCGCCCCGCGTTCTCGCCGCGCGGCACGCTGGTCTCGTGGCTCTGGTCGTAGACCGCGAGCCAGACCGCGGCGCCCCCATCGGGAGCGTGTCCGGCCGGAACCACGATCTTGCCGCCGTCCGCGCTTTCGAACCGGACCTGGAGAGCCTTGCGCCCGATGGCCGCCGTCTCGATCGCTCGCAGCACTTCGTTCCGCCGCAGACCCGCCACGTCCACGCGCCCGTCGATGACCATCTGCGGCGTATAGACGTAGCGCAGTCCCAGCCCCGCGACATAGCCGCGCTGCCGCGCGGTCGCCTGCGGGGTGGCATAGGGGTCCTTCCAGCCGATATAGTCCCAGTAGTCGACGTGCAGCGATAGCGCGATGATCCCGGGCCGCTCGGCCAACTCGCCCAGAAACTCGTCGGCCGGCGGACAGGAGTTGCAACCCTGCGAGGTAAACAGCTCGACCACGACCGGCGCGCTCGGGGAGCCCGGTGTCACTCCGACCTCGGCAACTGCCCGCCTGGGGAGGCTCCAATCGGGGCCAAACACCAGTGCCGCCGCCACGACGGCGGCGGCCGCGAAGGTCCAATGTTGCGATCTTGCCATCCGGGGAACCTAACGACGCCTCCCCTCACGTGCGAATCACTTTCGGGTGAGAGCCGAGCCCCCGAATCAAACCCCCGCGGCGGTAACCTTAACGTCCACCTCCATGTCTATGAAGTCCTCGGGCGCGCCGAGGTAGCCGCCTTGAAGGGGCACCGCCTGGGCCGGGTCGCGCGCCACGGCGACCCGGATCAGGTTGGCGCCGCCGACCAGCCCGTTCGTCGGGTCGAACTCGACCCAGCCGGCCCCGGGCAGGTAGACCTGGACCCAGGCGTGAGTCGCACCGCCGCCCTGGATGCCGGCCGCCGCGGGGCCGCCTTCGGCGGGCGGCGGGTCGAGCACCGGCTCGTAGAGGTAGCCGGAGACGAAGCGCGCCGCCAGCCCCAGCGAACGCACCGCCTCCATCATGAAGAGTGCCAGGTCGCGGCAGGTCCCGCTGCCGTGCTCGAGGGTCTCGATCGGGCTGCGCGTCCCGATCGCATAGCGCGTCTGATAAATAAAACTATTGTTGATCGCGCGGGTGATGCGCCCGAGCAGGTCGGCGGTGTCGGTATCGCCGCTGTCCTGCAGGAAGTCCTTGACCCAGGCGTCGACCCGCCGGTCCGGGTCGGGGTAATGGCGCTCCATGGTACGGCCAAGATCGGGCACCTCGTCGCTCGAGTAGCTGAAGGGATAGGTCCGGGCGGTAGGCTCGAGCAGGAATTCGGGGTAATCGAGGCCATAGTGCTCGATCTCGATCTCGCTTTCGAAGCGCAGCTCCGTGGCCTGGTCCCGGAAGCCGGCGATCGCGATGGAATTGGAGAAGACGTCGTGCAGCCAGCGCACCTCGGCGGCGGGCTCGATCGTGAGCAAAGTGCGAATCAGGCGCAGGTCATGGGAATCGCGCGGCCGGAACATCAGGCGGTGCTCGCCGAAGCCGACCGGCCGGCGATAGCGGTAGAGCGTGACGTGGCGGACCGTCAGCCGGGTCATGGCGATACACGAACCTCCTGGGCAAGGCAGCGCGGCAGTCTACCGGAAAGCGCGGAACGGCTACAGGATATTGTGGCCGCGGACGCAGCCGCCCCAAGTGACAAGCGAGAGCGGCCCGCCTATTCTCACCTTCCCGCCTCAGAGGATGTGAACAGCGCCGATGATCTACCTGCTGCGCCACGGCGAGACGATCTGGAACGTCGAGCGCCGCCTGCAGGGCCGGAAGGATTCTCCTCTGACCCTGCGCGGCATCTCGCAGGCCCGGGCCGTCGCCGGCCTGCTGCGCGACCTGATCAACGACCCCTCGACATTTACCGTCGTTGCCAGCCCGCTCGCCCGCACCTGGCAGACTGCGGTCATCGTCAGCCAGTCGCTCGGCCTCGACTGCCGCGCGATCCGTTTCGAGCCGCGCCTCCAGGAGCATCACTTCGGCCTCTGGGAAGGCCTGACCTGGCAGGAGATCGAGGCGCGCTTCCCGGACCTCTGGGAGCAGCGGCGGGCCGACAAATGGGCCTTTGAGGCGCCTGGCGGCGAGAGCTACGCCCGGGTCGCGGCGCGGGTGCGCAGCTGGCTCGACGAGCAGAGCGCCGACTCCCGACTCATCGTGGTCGGCCATGGCCTGGCCGGCCGCGTGCTGCGCGGCCTCTATGGAAGCCTGCCGCAGGCGGAAGTCATGGAAATGCTGGAGCCGCAGGGCTCTCTCTACCGTCTGGCCGAGGGCACCATCGCGGCCTTCCAGGCCGAGCCGGACTAGGCGAGCGCGCCGGCAAGAGGCCGATGATCTACCTGCTGCGCCACGGCGAGACGGTCGCGAATCGGGAAGGCCGGCTGCAAGGCCGAAGCGACGCGCCCCTGACCCTAAACGGGGTCGCGCAGGTCCGCGCGATCGGGGCGCTGCTGCGCGAGCAGGTCGCCGAGCCGTCGGGCTTCTCCGTCGTGAGCTCGCCGCTCGGCCGGGCACGGCGGAGCGCGGTCATCGTATGCCAGGCGCTGGGCCTCGACCCCCGGACGGTGACCTGCGATCCGCGGCTCGCCGAAATCAGCTTCGGCGACTGGGACAGGCTGACGGTCCCCGAGGTCGAGGCAGCCGCTCCCGGCGCCTGGGCGCGCCGCGAGGCCGACCGCTGGACCTTCGCCGCGCCGGGTGGCGAAAGCTACGCCCTGCTGGCGGCGCGCGTCGGCGAGTGGCTAAAGACACAGCCGGTGGAGGCCCGCCTGATCGTGGTCTGCCACGGCGCGGTCTCGCGGGTGATGCGCGGCCTCTACGCCGGCCTGCCACCGGCCGAATGCGTCAAACTGACTCAGAACCAGACCAACCTCTACCGCCTGAGCGGCGGCCGGATCGAGACCCTGAAGGCGCGCCTCGACCCTGGAGCGTGGCCTCCCTAGGCCGCCTTCAACAGGTTCCGCAGCACATAGTGCAGGATGCCGCCGTGGCGGAAGTATTCCACTTCGTCGGCGGTGTCGATGCGGCAGGTCAGCGGGATTTCCTCGGAGGTGCTGTCCGGGCGGTGGATGCGCAGGGTGACATCCATGCCCGGCGTGATGCCGCCTTCAATGCCCTCGATGTCGAAGGCCTCCTCGCCGCCGAGCGCCAGTGCCTGCCCCTCCTTGAACTGCAGCGGCAGTACGCCCATGCCGACCAGGTTGGAGCGGTGGATGCGCTCGAAGCTCTGGACGATGACCGCCTTGACTCCTAGCAGGCGCGTGCCCTTGGCCGCCCAGTCGCGCGACGAGCCGGTGCCGTACTCCTTGCCGCCGAAGACCACCAGCGGCACGCCCTCGGCCTGGTACTTCATGGCCGCGTCGTAGATCGGCATGACCTCGCCCGAGGGCTGGTGCTTGGTCACGCCGCCCTCCGTGCCCGGCACCATCATGTTGCGGATGCGGATGTTGGCGAAGGTGCCGCGCATCATGACCTCGTGGTTGCCGCGGCGCGAGCCGTAGGAGTTGAAGTCGAGCGGCCGGACCTGGTGCGAGATCAGGTACTCGCCCGCCGGTCCCTCCTTCTTGATCGCGCCGGCCGGCGAAATGTGGTCGGTGGTCACGCTATCGCCGAGCAGGGCGAGTGCACGGGCGCCGATGACGTCGCCGAGCGCGCCGGGCTCGGCCTCCATGCCCTCGAAGAACGGCGGGTACTGCACGTAGGTGCTCGCGCTCTGCCAGTCGTAGGTCAGCCCGGCCGCGGCCTCGACCGCACGCCATTCCTCCGGCCCCTCGAAGACGTTGCCGTAGCGCGCGCGGAACATCTCCGGCGAGAGCGACTGCTCGACGGCCTCCTGGATCTCGCGGTTGGAGGGCCAGACGTCGCGCAGGTAGACCGGCTGGCCGTCGCTGCCCTTGCCGAGCGGCTCGTTCAGCAGGTCGCGCGTGATCGACCCGGCGAGTGCATAGGCCACGACCAGCGGCGGCGAGGCCAGGTAGTTGAGGCGCGTCAGCGGGTTGACCCGGCCCTCGAAATTGCGGTTGCCGGACAGCACCGCGGCAACGTGCAGGTCGCCCGCCTCGATCGCCCGGGCGACCGGCTCGGGCAGGGGGCCGGAGTTGCCGATGCAGGTCGTGCAGCCGTAGCCCACCAGGTCGAAGCCGAGAGCGTTGAGGTCCTCCTGCAAGCCGGCCGCCTCGAGATAGTCGGTCACCACCTGCGAGCCGGGCGCGAGCGAGGTCTTGACCCAGGGCTTGGTCCTCAGGCCCTTCTCCCGGGCCTTGCGGGCGAGCAGCCCGGCGCCGATCAGGACGGCCGGGTTCGAGGTGTTCGTGCAGCTGGTAATCGCGGCGATCACCACGTCGCCGTGCCGGAGGCTGTAATTGCCGCCCTCGACCGGCACCTGCGCCGAAGCGGCCTCGCCGACCGCGTCCTCGACGAGCTTGCCGGCCTCGGCGCCGAGCCTGGAGAGCGCGACGCGGTCCTGCGGACGCTTGGGCCCGGCCAGGCTCGGCTCGACGCTGCCCAGGTCGAGCTCGAGGGTGTCGGTGAAGACCGGATCCGGCGTGCCGGCGTCGCGCCACAGCCCCTGGGCCTTGGCGTAGGCCTCGACCAGGGCGACGCGCTCGGGGTCGCGGCCGGTGAATTCGAGGTAGCGGATCGCCTCGGCGTCGATCGGGAAGAAGCCGCAGGTGGCGCCGTATTCCGGCGCCATGTTGGCGACGGTCGCCTGGTCGGCCAGGGTCAGATGATCGAGGCCAGGGCCGTAGAACTCGACGAACTTGCCGACCACGCCCATGGCGCGCAGCATCTGGACCACGGTCAGCACCAGGTCGGTCGCCGTCGTGCCCTCCTTGAGCACGCCGCTCAGCTTCATGCCAACCACCTCGGGGATCAGCATGGAGACCGGCTGGCCGAGCATGGCGGCTTCCGCCTCGATGCCGCCGACGCCCCAACCCAGTACCGCCAGGCCGTTGACCATGGTCGTGTGGCTGTCGGTGCCGACCAGGGTGTCGGGATAGGCCAGCGTGCGGCCGTTCGACTCCCGGGTCCAGACGACCTGGGCCAGGTACTCGAGATTGACCTGGTGACAGATGCCGGTTCCCGGCGGCACCACACGGAAGTTGTCGAAGGCGCCTTGGCCCCAGCGCAGGAAGGCGTAACGTTCGGCATTGCGGCGGAATTCCATCTCGACGTTCTTCTTGAACGAGTCGGGCGCACCGAAGCTGTCGACCATGACCGAGTGGTCGATCACCAAGTCGACCGGCGAGAGCGGGTTGATCTTCCTCGGGTCGCCGCCCAGGTCGGTCATGGCCGCGCGCATGGCGGCCAGGTCGACCACCGCGGGAACACCGGTGAAGTCCTGCATCAGGACGCGCGCCGGCCGGTAGGCGATCTCACGCGACGAGCGGCGGGTCTGCAGCCATTCCGCCATGGCCTTGATATCGTCCACCGTGACGCTCTGTCCGTCCTCGTGGCGCAGCAGATTCTCCAGGAGCACCTTGAGCGAAAAGGGCAGGCGCGAGACGTCGCCGAGCTCGGCGGCGGCCTCGAGGCTGTAGTAGTCGTAGCTCCTGTCGCCGACCGCGAGCGTGCGGCGGGCCTTCAGCGTGTCTTTGCCGGATGTCACGGGTCTGTCCCCTTCGATGAGAGTTCCACGGTCCGGGTGGGTTCCGATTCCCCGCCGTGCGCGGGCGCTTGGCGGGGAACGCCTTGGCAGCGCCACATTATTCGATTCGCTCCGGGAGTCCAGCAGCCACGCCGCCGGCTTTCAGAGTATCTTGCGCTAAAGGTCCTTGTCTTCCCGCTCGGGCGCGTCCTCGGGACTGTCGGGCGGCTCATCGCCGCCGCCGAACTTGAGCGCGCCGGAGCTGTAGCTGGTGCCGTAGGTCGCGGCCAGGGTGACCGTCTGCTCGAAGCCGGCGAAGAACTCGTCCTCCCCCAACGCGGACAGCGGGTGGATGAACGCGCTCCACAGGGCGCCCTGTGCGATCGCGTAGCGAGCATCCAGCGCAGTATCGAAATTGGCCTGCATCACCCGATAAAGCGCCTCCTTGCCCAGGCCCTCGACCGCCGCGACCGGAACCATGATCCGCATCCGGTCGGCGCGCTCGTCGGTGATGACGTAGGCCTGGAACCCCTTGACGCCGAACCGCCAAAAGCCGGGCCGACCCTCGATCTCGCCTTCGATTCCCTCGAGCCGCCGGATCAGCTGGTCCAATCGCGCGTTGTTTATGGCACCGCCCTCCTCGGCGGCGTTCGCGCCCAAGACCGTACCGGAGGCCGCCAGGCCGGCCAGGATCAAGACTGTCGAAAGGTACCGTATCATGGAACGCCCACCCGTCACCGAGGCTGCATAGGTTGTGGGTCAGTGTCGCAGACTTTAAGCGCTCGCGCCAAGAGTCCCTATTTGGATTTACACGTTTGACAAATTTACGCCTGTTCCAAGTAAGGGTTTTACAAAAAATTCTTTGGTAAACAATGAATTATTGACAGGTATAACAACACTGCCGATGCTCTGAGCGCGTCGGGCGAATCGCGGGGGACCGTACCGCCGGACGAGACCCTAAAGGGGGTTACGCACCACGCACTCGATGAAGGAGATGGAACATGGCGGAACGGATCACTCAAGCCTTGAAGAAGAACACCTGGATCTGGCTGGTTGCCGCTTTCTCGATTTTGGTGGCCGTCGGCATCGCCACAAGCTGAAGCGCCGCAGGAGCCGGAGGAAATACGGACGCCGGCGGGAAGAACAGCGCCAGCGCCGTTTCCCCGGGCGTCCGACCTGGCCGGTGCCGCGCGGCGCCGTGCCGAAGTTTCTCGTCGAGAGATCCCTGTTACCCTAGCGCCGATTGTCCGGCGATATGCCGCGATTGTCATAAGCCTCGGGCCGCACTAAACTCCGCACCAAGAAAAAACTGCGGCTTAGAACAAGAACAGACAGGGAGAGAAGCGTGATGCCGATCACGCTCGGGGGATTCAGGGGAGCCCCTGCCTTTGACATCCGGAAGCTACGCGGCTTTCAGGTGCACCGTCTTCCGCCGAACCAGGGCCATCAGCCATGAGCGCGGCCGGCAACGAAGGTCCGGCCGGCATCGGCGCGGACACTTTTCCGAAGCTGCTCATTGAAAACGCGAAGCGCCGCGGCAACCGCCCGGCGATGCGTGAAAAGGATTTGGGCATCTGGCAGTCCTGGACCTGGAGCCAAGTGCTCGACGAGGTCCGGGCCTTGTCCTGCGGCCTGGCCGCCCGGGGGCTGAAACGCGGCGACAAGGTCGCGATCGTCGGCGATAACCGCCCCCGTCTCTACTGGACCATGGTCGCCGCACAGGCGGTGGGCGGCGTGCCGGTCCCGGTCTATCAGGATTCCGTGGCCGACGAGATGGCTTTCGTGATCGAGCACGCGGGCGCCCGCTTCGCCGTGGTCGAGGACCAGGAGCAGGTCGACAAGCTGCTCGAGATCAAGGAGCGCTGCCCGACCCTGGAGCGGATCATCTTCGACGATTCCCGCGGGCTGCGACACTACGATCAGGATTTCCTCGAGCCCTACGAGCGCGCGCAGGCCGACGGTCGGGCCTTCGACCAGGCCAACCCCGGTTTCTTCGAGGCCGAGGTGGCGAAGGCCTCCGGCGACCATAACTCGATCATCCTCTACACGTCCGGCACCACCGGACAGCCCAAGGGCGTTGTGCTCAGCTTCGACAACGTGATCCGAACGGCCGACAATGCCGCCCGGCTGGAGCACCTGACGGAAAGGGAGGAGATGCTGGCCTACCTGCCCATGGCCTGGGTCGGCGACCACATCTTCTCCTACGGCCAGAGCTACTGTTCCGGATTCTGCGTGAGCTGCCCGGAGTCGAGCGCAACGGTGATGCAGGATCTGCGCGAACTGGGGCCGACCTATTTCTTCGCGCCGCCGCGCGTCTTCGAGAACATCCTGACCACCGTGATGATCCGGATGGAGGACGCCAGCTGGATCAAGCGCAAGATCTTCCGCGGCTTCATGGACCTGGCCCGGCGCAGCGGGGTCAAGATCCTCGACGGCCAGCCGGTGCCCATGACGGACCGGCTGCTCTACTGGCTCGGCGGTCTGCTGGTCTATGGCCCGCTCAAGAATACCCTGGGCTTCAGTCGGATCCGCCTGGCCTATACCGCCGGCGAGGCGATCGGTCCGGACATCTTCGACTTTTACCGCTCGCTCGGCATCAACCTGAAGCAGCTCTACGGCTCGACCGAGGCCAGTGTGTTCATCACCATCCAGCCGGACGGCCAGATCAAGCCGGACACCGTGGGTCCGCCGGCACCGGAGGTCGAGATCAAGGTGGCCGACAACGGCGAGGTCATGTTCAGAGGTCCCGGCGTGTTCCAGGAGTACTACAAGAACCCGGAGGCGAGCGCCGAGACCAAGACCCAGGACGGCTGGGTGCACACAGGGGACGCCGGATTCTTCGACGAGGACGGCCACCTCAAGATCATCGACCGGGCCAAGGACGTGGGGCGGCTGAAGGACGGCACCCTCTTCGCGCCAAAGTTCATCGAGAACAAGCTGAAGTTCTTCCCGGACATCACGGAGGCCGTTGTTTTCGGCGACGGGCGCGAGGACGTCACGGCCTTCATCAACATCGACCTGGAGGCGGTCGGCAACTGGGCGGAGCGCAACGGCGTCGCCTACGGCGGCTATCAGGAGCTCGCCGCCCTGCCGCAGGTCTACAGCACCGTCCAAGACCACGTTGCACGGGTCAACCGCGACCTGGCCGAAGATCCCAAGCTTGCGTCCTCACAGATCAAACGCTTCCTGATCCTGCACAAGGAGCTCGACGCCGACGACGGCGAGCTGACGCGCACCCGCAAGGTGCGCCGGCGGATCGTCGCCGAGAAATACAAGCCACTGATCGACGGGCTCTATTCCGATCAGAGCCACGTCTACATTGAGACCGAGGTCACCTTCGAGGACGGCCGCAAGGGCAAGCTGTCCGCGGACCTGAAGATCGAACCCGCGGAAGTCTTCACCCTTCAAGACCTCAAACGGGCGAGCTGAGGGCGGCGACCGGCCATGAGCCAGGCCCACAAGAAGATCGGCGACATTATGCTCAAGGTGGAGGACATCAGTCTGTCGTTCGGCGGCGTGAGGGCACTGTCCGGGGTCAGCTTCGACGTCCGGGAGCACGAGATCCTGGCCATCATCGGGCCGAACGGTGCCGGCAAGTCCTCGATGCTCAACGTGATCAACGGCGTTTACCACCCGCAGGAGGGCGCCATTACCTACAAGGGCAGCACGCGCAAGCAGATGCGCCCGCACCAGGCCGCCAAGCAAGGCATTGCCCGCACCTTCCAGAACATCGCCCTGTTCAAGGGCATGTCGACGCTCGACAACATCATGACCGGGCGGTTGTTGAAAATGCGTCGAAACTTTCTTTGGCAGGCGCTTTATTGGGGACCTGCACAGAAGGAGGAGATCGAGAACCGCATGGTGTGCGAGAAGATCATCGACTTCCTGGAGATCCAGGCAATCCGCAAGACCCCTGTCGGCCGCCTGCCTTACGGTCTTCAGAAGCGGGTTGAGTTGGGCCGGGCCCTGGCCATGGAGCCGGACTTGCTGCTGCTCGACGAGCCGATGGCCGGCATGAACGTCGAAGAGAAGGAGGACATGTGCCGCTTCGTCCTCGACGTGAACGACGAATTCGGCACGACCATTGCGCTGATCGAGCATGACATGGGCGTCGTCATGGACATTTCGGACCGCGTCATGGTGTTGGACTACGGTCGCAAGATCGCGGATGGCTCGCCGGACGAGGTGCGCGCCGATCAGGAGGTAATCGATGCCTACCTGGGCGTGAGCCACTAGGGAGGCCCAGCGCGACAGGAACGCACACATGGCATTCGACTGGTTGTTCTTCTTAGAGGTGCTTATCGCCGGCCTGCTATCGGGGGCGATGTATTCTCTCGTGGCCCTCGGATTCGTCCTGATCTTCAAGGCCTCGGGTGTGTTCAACTTCGCCCAGGGCGCGATGGTCCTGCTGGCCGCGCTGACCTTCGTCAGGCTGGTCGAGATGGGCGCCCCCTTGTGGCTGGCGGGCGTCTCGACACTGATGGTGATGGTGGTGCTGGCCATGCTAGTCGAGCGGCTGGTGCTGCGCCAGCTGGTCAATCAGGCGCCGATCATTTTGTTCATGGCCTCGATCGGCCTGAATTTCTTCATCGAGGGCACGGCCCAAGGCGTGTGGGACAGCGACGTGCATGCGCTGGACCTGGGGGTTCCCGATCTGCCCATCGACGTGTTCGGGATGCTGATCAGCCAGTTCGACATCTTCGCCGCGGCCATGGTCGCGGCGCTGGTCGTGGTGCTGGCGGTGTTCTTCCAGAAAACGCGCATCGGCCGGGCCCTGCGCGCCGTGGCCGACGACCATCAGGCCGCACTGTCGGTCGGCATTCCGCTGCAGACGATCTGGGTCGTCGTTTGGAGTGTGGCCGGCGTGGTGGCGCTGGTCGCGGGGCTGGTGTGGGGTTCCAAGCTGGGCGTCCAATTCAGCATCTCTCTGGTTGCCCTGAAGGCCCTTCCGGTGCTGATCCTGGGTGGCTTCACCTCGGTACCGGGCGCGATCATCGGGGGGCTGATCATCGGCGCCGGCGAAAAACTGGCCGAGGTCTTCATCGGTCCCTTCGTGGGCGGCGCGATCGAAAGCTGGTTTCCGTACATGCTGGCCATGGTTTTCCTGTTGTTCCGACCGCAGGGCCTGTTCGGCGAAAAGATCATCGAGAGGGTTTAGGCGATGTTTTATCGCGAGGCGGGGCAGTTTAAGGCCAGCTACGCTGCGGATCAGTCGATCTTTCCGATCGCTCAAGACCGCTTCGGCGTGTTGGTGATCCTGGCCGTAGCCTTCGTTTTCGTCCCCTTAGTCGCCAACGAGTATTGGCTGAGGTCGATCCTCACGCCTTTCCTGATTTTCTCGCTGGCCGCGCTGGGGCTGAACATCCTGACCGGCTATGCGGGGCAGCTCTCGCTGGGTACCGCCGGATTCATGGCCGTGGGGGCGTTCGCCGCCTACAACCTGCAGATTCGGATTCCCGAGATTCCCTTCATCCTTGATTTCGTACTCGCCGGCCTGATCGCCGCCGCGGTCGGGATCTTGTTCGGGCTGCCGTCGCTTCGCATCAAGGGATTCTATCTTGCGGTTGCGACTCTGGCCGCGCAGTTCTTTTTGGAGTGGCTGTTCACCCGGGTCGGCTGGTTTACCAACTACAGCAGTTCGGGCGTGATCACCGCACCGCCAATGGTGATGTTCGGTTTCGAGTTCTCCGGCGCGCAGAGCCGCTATCTGCTCACGCTGAGCATCGTTGCGGTCTTGGCTTTGGCGGCCAAGAACATGGTGCGCAGCGAAATCGGCCGCGCCTGGATGGCGGTGCGCGACATGGACGTCGCCGCCGAGGTGATCGGAATACGCCTGCTTCACACCAAGCTCCTGGCCTTCGCCGTCAGCTCCTTCTACTGTGGCATCGCTGGGGCCCTGTGGGCTTACGTCTACCTCGGCACGGTAGAACCCCAGGCCTTCGACATCTTCCGCTCCTTCGAGATCCTCTTCATGATCATCATCGGTGGTCTGGGCAGCATCCTCGGCTCGTTTCTGGGCGCGGCCTTCATCGTGCTTCTGCCGATCGTGCTCAACAACGTCTCATCGATCTTCGCCGGGGGAACGCTTTCCGCGCACACGCTTTCGCACCTGGAGTTGGTGATCTTCGGCAGTCTCATCATCTTTTTCCTGATCGTCGAGCCGGCCGGCCTTGCGCGGCTGTGGCAGATCGCCAAGGAGAAGTTTCGGCTATGGCCGTTTCCGTACTAGGGCGGCGGGCTATGCACATTGCAAATTTGCGGGCTTTACGGGCCCCATGCTAGCTTTGGGACAGTGAGTTCCAAGGGTTTTAAACCAAGGGAGGCACCTATGAACTTGAGTGAATTCGGCCGGAACTCGATTTGGGCGGCGATCATCGCCGTTCCGATGATGATTTCGCCTGCGGCCGCCCAGCAATTCATCCCGGTGACCACGTACGACACCGGTCCCTACGCCGTGAACGGCCAACCGTTCATGGACGGGTTCGTGGACTATCTCAAGATGCTGAACGCCCGCGACGGCGGCATCAATGGGGTCAAGCTGACCTGGGAGGAATGCGAGACCGGATACAAACCCGATCGCTTTGTCGAATGCTACGAACGGCTCAAGAACAAGGGTGAGGCCGGCGCCTCGCTGTTCAATCCCCTCGGCACGGGGTTGACCTACGCCGTCATCGACCGGGCGCCCCAGGACAAGATCCCGGTGATTTCCCTGGGCTACGGCAGGACGGACGCATCCGATGGGCGCGTCTTTCCCTACATCTTCCCGATGGTCACCAACTATTGGTCCCAGAGCACGGCCAAGATCAAGTTCATCGGCCAAAAACTTGGCGGCATGGACAAGCTCAAGGGCCAGAAAATCGCCAACGTCCATCATGACTCGGCGTACGGCAAGGAGACGATCCCCGTACTGGCGAAGCAGGCCGAGATATACGGTTTCGAGGTGACCCACTTCCCGGTCACCCACCCGGGCCTCGACCAGAAGGCCACTTGGCTGCAGATCCGCCAATACAAGCCCGACTGGGTGATCCTGCGCGGCTGGGGCGTAATGAACCAGACCGCCATCAAGGAGGCGGCGCGTATCCGCTTCCCGCGCGACCAGATGATCGGCGTTTGGTGGAGCTGCGCTGAGCAGGATACCGTGCCCGCCGGGGCGGCAGCCGATGGCTACATTTGCGCCGGCTTCCATGCCGCCGGACAGGATTTCCCCTTGATCCAGGACATCCTGAAGCACGTCTACGATAAGGGCGACGGCGCTGGTCCCAAGAAAGCGGTAGGCACGATCCTGTGGAACCGCGGTGTCGTGAATGCCTTCCTCAGCGTCGCGGGCATCAAGACGGCGCAGAAGAAGTTCGGCAACAAGGTCATGTCCGGCGAGCAGGTGCGCTGGGGCCTCGAGAATCTCAATCTGACCGCCGCGGACATCGGGAGCCAGGGCGCGACCGGCTTGGTTCCGCCTCTCAAGCTCTCCTGCCTCGACCATGAGGGCGGCGGCGGCGTGAAGTTCCAGCAATGGGTCGGCGATCACTGGGAAATGGTTTCGGACTGGATCGAGACCGATCAGTCGATCGTGCGCCCCATGATCGAAGCTTCGGCGGCCAAATATGCCGCCGAAAAGGGGCTGACGCTGCGCACGGGCATGTCGCTCGGTTCCGAATGCCCATAGTGCATACCCTCCTGCCAGGAGCCGTTGGCAAGCCATGAGCGAGACCGCCAAACCCCTTTTGTCGGTGAACAACATCGAGGTGATCTACGACCACGTGATCCTCGTGCTGAAGGGGGTTTCGCTCGAGGTCCCCGAGGGAGGCGTCGTCGCCCTCCTCGGGGCCAACGGCGCCGGCAAGACCACGACCTTGAAGGCGATCTCCAACCTGTTGCACGCAGAACGGGGTGAGGTGACCAAGGGCGCCATCGAGTTCGACGGAGAGCAGATCGAGAAGTTGACTCCGAACGCCCTGGTCAAGAGAGGCGTCATCCAGGTCATGGAGGGGCGCCATTGTTTTGAGCATTTGTCGGTCGAGGAAAACCTCCTGACCGGCGCTTACACCCGCAGCGGCGGTCGTGGCGCCATCAACCGCGACCTGGAGATGGTCTACGGCTATTTCCCGCGCCTCAAGGAACGGCGTAAGAGCCTGGCCGGCTATACCTCGGGTGGCGAGCAACAGATGACGGCGATCGGCCGGGCGCTGATGAGCCGTCCCAAGATGATTCTCCTGGACGAGCCCTCCATGGGCTTGGCGCCGCAGCTGGTCGAAGGCATTTTCGAGACCGTCAAGCGGCTCAACACGGAGGAGGGCGTGTCCTTCCTGCTGGCCGAGCAGAACACCAACATGGCGCTGAAGTACGCGACCTACGGCTAC
>Ga0224504_10000190_pt1 | contig 26604 bp, 18 predicted proteins | sample SF_Oct11_sed_USG_3_FD_170160 | JGI IMG/M metagenome (GOLD analysis project Ga0224504, IMG submission 170160) | Sediment microbial communities from San Francisco Bay, California, United States - SF_Oct11_sed_USGS_24 | ecosystem: Environmental > Aquatic > Marine > Sediment | place: USA...
TTCATAGCGATGAAGGCAGAGCCAAACAGCATGACCCACTACCGAATCCGCATTGGCGGCCCGGTCCTTATGTTCGCAGGCCTGGCCGTGGCACTCTTGTCGTGGGCAGTCGCCGCAAGCTCCACGGAGATAGATTCGACGATCAAGGCAATCGTCGCAGACGAAGCCCCCGAATTGATTTCCACTTTCAGGCAGTTCCACCAGAATCCTGAACTCGGCTTTCAGGAATTCGAAACCTCAGAGACCATCGCGGCCCATTTGCGCCAGTTAGGCTATCCGGTGGTGACCGGGGTCGGCGGCACGGGCGTGGTCAGCGTGTTTGAGAACGGGCCTGGCCCGGTTGTGCTGTTTCGCTCAGATATGGATGCACTTCCCATTGAGGAGCAGGTGGACATCAGCTACGCGAGCACCAAAACGGTGAAGAATGCCTCAGGTGAAACCGTGCCTGTCATGCACGCCTGTGGGCACGATGCACACGCCGCGTGGTTGATGGGTGTCGCCTCGGTAATGATGACGCTGAAGGATAGCTGGTCCGGGACCCTGGTCCTGATAGCGCAACCGGCAGAGGAGCCCATGACGGGTGCAAAGGCAATGGTGGATGATGGCCTTGAGGATATCGCGCCAACGCCTGACTACGTCATCGCTGGACATCAATTCCCCTTCTGGCCGGTAGGTGCAGTCGCCCTGGCGCCGGGCTTTCGCATGGCCGGGTCTGTGCAGATGGACGTCCTGCTGAAAGGCAAGGGAGGGCATGGGTCAACACCGCACGCCGCCATCGACACGGTAGTCATGGGCAGCCAGGCAGTCATGGCTTATCAAACCGTGGTCAGCAGATTTGTGGACCAGAGTAAGAGCGCAGTACTCACGGTAGGCGCATTCAATGCGGGAACAGCAAATAACATTATCCCGGACACCGCCACACTCAAACTGAATCTTCGCTGGTACGACGATCCTGTACTGACTGGAATGATGAATGGTATCAGGTCGGTTACTGACAATATTGCACACATGTGGAGCGTTCCCACGGATGACATGCCGACGTATACCGTCAAGTCCAGGGTGCCTCCTGTATTTAATGACCCGGCGCTGGTCGAGCGCGCTACCGTGTCTATGAAAAAAGTGCTCGGTGATCAGCAGGTACATGTGGCAGGCAACCCACACATGGGCTCCGAGGATTTTCATCTGCTGGCCGGCACGGCAGCGAACTCCAGGGTGCTGATGGTCGAAGTGGGTAGTGGGCCACCTGACGTGCTTGCCCGGATTAAAGCAGGCAACGTCCCTGCATACCCACACAGCCCGTTGTTTTATATGGAACCTGAAACCGTGCTCTACGCTACACAGGCATTAAGTGCTGTATTGCTGGACCTGTTAAGTCGCGAGGGTTAAGGCCCATAGCCCCAAGGTTAAGCGTTGAAAAGCAACCAGGCAAAGATGATAACGAAAATATAATTCCCAAATTAAATAACGACATATGTCCATAGGAGAAACCACAATGTACAAAAAACTCATAAGTTCCGCAGTAAGTGCCGTATTGCTTGCCGGTGCCAGTGCCGCCTCGGCACAATTGGAAGAGGTGATAGTTACCGCCCAGAAGCGTGAGCAGGGCGCCAATGATATCGGCATGGCGATCTCCACCTTGTCGGGGGATGCCATGCAGGAGCTACGCGTACTAGACAGTACCGACCTTGCAATAGCCATACCCGGCCTCACCTACGCTGACACGGGCCTGTCCGTGCCGGTCTATACCTTGCGCGGCGTTGGCTTCAACGAGGAGAGCGTGCAGGCCGCCGCCACGGTAGGTGTGTACAACGACCAGATAGGTGTGCCATTCCCCATCATGACCAGGGGCCTGCTGATGGACAACGAGCGCGTCGAGGTTCTCAAAGGCCCCCAGGGTACCCTGTTCGGCCGCAACAGCACCGGCGGCGCGATCAACTTTATCGCCAACAAGCCGACAGACGAGTTCGAAGCGTCTGTCACCGCGGGCTACTCCCGTTTCGAGACCGCGGACCTCGAGGCCTTTGTCAGCGGCCCGATAACGGATAGCATTCGTGGCCGTATCGCCGCCCGCACCATCCAATCTGGAGAGGGCTGGCAAAAGAGTGTATCGCGCGACGACGACCATGGCGAATATGACAAATACTCCCTGCGTGGCTTGCTGGCTGTCGACGTCACCGACTCAATTGACCTGCTGCTGCGCGCCGACTACTGGGAAGACAACTCCGATTCCATAGTGCCAAGCTTTCAGTCGCCTGCCTACCAGGGCCTGTTCGGCAGTGCCAACCCCATCGTAGAAGGCCTTCTGGACACAGGCGATAATGCGCGTGTCTCTACGCTGAACGAGGATGATAACCGCGACGCAGACTGGGCAGGTGGTAATAACCGGCTCGGTGGCGCGCCGGAACTGGATATGAACACCCGGTCATTCTCGGCCACTCTCAACTGGGCCATCAACGACGCGCTGATCCTGACGTCCCTGACCTCCTACAGCAAGTTCGAGAACGATTCCAGCTACCAGAATGACGGCTTCGGCGGCATGCCAACTGACAAAACTTTTGGTGGGCTCACTGCGCAGGATACCATCGCTGCCATCGTTCGAGACCAGTATGACGCCTACGACGAGTTGGGCCACTCTCACTTCACCAATGATTCAGAAATAGAATCCTGGTTCCAGGAACTGCGTATCCAGGGCGAGTATGACAATCTGACCTGGATCGTCGGCGCCAATTATGCCGATGACGACGTGAACACCCGCACCCTGCAGCTGGTCGATATGTCGACCAATACGAATATCTCCTTCTTCCCGTTTCCAGGGGAAATCGGCCTGCAGACCGTTGACAATATTTCACAGCAGGATGGCACGACCTGGGCGGTATTCGCACATACCGAATGGCAGTTTGCCGACGCCTGGAAACTGACCCTGGGCTTGCGTTATGACGAAGACGAGAAGGATTTCAAGGGGTGTACGGGGGACAATGGTGATGGTGACACGACCCAGTACATAGCAACACTTGTCACGGTGGCCGCTGGCGTTGTGCCAGACGTAGAACCCGGGGGATGCATCACCTTCCCGGAGGGAAGCTTCACCGGCTCCCTCATCGAAAAAGAACTCGACGAGGACTCTACCTCCGGCAAGGTGGCACTCGACTGGAATGTCACCGACGACATTCTCACCTACGCCAGCTACAGCCGCGGTTACAAGTCCGGCTCTTTCCCAACCCTCGCTACCAATGCCGAGTCGCAGCTTGACCCGGTGGTGCAGGAAAAGGTCGACGCTTACGAGATTGGCATGAAAGCGCGTCTCGCTGACGGCGCGATGCAACTGAACGCAGCTGCGTTCTACTACGACTACACTGACAAGCAGCTGCTGGGTCGCGTTCCGACCATCTTCGGCGCCCTGGGCGCGCTGGTGAATGTGCCTGAATCCGAGGTCACCGGCGCGGAGTTCGATCTGCAATGGGCGCCCGTGGACGGCCTTGTGCTGGGACTGGCCGCCACTTACCTCGACACGGAAGTCAAAGACTTTGAGAACTTCAACCAGCTTGGTCAACCACAGGATTTCGATGGATCCGATTTCCCGCTCACGCCCGAATGGCAGGGTACGGCGATGGCCCGTTACGAATGGTCTCTGGCTAACGGTATGACGGCGCATGTAGGTGGCGACGTATCCTACAGCGATGACTTCATATCCGACTACGAGGGCCAGAACGGCCTCGCCGACCCGGCGTTTGATCTGGACGGCGCTACTCTTTACGGCGCCAGGGCTGGAATCAGCAGTGCCGACGAACGCTGGAGCGCCGTCCTCTGGGGCAGGAACCTCAGCGATGAGTTCCAGCCGCTGAATACCCGTAAAATGACTGACGGCCTTGTCCGGTACACGGGGCAGCCGCGGACCTACGGCGTGAGCTTTACCTACAACTGGTTCTAAATCCCCTTTTCTCTGAGGGCTTGGCGTTGGGTTTCGACCCAGCGCCTTTTTTTTTGCATTGCCTTCGTAATTTTTTCAGTCAAAGGTATTGTTATGCTTGATTCCAAACCACTCTGGCAACACAGCGCGACCGACCTTGCAGAAGTAGTTTCAACAGGACGGGTGAGCTCAAGAGACTGTGTAGAAAGTGTTGTTGAGCGCGTGCGGGCCACTAATGGGAGCATCAATGCCATAGTGGACGACCTGGGCGAAGACGCGCTGAGACAGGCGGATGAACATGATCGCGTCCTGAAATCGTCAGGCCCTATTGGGCCGCTGCACGGAATCCCTGTCACGCTTAAGGAAAACGTTGACCAGAAAGGCTGCGCGACACCTAATGGCGTCGCTGCGATGGCAAATCTCATTGCACCTGATGATTCGCCTTCTGCCCGCAGCTTGAAAGCTGCCGGTGCCATTATCATCGGACGCACCAATACGCCTGAATTCTCGCTGCGCGTTACTACAGATAATTTGCTGCACGGGCGTACTTTCAACCCCTGGAATAACCGGGCCTCTGCCGGGGGCTCTTCGGGTGGGGCGGCGGCTGCAACCATGATGGGTTACGGGCCCCTGGCTCATGGTAATGATATCGGCGGGTCGCTGCGGATCCCTAGCTTCTGTTGTGGCGCGGCAACGGTAAAACCCGGCCTTGGCCGCACCCCGGCCTATAACCCGTCGGCGGAGGCGGAAAGGGGTATTCTGGCACAGATGATGTCGGTTCAAGGTGTTATTGCCAGGGAAGTGAAGGATGTGCGGCTGGGGATGAAAAGCATGCTGAGCTACGACCCTCACGATCCCTGGATGATCGAGTGTCCTTTTGATGGGCCGGTGCTCGAATCCCCCATCAGGGTGGCTTTCACCAAGAATGCCTTCGAGTACTCCCTGCACCCGGCTGTCAACGAGGCTCTTGATGTCGCCGCAGACGCGCTCTCCGATGCCGGCTATGAAGTCGTGGAAGCAGAGCCGCCGGATACCCGGGAGATTGGCGAGTTGGCCATCAAGTGCCTGCTCGGGGAGGTGAAGTCCCTGCAGGAAGACGCCTTACGCCAATACGGCAGCCCGACATTCAACGCCATTCTCGATAATTATTACGATGCCTGCCCACCGCTGCTAGGTAACGAATTACTACTGGGCATGGCCCAGCGAGCCCACCACCTTCGTGAGTGGACCCTGTTCCTGCAGCATTACCCGCTGGTGCTGACCCCCCTGCTGTTGTCACCGACCTATGACTGGGATGAAGACACCAGGGGCCAGCAAGGGATTGATCGCGTGCTCGGCGAATCTTTCTACGCCCGGGCTTTCAATTTTATGGGGTTACCTGCAGGCTGTGTGCCAGCTATTTATAATGGCGGACTGCCGCTTGGCGTGCAAATTGTAGGCAGGCTCATGCGCGAAGACCTGATACTGGACGCCTGCGAAGCGATAGAAAATTCAACCGGTGTTATGGCCCATAAATTGTGGGCCGGGGAGTATGGAGTATGAAGTTTTTGGCTGGCTTGACCGCCATTTGCATGAGCGCGCTAGTGCTGGCAGCCCAGGCGTCAGGCCCGACAAAGTCCAGCGCGGCCAACCCGCAGGTTGTGCTCGACACAGGCTTCGGCCGCATTGTCATCGAGGTATTCGAAGACAAGGCGCCGAAGAACGCCGCCTACTTCCTGGAGTTGGTCGACAACCAAGACTACGACGGGGGCAGTTTCTACCGCGCCGGGGGTTCGGTCTCTACCAGTTCCAGGTCTTCCCCAATCATCCAGGGCGGGTTCCTGTGGAATGCCGCGACCGGCGAGTTTTCCCTCGAGCATGACGGCGCCCGGGTGAGGACGCTGCCGGTATTCGACACCACGACCGACTCGGGCATCAGGCACGTGTATGGGACGGTGTCCCTGGCCCGCGACATCTTCGCCAGCGGCGACGGCATACCGGAGATATTTATCTGCACCGGGGACTCGCCCGTGTTTGACGCCAACGGCCGCACGAAACCCGACACCCGCGGGTTTCCGGCCTTCGGTAAAGTCATTGAAGGGATGGACGTGGTGGAAAAGATCGCCGCGCGGGAGACGGACGGGATCAGCAAGACCGATGCCGTAAAAGGTCAGATCCTGACCGAACCGGTGGCCATCGAAAAGGCTTACCGCAACTGAACCATTATTACGTCACATCGGGGATTGTAGGAATGAAGAAACTGACCAGAAATATTTTTATTGCATTTGTGGTAATGGCGAGTGCGCTGGCCCAGGCGGCAGATGCCGAAAAACCCGCGGTCACGGTGTTCACGAACGTCAAGGTGTTCAACGGCAGCGATGACAAGCTCATCGACGGGAATCCTCTGGAGGATATAAAGATCATGGCTGACCCACACAACAAGTTCAATATCATCATGAAGGACGGGAAAATCTACAAGAATACGCTGTAATCTAACAGCGCTATTGGCAGCCGCGTGCGGCATCGCCGAGGATCACGACCCGGGCGTTAGCCCCTGACTCATCTAAGATGCGAGACACAAAATGAATGACAAAAACACCAGAAGAGAATTTCTCAAGAAAACAGCAATGGCATCGGCCGTGCTGTCACTCCCGAGTTATATGCAATCGAGCTTTGCATCTTCCAGTCAGCCGGCTGATTTTATTTTCAAGGGTGGGTCTATCCTCACGATGAATGGAGGCAATCAACAAGCTGAAGCATTGGCTGTTCTTGGTGGCCGGTTAGTTGCCGTGGGCAACCTTGATGAAGTGAATGTTTTTAAAGGTAAAAACACACAAATTGTCGATCTGGACGGACGCACGCTGATGCCCGGCCTGATTGAACCACACTTTCATACCGCTCCAGTAATGTTTGACGACTGGGTTGATATTAGCCCGATTACCGTGGATACCTTCGATGCGGTGATGAAAAAATTGAAGGATGCGGCGAAAAACCTGAAAGAAGGGGATTGGCTCCTGGCAAGCGGATTTGATTCTTCGGTGACCAAAGGAGGACGAATATTCACCCTTGAGGATATGAATTCCATCGCCCCCAACAACCCATTTTTCTTGATAGAGGGCAGTGGACATGTCGCCTATGCCAATACACTGGCGTACCAAAAGGCAGGTATCACTCGTGATACACCCAATCCAACTGCGGGCAGGTTTATGAAAGGGCCGGATGGTGAATTGAATGGTCGTATTGAAGAAGTAAATGCTTTCGGGAAAGTTATAGCGGCAATACCTCCTGTCACTGACACCCCCCAGCGGCTTCAGCGTTTATTTAAGCGTTGCTCTTCGGTCGGTGTTACGTCAGGACAAGATATGAGCGTTGGTGTCTTTAATGGGATGGACGAACTGACTGAACTCGAAAAGGCCGTGAAAGACAGTGCACAGATGAGACTTCGTGGTTTCTTGGTATCTACGGAATATGACGTATGGAAAGCAAATGGAATTAAGCCAGGGGACGGTGATGATGTCTTCCGATTAATAGGCATGAAAGCATGGTCGGATGGCTCCACTCAGGCCTACAGTGCATATCAGCGCGAGAATTACATTGGTAAGGACAGCCGAGGGCATCTTAACTACACCAAAGAGCAATTAAAAAAGGTGCTGAGCCGTTGCCACAATGATGGTTGGCAATGTGCTGTTCACTCAAACGGAGATGCCGCCATTGATATGACACTCGAAGCTTATGAGGAGGTTCTTAAGGAAAACCCCAGAGCTGATCACCGACACCGTATCGACCATTGCAGTGTAGGACATCCGGAGCATTTTTCAAAGATGAATGAATTGGGCGTTTCGCCCACATTCCTTATTGGTCATGTTCGTTGGTGGGGTAAGGCCTTCAAGGATCGAATTCTGGGCCCAGATCGGGTGCGCTATTACGATGCCTGTAAGACGGCGGTGGAAAATAATCTGCGTTACACTATTCACTCTGACTGGAATGTGACTCCGATAAACCCTTTACGTTGCGCACAGGATGCGGTTACTCGTGTGATGCATGAAGGTGGCGGCGTATTTGTTCCTGAAGAGCGTGTTCCCGTGGAGGCTGCGCTTAGAGCCATAACAATCGATGCAGCGTGGCAGTTACGCATGGATGATATTGTAGGAAGCCTTGAGAGAGGTAAATATGCTGATATGGTCATTCTGGAAGACAATCCAACCACCATTGATCCAATGAAACTTGAAAAAATCAAGGTAAGTGAGACCTGGCTCGAAGGGAAGAAAGTGTATAAATCCTAATTTGCCGTGCAGGAGTCCAGGGGGTCAGGCAGGGCAATGAGGCCCTGACTCCTAAATTGAAGGAAAAGATTAAATGAAAGTTGAGAAATTCGGGTGCGGTGCGCTGGCGATATCCGCTCTGCTCCTGGGCGCGATAGCTACCAGCTCCGCCATCGCACACGATTATGACCTGGTCATTCTGAATGGCCGAGTCATGGATCCGGAAAGTAAGCTCGACGCTGTTCGTAACGTCGGTGTTAAGGGCGGCAAGATTGCCGAGATCACGGAGAACAGGATCAGCGGCAAGGAAACCATCGATGCCTCCGGACACGTCGTTGCGCCGGGGTTCATCGACACCCACTTTCACGCCATCGATGCGCTGGGCGAAAAGCTGGCGCTGCGTGACGGTGTCACCACGGCCATGGACCTCGAGCTGGGCGCGATAAACATCGCTAGGTGGTATGCGGCAGAGGAGGGCAGGCGCGCGACCAACTACGGCACCACGGTGAGCCAGATGCTGGCCCGGATGCTGGTGCACGACGCGAAAGATATCGAGGCCCAGGACCAGTATGACTTCGACGGTCCGCTCGACGCGCTGCAGGCGTCGCCGCTGATGACCCTTGTGGCCGCTGACGGCAAGCCGGGCTGGTCGGTGAGCCGCAGCAACCCGGAGCAGCTCAACCGGATCAACGCGATCTACGACGAGGGCCTGCGCCAGGGCGCCATCGGATTTGGCAGCACGGTGGGTTACATGCGCACGGGTGTCACCACCTACGAAATGTACCTGGGGCAAAAAGCAGCAGCACACTACGGCCGACTGACGGGTATTCACGCCCGTTTCTATCCCAGCGCGCTGACCCCGATCGAGCACCCCACGGGCTTCAACGAGGTGTTTACCAACGCGTCGACCCTGGGCGCGCCGCTGATTTACCAGCACAACTGCGACTACGGCTGGTGGGAGATCGAGCAGAAGCTGGCCGCGGCCCGGGAAATGGGCATGAACATGTGGTCCGAGTGTTACCCCTACGTGGGCGCCAGCACCGCGATTTCCGCCGAGTTCTTCCTGCCCGATGTGTACGAAGCCGGGGGCAACGCCTACGGCTCGAGTCCCGAGGAAGGCGGCATTTACAGCCCGGCGAAGGACAAGTTCTACACCAAGGAAGAATTCCTGCAGGCACGCAAGGATGAACCGGGCGAGATTGTCATTGCCTATTACGCGATCCGGGCGCCGTGGCTGGTCGACTGGCTGAAGACGCCGCACATGACCATTGCCTCGGACGGCGTCCCCTCGTTCGACGTCACGTTCGACACACCCTACGAGAAATACGCGGGCCACCCCAGGACCACCGGGACCCGGGGCAAGGCGTTCCGCATGGCGCGGGAAAACGACATACCGCTGATGCACATGATCGCCAACGCCAGTTACTACCCGGCCCTGCACCTGGGCGACGCCGGGCTGGCGTCGATGGGGGTGCGCGGGCGCATGCAGGAGGGCATGGTGGCGGACATCACGATTTTCGACCCCGAGACGATCACCGACAACGCCACCTACAAGGCCGGTGAGCAGGGGCGCCCCAGCACCGGCATTCCCTACGTCGTCGTCAACGGCACCATCGTGGTGAAGGATTCAACAGTGCAGCGGGTGTATCCAGGGCAACCGATCCGCTACCCGGTCGAGGAGCAAGGACGTTTCGAACCGATTACCGAGCAAGACTTCCTGAAGCAGTTCCCGAAAAAATTCCTGGACTGACTCGACAATATGTTTAATCTCGCCGGTCCCCGGAATCCGTATCGGAAAGGTCCGCCCGGTGTCGTCTATTCGCGCACGGCCACCCCGTATTCGGCGGCGGCGTCGAGCAGCCACAGGGCGATGTAATCGGCGAAGCTGCGCCTCACCAGCATGAGGACGGCGTCGTCATCCAGCCTGGCCACCAGGGCCGTGGCTTTGGCAAACACCGTTTGCACGCATTTACCCGCAGGGAAGTTTGCCGGGTGGAAGTCGTAGGAGGAGGATTTCTGCAGCACCTCGGAAAGCGCCGACCCGGAAAGTGACAGCAAAGTCTGGCCACCGCTGACATCGACGACGGCGGCCGCCTCACCTGCCAACGCCCGGCGCAGGTCGGCTTCCAGGGTCTCACTGCCCTCGTGATCGGTCACCAGCATCCATTCCGTCGGTCCCTGCCAGAACATAAAGCTATTGGCCCGATGTTCAAAGCCAAGCGTCTTCCCCGGTAATGGCAGGCCCGTCACGGACCTGACCGCCTCCCCGAGTCGCGCGCTGTCGGCGCTGCCTCGTATAGACAGGCAGCGGCGCAGGCTGGCTTCCGCGATCAACAGGCCTTCAGTCTCCTTCTGCCCGCGCCTGGAGCCACGCAGGTAGTGTAACGGCGTTTCAGGCCGCGGCTGTTCAAACATTCTGCCTCTCCCCGTTCGGGTCGTAGAAAACAGACTCGACGATGTCTGCGGCAACCACGCTGCCGTCCGCCTGGGGGCAGAAGACCCGCTCGCCCAGCCGCGACAGGCCGCCCTTTACCACGGCCAGGGCTATCGAGTGGCCCAGGTTGGCGCTGTAATAGCTGGATGTGACATGCCCCTGCATGGACATGGGCGGAGCCTGGTTGGGGTCGTTCACGATCTGCGACCCCTCCGGTATGACCTGCTGCGGGTCCAGGGTTTTCAGGCCGACCAGTTGCTTGCGACCCTCGCGGGCGGTATCGCTGCGATGCAGCGAGCGCTCCCCGATGAAGCTGAACGCTTTGTTTTTACCGACAATCCAGGCCATGTTCATATCGAAGGGTGTCATGGAGCCGTCGGTATCCTGGCCGACGATGATGAAGCCTTTCTCAGCACGCAGCACATGCATGGTTTCCGTGCCGTAGGGCGTGATGCCGAACTCTTCACCGGCGGCAATCAGTGCCTCCCAAAGCTGTCTGCCGTAATGGGCGGGGACATTGATTTCGTAGGTGAGTTCGCCGGTGAAGCTGATTCGATAAACCCGCGCCGCGATACCCGCGACCGAGCCCTCGCGCCACTCCAGGAACTTGAACTGCCCGGCGCTCAGATCGATATCGTCACAGAGTTTTGTCAACACCTTGCGCGCGTTGGGGCCAGTGAGGGTCGCTGTCGCCCAGTGATCGGTCACCGAGGTGAAAAAGACTTCCAGCTCCGGCCACTCGGCCTGGTGCCAGGATTCCAGCCAGGCCAGCACACCTGCGGCGCCCCCGGAGGTAGTGTGCATGAGGAACTGGTTTTCGTCGATGCGGGCGGTGACCCCGTCGTCGAAGATCATACCGTCCTCCTTCAGCATCAGGCCGTAGCGGCACTTGCCGACCCCCAGTTTCATGTAGGCGTTGGTATAAATCCGGGTGAGGAATTCGGCGGCGTCGCGGCCCTGGATATCGATCTTGCCCAGGGTCGAGGCGTCAAGCAGCCCAACGCTGTTGCGCACCGCGAGGCACTCGCGATCGACCGCCTGCTGCAGGCCCTCCCCGGGGCGCGGGTAATACCAGGGTCGCTTCCACTGGCCCACGTTCTCCCATTTCGCCCCATTTTCCTCGTGCCAACGGTGCATCGCGGTATAGCGCTCCGGGTCGAACAGTTCTCCCAGGTCGCGGCCGGCGAGCGCACCGAAGGTGACCGGCGTGTAGGCCGGGCGAAACATGGTGGTGCCCGTGCTGGGAATGTCCTGGCCCAGCGCGCGGGCGAGAATCGCTATGCCGTTGATGTTGCCCAGCTTACCCTGGTCGGTGCCGAAGCCAAGGGCGGTATATCGCTTGACGTGCTCCACGGATTCGTAGCCCTCGCGGGCGGCAAGCTCGATAGCGGCCGCCGTGACGTCGAGCTGAAAATCCACGAACTGCTTGGGCGCGCGGCTGGTGCTGCGCTGGTGTGGCACCAGGAACAGGGGCTGTGGGGCCTGCTCCTGTGACTCCAGGGTGTCGGGGGCATCGGGCTCGACCGGCTTGCAACCGCAGTCGAGGGCGGCGGCAGCGCCGGCTTTGGCGCCGTCTTCCAGACAGGCGCCAAGTGTATAGGCGCCGGCAACGGCACCCACGGAACGCTGCGCCTGTGGCGAGTCGCCTGGCAGAAACCCGATTATCTCATCACTCCAGCGGGGCTTCGTGCCCGTCTGTGAGCTCAGGTGGATCGCAGGACTCCAGCCTCCGGAATTTGCTACCAGGTCACACTGTAGTACTTTGGTCGGCCCGCACAGCGAGGTGCCGTCTGCGTCGATAGGCGCGATCACGGCGGCCTTCGCCGCCTTACCGCCTTTCACATCGATTACAGCGTGGCCGGCGATGATTTCAATGCCCGCCTCACGACAGGCCTGGGGCAGTGGGCCATTCGCGGCCGCACGCACGTCCACCACGGCAACCACGCGGCGTCCGGCCCGGTTCCAGTCGAGCGCGCACTGGTAGGCGCCGTCATTGGCAGTGAAAACAACCAGCTCGTGTCCCGGAGCCACGGCGTAGCGGTTCACGTAGGTGGACACCGCCGACGCCAGCATCACGCCGGGCACATCGTTGTTGGCAAAGACAAGGGGACGTTCGATCGCACCGGTGGCGAGAACCACCTGCCGCGCCCGGACCCGGTGCAGCCGCTGTCTTGTCGCGGTGGCCTGACCTGGTGCCAGGTGGTCGGACCGGCGCTCCAGGATGGCGAGAAAGTTATGGTCGTAGTAGCCGAAAACGGTGCTCCGCGGCAGCACAACGACGCTCTCGCTGGACTGCAAACGGGCGCAGCTTTCCGACAGCCATGCTGCACAGGCTTCCCCGTTGATCGCCGCCCGGGAGGAGAGCAGGCTGCCTCCCGGTTCCTGTTGCTCGTCGGCGATGATGACCCGGGCGCCGGAGGCGGCTGCCGCCAGGGCGGCAGCGAGGCCCGCGGGACCGGCGCCCACCACCAGCACATCGCAGTGGTGGTTGAGCTTGTCGTAGCTGTCCGGATCAGACTCTGTGGGAGCCGTTCCCAACCCTGCCGCCTTGCGGATCACGCGCTCGTAGGTCATCCACAGCCTGGCGGGCCACATGAAGGTCTTGTAGTAAAATCCCGGTGGTAGCAGGGCACCGAACCACCCCGCGATCGATTTCAGGTCGAATTCGAGACTGGGCCAGCCTGCCACGCTTGACGCTTCCAGGCCCTCATAGATCTCAACCTGGGTCGCCCGCAGGTTGGGAATCGTCCTGGCGCCGCGCTCCACCTGCAGGATCGCATTGGGCTCTTCCGCGCCGTGGCCGACGATGCCCCGGGGGCGGCCGTATTTGAAACTGCGTCCCACCAGCTTGACGCCGCTGGCCAGCAGCGCCGAGGCCAGCGTATCACCGCGGAAACCCTGCAAACTGCGGCCGTTGAAGGTGAAATGCACGGGCTGGCCTCGATCTATCCGTCCACCCTCGGCCAGGCGGTTGCGCTGCGTCGGGGACATCAGCGCTGCTCCCCTTCGCCGGGGGCAGGCACCGAGGGCTGCTCACCCATCGCGTAAGTCTCCAGCATCTCGTTGCTCACTGTGTTGCGGGTAGCATTGAGGAAGCGGCCGCATCCGGCCGTGTGGCGCCACATCTCATGGTGCAGGCCACGCGGGTTTTTCCTCAGGAACAGGTAGGCGCTCCACGCCTCATCGCTGAGTCCACGCGGATCTGGCGGTCGCGTGATATGGGCCTCGCCGGCGTAGCAGAACTCCTCTTCGGCTCGTGTTTCCCGGCAATAGGGACAGTGAATCTGCAGCATCTGGAGTGCCTTCCTCAGTGCGCCACGCCGGCAGCGCCGTGCTCGTCGATCAGGGCGCCGGTGGTGAAACGGTCGACCGAGAATGCCTCTGCCAGCAGGTGGGGGCGGTCATGGGCCAGGGTATCGGCAAACACATAGCCCGAGCCGGGAGTCGCCTTGAAGCCGCCGGTGCCCCAGCCGCAGTTGAAATAGAGTCCATCCACCGCTGTCCTGCTGATGATCGGGCTCGCATCCGGACAGGTATCGACGACGCCACCCCACTGGCGGTTCATGCGCACACGGCTGAACGCGGGGAACAACTCACAAATGGCCTGCAGGGTATGCTCGATGAGCTGGAACGAGCCCCGCTGGCCATAGCCGTTGTAGGCGTCGATGCCGGCCCCTATCACCAGGTCGCCTTTGTCCGACTGGCTGATGTAGCCGTGCACGGCGTTCGACATGATCACCGTATCGAGACAGGGCCGCAGTGGCTCGGATACCAGCGCCTGCAGGGGATGTGACTCAATGGGCAGCTTGAGCCCCGCCATTGCGGCAACGACACCGGAGTTGCCCGCTGCCACACAGGCGACTTTCTTCGCACCGATGAAGCCACGGCCGGTTTCGACGCCGAGGACCCTGCCGCCCTGGCAGCGAATGCCTGTCACTTCAGTTTGTTGTATGAGATCGACGCCCAGTGCGTCGGCGGCGCGCGCGTAACCCCAGGCCACGGCATCGTGGCGGGCCGTTCCGGCTCGCGGCTGCCAGGAAGCGCCGAGCACCGGGTGACGCCTGCCGGGCGAGCAATCGAGCAGCGGCACCCGCTGCTGCACCTGCGCGGTGTCGAGCACCTCGCAGTCTATCCCGTTGAGCCGGTTGGCGTTCACCCTGCGCTCGATATCCCGCATATCCTGCAGCGTATGACCGAGGTTGAGCACCCCGCGCTGGCTGAACATCACGTTGAAGTTCAGCTCCTGGCTGAGGCCCTCCCAGAGGTCCAGGGAAAAATCATACAGGCGCGACGTCTCGTCCCACAGGTAGTTCGAGCGGATGATGGTGGTGTTGCGGCCGGTATTGCCGCCGCCTAGATAGCCTTTTTCGAGCACCGCCACGTCGGTAATGCCGTGCACCTTGGCCAGGTAATACGCGGTCGCCAGGCCATGGCCCCCGCCGCCGATGATGACCACGTCGTAGGCGGATTTTGGCTCGGGGCTGCGCCAGGCCCGCTGCCAGTTCTCGTGCTTACGCAGGGCATGCTTCAGCAGCGCCAGGCCCGAGTAGTTATTGGGTCGCCTAGTCGTCCAGCGTGTTCTTGTAGATCTTTCCATCTTTCATGACCAGGTCGATATTCTCATCGTAGTTCTGCAGGACCAGAATATCCTGCAGCGGGTTGCCGTCTACAAGAATGATGTCCGCATACGCTCCCGCCCGGATGACGCCTAGCGGGCCATCGGGATAGGGGTTCTTCACGCCGGACAGGGCAATTGCCTCGCCGTTGATCCTGGTAACCTGCTGCAGCTGCTCGTAGGGCGTATAGTAATCGTTGCGGAACGACCACTCGGTCGGAAACAGCTCCAGGAACGCATCGCGGGGGCCAATGATGTCAGTGCCCCAGAGCGTCTTCAACTTGTGCTTCTTTGCGTACTTGATGGTTTGCAACAGGCCGTCGTGGACGACCTGTGCCTTGGCCCTCTGCACTTCTGTGTCAATACTGGGATTCGTTTTCGGATCGGCCAGGAAGATGGAAGTCTGCATCGACCAGATAACATTGTTCCTGGCCATTTTCCGAACAGTATCTTCCTCCATCACCGTTGCGTGCTCAATCATCTTGAAACCGGCGTCAATAGCCCGTTCGACCGCCGCGTCGAGGTGCACGTGAATCGTCGCATAGGTCCCGTAGTTCGCCGCTTCTTCCGCGACGGCCTCAAGTTCCGCTATCGAATACTGAAGCGAGGCCAGGGGATCCATCGGGCTGTAGATCCCGCCCCCGCCCATCACCTTGAGAAAATGGGCGCCGGCAGCCAGGTTGGCGCGCGCGAGCTTCCGCACCTCGGGAACGCCATCCGCGGTGCGCGTTGCGCCGAGGAAGCCGAGAATGGAATGTTCGGGTTGCTGCGAGGTGGGCGACAAGAACGGATTGTTCTGGTAAGGCAATCGGAAGTCGCCATGGCCACCTGTCTGCGAGATGCCCGAGCCCGGTGAAATAATGCGTGGGCCATCGGCAGTGCCGTCGTCAATGGCCTTTTTGGTACCCAGCGCCCATGATCCGCCATCGCGGACGGTCGTGAACCCCATTTTCAGGTAGTCCTGGGCGCGAACCAGCATTTTCGCGCCGATTTCGTCCCAGTAGGCCGAGACCAGTTCAGCCGACGAGAATGCCGCGCCGATGATGTGCCCGTGACCCTCAATCAGTCCCGGCATCAGGGTCCGACCGCCGCCGTCGATCACCGCGGCCCCGGAAGCGTCCAGGTTCTTGCCCACCTGCTTGATCATGTTGCCTTCGACCAGCACATCGGTGTTCATCGCAAGTGCTTCGTTGCTGCCGTCGAAAACATTGACGTTGGTGATCAGCCACACTTTGCGATCCGCCTGTGCGAGAGCACCATTGGCGAACGCGGTCAGGCTTAGTGCGAGCACAGGTAGCACACACCATTGCCAGCACAGTTTTTGTGCAATCTCTCTCATTTTCATGCCTACTTTACCCTTGCTTATTGTCATTCTTATTCTATGCCATCGAGTCCCGATTCCTAAAACAGAATGCTGAGCCAGAGGCTGCCTCAGCACCGGCTGATTCAGGTGATTGGGTCGTAATCCGCCGCCTGACTGATCCTGTGGCTAAAAAGGAACCCCCGCCGCCAGGGCGGGGATTCAAAAAGCCAGTATCTAGAGCCAGTTGTACGAGAAGCTCACGCCGTAGGTTGCCGGCATGCCATTGGTGCGAATAATGCCGTCCACGCTTTTATACACATTGCTTGCGTAGAATTCATCGGTGACATTGCGGCCCCAGGCCATTACGTTCCAGCTTCCGTCGGCGGCTCGCAAACCGGCACGCAGACCGAGCAGCGTGTAGCTGTCGATTTCGTAGACGGGCTTCAATGGCGCTTGACCGCTGGCATAGTCGGTCTGGAAGCTGTCTGAATAGGACAGGTCACCACCAACGAAGGCGGTCATGTTCTGCCAAACCGACCACTCGTAGCTGGCGTTGGCGCTTGCTTGATACTCAGGCGTCAGCGGCATCTTGGAACCGGACAGGTCAAATGGTTCGGTGCTGTCCTGGGTAAAGCCGAAGAAATCGTTGATTTCGGTATCCAGGTAGGAGCCCGCAACGCCCATAAAGAGGCCTTCAGTCGGCTGCCACTGCAGTTCGATTTCAGCGCCGTAAATTTCCGAATCCGGGATGTTGGTCAGCCTGAACAGCGAGCCGAACTGGGGGTCATCGACCTTGGCCAAGAGCTGCTTGTCGGTGTAGTCGTAGTAAAAGACCGCGCCGTTCAGCTGGGCCTTGCCATCCCCCAGCCGCAGCTTGAAGCCGCCTTCGTAAGCGTCCAGTTTTTCCTGCTCAACAGGCTCCATCTGAAACGATTGGGTGGCGGCAATCGTCGGGAATGACCCGGACTTGTAACCGCGGCTATAAGAGAGGTAGAGCAGTGTGTCGTCGTTCAGGCTGTAATTGATCGCGACCTTACCCGAGACAGAGTCCTCGTCCAGGGAGTCTTTGTATTCCTTTCTCTCGCCGTCTGGGAATTCCGTGATGCATTCCCCGGGGTTTACGTCGAACAGGAAGGCCAGGTCACCGAACCTGTCACGGGCGCAGCCCTTGAAATCCTTGTTGTCTTCCGTGTAGCGGGCGCCGAGCGTCAGCATCCACTGCTCACTGATATCGATCTCGGTGTGGCCAAACACCGCCCAGGCGTCGCCATCCTGCTTGGAAGTGTAGGCCGCCCCCTGGAGGCCGAGAGTCCCGAGGCCCGGAACCTCGGCTAAGAGATTTGTGTTAGTGCTCATAGCGTTATTCGTAGGGCGGTCGGCGTCGACCGTATCGTCGCTGTAGTAGGCGCCGAGAATCCAGGTGAAGCGTTCCGCCGCACCGGTGAGGCGCAGCTCCTGGGAAAAGGCATCGATGCTGGAGTCGCTGCCGTAGGAGCTGTTGTTCAGATACCCCGAAGCGGGGGCTTCCCAGGTGCCGCCAAGTGCCGGCGTGGAGTTGACCGGGATCAGTGCGGCGATCTCCGGGTCTGAAATTGGCGCACCACCCCAACCGTCCCGGTTGAACTGGGACTTGTCGTCAAAATCCGAGTAGCTGGTCAGTGATGTCAGTTTCACATCGTCATTGATCTGCCAGTTCAGGGTCAGGGAGGCGTTCCTGTTCTCCATGTCCTTGCTGGGGTCGATCCCGAGCGTCCAGTCGGCGCGATCATTGTCGTCCCTGGTGTCGGGCACATAGTAGGGCGCCATCGCGTCGATAACACGCTGGTTGGCAGGATTCTGGAAGTTCGCTTCCACTAACTGCGGGGCGAGCGAATCCGACTTGTCGCGCCACCAGTTCAGGTTCAACAGGACATCGACAGAGTCGCCGAAGTCCGCGGCCAGCAGCAAGCGTGCGCTGATCCGGTCCTGCTCCCCCAGTTCGTCGTTACGGCTGACGCTCTCCTGCCAGCCCTCGCTGGACTGTATGGTCTTGACGGCCAGGCGTGCGCGCACGGAATCAGTCAGTGCGCCGTTGATGTAGGCCTCGGCATCGGTGGTTTCGAATCGGCCGTAACCGACAGTAACGCCCGCCTCAAATTCGTCCGAGGGCTTGTTGGCGATGTAGTTTATGGCGCCACCGGTTGAGTTGCGGCCAAACAGCGTGCCCTGGGGGCCCTTCATCACCTCCACCCGCTCCAGGTCCATGATGAGACCGTTTGTCATGATCGGAAATGGCGTTGCGACTTCATCATTGTAAATACCGACCGTGGCCTGTGCCTGCAGGCTGGACTCGTTGAAGCCGACGCCGCGCAGGGTATAGACCGGGGTACCTGAACCCACGTCAGCAAAGGTGAGTCCCGGCACGGCGATGGCGAGATCGCTAGTGTCCAACACCCGAAGTTCAGTCAGCGCGTCACTGTTCAGCGCGCTGATAGACATGCCGATATCGTTGGCGCTCTGCAAGCGCTTCTGGGCGGTGACCACCACTTCTTCCAGCTGCGCGAACGCCAGGTTTGCATTGGCACAGAGAGTGAGAGCGGCCATTGCGCCGGCGATTTTAGTCTTTTGCATAGTTTTAACTTCCTGCTCTGAGAGCTCTGTCTTATGGTTTTGGAACATTGACGCCGCGCGCCCGGGACGGGCCTTCCCGTCAGCTGAGCACACAGTACTCTGTGTCGTCCCCTGCCGCCTGAATAATCCGGTCGAGTCTGTTGTAAATTTGCGACATCGACGTGGTATATTGGCGTTTGTGTTCAAACTTCAGGCTTTTGATGTTGAATATTGATCCCCCAGAAGCACCAACGGCTGCGCTGCGGGTCGGCTTTATCCTCCTGCCTCGTTTCACCCTCTTGCCCTTCGCGGGCTTCGTGGACGCCCTGCGCCTTGCCGCCGACGAGGGCGACCAGAGCCGACAGATTCGCTGCCAATGGACAGTGATGGGTGCCGGGCTCGAAGAGGTCGTGTCCAGCTGCGGCGTGAGCGTGCGTCCCTGGGAAGTGTTCCGCGATCCCGAGGAATTTGACTACATCGTCGTGGTGGGTGGTTTGCTCCACGGTGGAACGACCGCGCCACAGTCGGTGATAGATTATCTGAGGCGAGCGGACAAGCAGCATGTGCCACTGGTCGCCCTTTGCACAGGCTTTTTTGCGCTGATCCGCGCCGGCTTGATGCACGGTCGCCGTTGTTGTGTCAGCTGGTTTCACTACCAGGATTTGCGGGATGAACTGAGCGACGTGATTCCGGTTGCGGACCAGCTGTACGTGGACGACGGAGACAGGATTACCTGCGCCGGCGGAAGCGCCGCCATGGACCTGGCCGCGCTGTTGATCGAGCGGCACCTCGGGCAGCAGTGGGCGCGCAAAAGCCTGCGAATCCTTGTCATGGACCAGGCAAGGCCGGCCAACGCGCCGCAACCACAGCCACCCGTGGAGCGGCAACTTCTGATAACGGATCGTCGCGTGCGACGTGCGTTGCTGATCATGGAACAGAACATGGCACGGCCACTGGGTAACGACCAGATTGCCGCTCGCCTTAACCTGTCGAAGCGCCAGCTGGAGCGTTGTTTCACCCAGGAAACCGGTGCGAGCCTGCAGCGGCTCTACCGCAGCATGCGCCTACAGTACGGCCTGTGGATGCTGCGCAACAGCGACAGGTCGGTAACAGACGTCGCCGAGGAGTGTGGCTTCGCGGATACCGCTCACTTCTCCAGGGCCTTCCGCGCAGAATTCGGCATCAAGCCGAGCGAATCTCGCGACCAGCATGTGCAATAATTCTCAGTTTGCTGGAACGCAGCTGAGAGTGCACCGGGTGGACGGCGTGGCGCGCTTTTCTAAGCTTTCTCACCCCCTTCGCTGCGTTCCGGGGCGGCACCGCGGCTAACCGGTGTGCCGTCGGACCGGATGTGTAGATCCCGTTGCGGGAAGGGAATCTCGATTCCGGCGTCCTTGAACGCCTTAAAAATTGCGAAACGCAGGTCACTACGGACCTCGTAGATGTCGTCGACGTTACTGAGATGGGCCAGTAGCCGGAACTGGAGCGCACTGTCTCCGAAATCGGTCCAGCGCACGAACGCTGCGGGATAGCTCAAGATCGACTTGTGCTCTTTGGCGCAGTCGAGCAGGATCTCGCGGACCTGTTCCGGATCTGAGCCGTAGGAGACGCCGACGTCCACTGACAGGCGACCATGTCGGCCCTTGTAAAACCAGTTCTGCACTGCGGACGAGACCAGCTCGGAATTGGGTATGAGAATGGACGACCGATCGAAGGTCTCGATCTCCGTGGCCCGCGCCCCGATGTGTTTCACATATCCCTGGCCGGACGGAACCACCACCCAGTCACCCATCTTGATTGGCCGCTCGAACAGCAGAATCAACCCGGATACGAAGTTGTTGACGATGCTCTGCAGGCCGAAGCCGATGCCGACAGAGAGGGCGCCGGCCACGATCGCCAGCTTGGAGAGCCCCACTCCGACGGTGCCGAGTGCCATCAGGATGCCGATGAAAACCCCCGTGTAGTTGACGAGGGTGATGATCGAATCCCGCGCTCCGGGCTCCAGGCGCGTGCGCTGCAGCAGTTTCCTGTCCACGACGCCGGTTGTCCATTTCGTACCGATACTGACGAGCAGGAACACGACAACCGCGCTCAGGATGTCGGTGAACGATACCGAAACCGCGCCGATCCGCATGTCGGAGCCCAACAGGCCGAACCAGCGGCGCAGGTCCAGCCAGTCGAAACCCACGATCAGAAGGAACGCCGGCACGCTCAGCGCCAGCAACGCAAGGTCCAGACCCATGTTCAGCCAAAAGCCGATGTGTTCCTTTGCGGAATCCTCGTCGCCCCGGGCTGCGTGGGCACCAGGCGGCTTCGCAGTCGGAAGCCGGGACAGACCCCAAGCGGCAAGGACGCGCACGGACCAGACGAAGATCAGAAATGTCGCCAGAAGCACTCCGCGATGGAACACGAAATTCGCCAGCCTGACGTACCCCAGCGCGGTTGCCACCAGGATCAGCAGCGCCAGCAGGCGGCCGGCAGAGCGCAGCACGTCGTGCGGCCGGACGGGCTCTGCCTTCGCTGATTTATCGGAAGAGTCGCCCGATGGTGCGGCGGCGGGGTCGGGAGACGCACCGTCGGTGTACCAAAGCTTCGGATCGAGTAGCAGCCACAGTAGAAAGGCAAACAGGCCGTTCCCCAGCGCCGCCTGGGCCAGCGTCAGCTCGATCCCGGCCCCGGTAAGCTCGAAGCCGGTGACGATGATGCGATCGACAACGAACAGGCCGAAGGCGGCGATGAACAAGGTTCGCAGAAGCCTTGCGGCCATCGGGCTGCACTGCGCGACACGCCACTGGGGGTGCCGTGGGGAGAAAACACTTCCCGCGTAGCTCCAGACGGCCACGAGCAGCACGCTGCCGGACCACAGTCGCAGGGCAAAGCTCTGGCCCGTCAGGCTGATGAACCCGGCTTCCACGGCGGCCAGGTAGAGCAGCGCACCGGCGCCCGCGGTGAGAAGGCCACGCCTCAACGCCCTCTCGGCCACTCGCCGCCGTTTGGCGACAGCGGATGGCGGCGAACCCTCGTGCAGCTTAGCCTCGAATCGACGCCAGCCCGACCAACGTGGGAGCAGCAGCAAGCCGATCGCACCTAACAGCGAAGCCGCCAGCAGCACCAGGTTCGCGGCCCAATTCCCGCTTGAGCGTTGATCCCGCCACCAATCCACGACGTGATCGGTCAAGTGGTCGAGGGCGGGGGGGATCTCGGCAGCGGCCTTTGTCCAGACCTCCGAAGAGAACGGCGATACGCCGCGCTTGGTGATGCTCGAACGAAATCGGGCGCCCTGAAGATCTCTGATACGACCGACCAGCCGGTCGACGCTGGCCCGGGTCAGATCGGCTTCCTTGGAAAGGCCGGTCAGATGGCTTACCTCGTCGGTCAGACTCTTGCGCAACTTTGCGATGTCGGCGGACTCCGCGGGCTGTCCCTCGGCCGGAGGCGGACCCAGATCGTCGAGCCGCTGGGTCGGATCATCGAGGGCCGCCTTCAACGTCTCGGTGTCGTTCTGCAGGTTGTCCTGGTAGCCGAGCAGAGTCTGTAGCAGCGAGTCCAGGGTCGCGAATGAAACGTCGTCGGCGTCGAGCTGCCTGGAGATCTGCTGGACCCGCTCTTCGCGCTGCTTGAGTTTGGCCTCCAGCGCGTGAAGGTCCGGCGTCTCGGCCCACGCGGCCAGGCTGACACCTAACATCGTCACCAGGAGCAGCAGGTATCTTCGTGCCACCGTTTTTTTAAAGCGATTCATCAATTCCGTGATCCTCGGAAAGCGTACTTGCCACTCAGTCTATCTGCAGCATCAGGCGGGTGTTCAAGCCATGGCTTTCACCGTTCTCGCCGAATCTGTCCAGTTCCACGTAGCGATAGTTGACGCCCAGGGTCATGTCCCCTGTGAGCCACCAGTTGAATCCCAGCGACCAGATATCCATCTCGCCGCCGTCGACCCCGCCATCGCTCAGGTCCAGGTGGCTGAAGCGCGTGGCCAGTTCCAGGGTGCCCCAGCCGCCGAGGTCCACCCCCTTCGATACCGGCAGCCGGCCGAAGGTCCCCGTGCCCCGTTGATACGGCCTGACTTCACCGGTCAACGTCCAGGCGCCGGTAAACTGGTAGCCTTTAAAGTCCAGGTCGCCATACTGGGTGCCCTGCAGCTCGGCTCCCAGGTATTCGCTGTGGAAGAACCAGGGGCCGGTACGATAGGACAACTCGCCCTGAAACTGGCCCAGGCTGTCGGCATCAAGCAGCGGCGTTTCGACAAACGGGGGCGCTTCGATAAATTCCGGGGTTTCAGCGGCGGAGATGCCGCCTCGGGCGTTGCTGTATCGCAGCGACCCTCCCAGGTGCAGCGTCGTGGTGCGGTTCTCCGACTCGAAGGGCATCCAGGTGGCCCGCCCGGTAAAGCTGGACGGGTTATCGTCCAGCCCGCCACCATTGTCTTTATCCAACCAACTGTTGAAGGCGCCGCCGGCCACGGTAACACGCTGATTGAACAGGTTGCTGGACAGGGCCACCCCAACCTTTCTCGCGGGTAGCAGTGCGTCGAGAAATGCCGGGCGTTCCTGCATGGGCAGGTATTGCAATGACATGAGCCGCTCCATCGAGATCGGCTCCTTTTGCTTGCCCACGGACAGGGAGACTTGATCCGCCAGCGGGATATCCAGCCTTGCGTCGTATACCCGAAAGTCGTCGATGTCCTCGACATCGATACCTTTGTCGAAAGCATTGGAAGCGAGAAACAGCGTCCATATCCAGGGCCGGTCGAACTTGATGCGACCTACGCCACCAAACCGCAGCGCGCGCACTTCGCCGCCGTCGAAACTGTTGAGGTTACCGACCTGGGCCCGGCTGTCATCATTCTGGTCAAGCCAGTTGGTTCGGTCCATACCCATCGCCCCGATGAAAACCCCCGAGACATGCCTGGTATCAAACTGGTTCCAGCGGATGCGATCGCCCGTGCCCGGCAATGCTATCGGGGGTGGCGTATAGGACAGCCAGCCCTGCTCGGCGCGCCTGCGCGCTGCCCTCTCGGTGCCGTACAGGCGCGGGAGGCGGTTGCGCAAAATGCGCCCCTGGGAAGCGGCGAAGCTGGCATGCCGGCGGGTATCCAGCAGCAGGTGGGGGTGTTCAGCGGGGTCGCCGTCGAGGATAAGGAACGAGGCGGGCTGGTTCAGCGTCAAACCGCCGACGACGTGGCCGCTTTCCGCGTCGTAGACCCTGGTGTCCTTGTCCGGCTCTAGTGGATCCTCCGTGACAAGGTCCAGAGCACCATCCTTGATGCGTAGGGTGACCTTTTTCGGCTCAACATCCTCACCGCTCACGGGTAGAATTACATTCTGCAGCACCAGGACATTCCCGGCCCCCTCCGCCCAAACCAGGGGTGCGATCAGGGCCATCTGTAGTACGAGCAACGCGAGGGCAGGGCGCCAGCGATCAGTTAAGCGCTGCATTGAAGCCACTGTACTTTTTGGATGCTTTGTCATCCATCGGCTAGGCGGCAAGGCCCGGCAGCAAAGCCTTCAGCCCATCCGCCAGCATGCCCATGGCGATCGCGGCGAGCACCACACCCATGACGCGCGTGACGACGCCCAGGCCCGACTCGCCCAGCCACTTGGATATAGGCCTGGAGAAGCTGAACAACAAGCCGGTCAGCACCGACAGGGCGATGACGACGGTCGAGATTTCGGCTCTACCCAGCAGGGTCTCATGTTGTTGCGCGGCCACCAGCACGGTCGCCATGGTGCCGGGCCCGGCAACGATCGGAATAGCGATGGGCACGACGGCGATAGAACCGCGCGTTTGAGCATCCTCCCGTTCAGTCTCGGTCTGCTTATGCTCTGACTTGTTAAACAACATGTGCAGCCCGATGATTAGTACGATGACTCCGCCCGCGGCTCTCAGCGAATCGACGTCGATACCGAAGAACGCCATTACAGCGGAACCGGTCCAGGTCACGATCAGCAGCGTGATCGCGATCGCCACCGCGCTGGACCATGCGGTCCGCATGACCTCATCGTCAGGGCGGGGCGCCATCATTCCGGCAAACACGCCGATGTTGCCGATAGGGTTCATCATGGAGAATAGGGCGGCGATAAAACTGGTCAATGCGGCTTCAGCAATCATAAAAAAGACCTCGTCATGTAAGCGGGGGGCGTACCGCCGGTTACGCCCCGTTGGGTGTCTGGGGTGTGGGTTCGTCCTGGTTCTGATTCGGGTTCAGTAACTCCGGCGCGAGCTTGCGCACCAACCGCAGGACCGGGGATTGTGAGTCGTCCCCGGTTCCGATACATGCATCGAAAGCCGCCTGCAATTTCTCTGGATCGATGCCAACGCGCCAGGCGAGACATCTCCCCCTCCAGTCGCGGCAACTGCTCGGCGTCGACCACCGACAGTATGCTGCTGAAGGAGAAGGCGTGCGCCAGCTGCGTCTCAAGAAAGGTATTCAGAACCGGAACCGGATCGGAAACACCGCTCAGCTCGACGAACAGGTGCTCGGGCCGCTGGGGCCGCTGCAGCAAGCTGATGCAGGCCCCGACCAGGTCGTCGCGGATGGTGCAGCAGACGCAGCCGTTGGCGAGGTTCATCGCGCCCCGCTTAAGATTCTTGATCTTCGGAACTGTCACGTGGGGCTCCCACGCGAATGAACTCGCCCGGCGGACCCATGCGAATATCGAAGATGATGGCCGCAGCCCGCAACGCGAAGGCCGCCAGAAACGCCAGCAACTCGGCCATGCCCTCCGGCAGCGCGAGATAGGTCAGCGACGCATAGGTCAGCGCGCCGGCGAGGGCGGCCGTGGCGTAGAGTTGGCCGCAAAGAATCATGGGCTGCGTGTTGGTGAGGATGTCGCGGATGACGCCGCCGCCCGTGGCCGTCACCACGCCCATGAAGACCGCGACGATGAAGGGCGCGCCGAACTGCAGCGCGATGTAGCACCCCACGACCCCGAAGGCCGCAAGCCCCAGGGCGTCAGACCAGACCATCGCCCGGCGCCGCGAGATGTCGGTGGTGATCCAGAAGAAAGTGGCCAGGGACGCAACTACGCAGAGAATCAGCTCATGCGGATTCTGGGTCCACCACACGGTGCGGCCGAGCAACAGGTCCCGCGTGGTGCCGCCGCCAATCCCGGTGATGGTGCCGATCAAGACGAAGCCCAGCACATCCATGCGGTGGCGCGCCGCCGTCAGCGCGCCGCTGACGGCAAACACGACATCACCGAAATACATGATCGCGAGGATGCTGGTGCCCAGCGGCTCGATCGGTGCTGGCATGCTCATCTGACTTCCGGGTCGATGATGCGTATGTCGGTAATCTCGACGTAATACTCAGCCATTTTCTATTCCTCTCTTTTCGTTGTCCCAAGACAACACGTTAACCGGCGAACAGCTTCTTCAGATCGACTTCTCGCCAGTCCGTTTTCAGTAGTTAACGCGGTCCGTCATTGCCCCGTCGACAATCATGTTGATCCCGCTTACAAATGATGCGCGCGGACTGGACAGGAACACCGCCGCATTCGCCACGTCCTGAGGGTC